>OIWT01004176.1_pt1 | contig 12051 bp, 9 predicted proteins | sample 1587701 | NCBI WGS metagenome assembly OIWT01 (sample SAMEA3888904, study PRJEB22519) | human gut metagenome | biome: human gut; feature: human-associated habitat; material: faeces | place: Denmark | collected 2009 | reverse complement strand
CAAAGTTATATACCACTTAATCAAACTGACAGTCGTACTTTATCGAATGCTTACGTAAGTTGGATGAAAGTATCCTTCTTATGCCTGAATATGAAGCTATCGCTCTCGTACTCAATATACTTAGTCAAATGCTCAGTCTTACTGACAAACAGTTCGAACTCATCCAAATTGAAGCGTCTGTAGCTCTTGGAAATCTTGTCTCCAACATGGTTGCTAGCAAGAAGCAGATATCCGTTTGTTAAAGCAGTATTGTCGCATCCTTCACTTGCCGAGATGGCAGTGGCGATGCTGCGCTTGGTCTCCTCCAGACTCGTCTGACCGTTATTCTTCATCAGATCACAGAACTTGTCTATGAACCTGTACGGAAGTCTGCGCTTATAGTCAAACTTACCCTCAAAATACTGATGACGGATATATGACTGGTGGCGTCGTATCACCTCTGTCGTAGTGTCCTCGTTTACCTCCCATCCCGGAAGTTTAGAGTTGCGTTCATTGAACTCGCTTATCAGCGACTGCTGCCTGTCTCCGAAGATCAGGTAATTCTCTGCCTTCTTGTCTGTATAATACAGATCACGGTCAAATGCAGGGAGAGCCACCTTCGCAATGTCAGTATCGCGTAGAATCTTTATCAGACGATCGCTTGACTCGTTAGTCGGCAGTGAGAAATAGCCGGACTTAGGATAATACTGAGGTGCCGTGATGTTGAAATAATAATGTAGCCAGTAGTATTCAAGTATATCTTCTGAGCGGACATACTCCACCAGCTTCTTCACCTGCTCACAAGAGAAGTCCCTTGTAAGAATAAAGGCAATGAAAGAGCGGAGGTCACGCATAGTGATATGCAGCTCGCGCTTATATACAATCGCTCTCATAAGCCATTCAAGTCTCTCAATCACCTCGTCTCCGGCGCTGCTGTCCTGGAATGTGTCCACATTGTATTTGATGAAGCACTTGTCTGCAATAGGACAGCCCTGGCACTTGGTCCAAAGCTCCTTATTAGTGAGCTTCTTTAGCTGCTGAGATAGCAACGAAGGATTCTGCTTATCTCCAGCGGTCACAGATCTCAGATTGAGGTTGATTACCATCAAGCCCGGAAGCAGCTCAGTATGTCCCTCATTATAGAAGAAGTCCTCGATATTGTTATTAAGAGCAATCAAGCCTTTCTGAGTGCTGAGGAAGTCCATGAGACGTCCCTCATTGATTGCGATGATTCGTCCTTCCGAAGCCTTTGAATAATCTTCAAGTCCGAAAAAAGGTGCAAAGAACTCATTGAGCACATCGTTGTTTGCCCTCTCCTCCTCATCCTGAGAACCGTCGTAGTTACTCTGGAACTGAAGACCGTTAAGCATAAATGTAGAACCGTTCTTATTGGTGAACGCCTGTCTGTACTGACCATGGTCCTCAACATGCCTAATGAAGGCAGTCTTACCATCACCGGCATTACTCGTGATGATTATAAGTTTGTATTTTAGAGCCTCGATATCGGTAATCAAATCCTTATCAAGCTTGGTCTCAGTATATGTGAGCTTATCTAGCTCCGAGCCCTTGCTGCCTGCACGTGTGCCGCTGTTGCCATGTTTACTCTGGCTATACAGAGAGTTGATATAGTCAACGATATCCACCTCCTCGCGGTGAGATATTGTATTAACTGTAACGCTCTGATATCTAGATATTCCGTCAATGCCTATCGCTTCCAGAGCATCAAACATCTCCTTTGCTGTCTTGAAACGCTGATTCCTGTCTGTGACAATCGCCTTCATCACAAAGTCGGCAAATACATCGGATATCTTGTCGTTGTATTTGCGTATGTCTGTAGGGGCGATTCCAGTCTTAGGGCAAGGATCGCTCCCTGGCCAAGGATAAGTCTGTGTAAGCAGCTCATACATTGTCACCCCCAGTGCGAATGTATCTGCGGAGCAATCCCAGTCAATCTTCTGGGTGGATAAGATAAGATCCGGAGCCATATAAGGAAGCGTGCCTGAGAAGGTCTTGTCCTCAGTAGTCGTAGAGATGTTGAAATCAATCAGCACAAACCTCGTTCTCTTGTCCCATACGATATTGTTTGGCTTGATATCCCTGTGGAAAACAGGCGGAATCTTACCCTGCATATATACCAGAGCCTTCAGGATTCCCTCTGCCATATTGAACACCTCTTTTGCAGGAAGTCTCATGCTGCCAGTCACATAATCACGCAGATTGTCTCCGTCAAGCAGTTCCATAAGGGTATAGAACATGCCATGCTTTGTGCGGCCGTTATATGTAAAGTGCACAATATTCTCGTGCGACAGGTTCCTCAGCGCCTCAAACTCATTGATGGTCTCAGATGCCGAAACGTCCCTGTCAAATATCTTCATCGCATAGAACTTGTTCTGCAGAGTATGCTTTGCCTTGAACACACGGCCGAAAGCACCATGACCAAGCTCTTCATACAGGATAAGTTCCGATGTTACAGCGTCACCCGGCTTAAGGTCAGCAAGGTTGATTTCTCCGTCCCCATCGTCCTTCACCACGGTGACACCGCCACTGACCACGGAAGAACTTATGATCCCCTGCTGGATTGCGGCAATGATCTTGTTTACATCATTCCATCTGTTGTCCATATCGGCAACAATGGTATGCTTCACGATCTCATCAAGCCACGCCGGAAGGTCACTTTCTACATGAGAAGGCAGTTGCTCATCCTTAAGTACACCTCCGCTCAGTCTGAACTTAAGTGTGCTCTCAAAAGGAAGTTTGCCTGTCATCAGCTCATAGATAACCACACCTAGAGAGTAAAGATCGCTTGCCGCACTTACATCCTCGTCCTTGAACTCTGGCGGTGCGTATAGAGAACTATCCTCTGTCGAGAGAGAAGATCCTACGGTGAAATGCATATCGCTATGCTCTACAAACCACGAATGTCCGAAATTCGCAAGAGCTGCGCTACCATTGGCAAGGATATAGATATTCTCCGGACAAACATCCCTGTGGAATACAGACTTGCTGTGCGCCTCGCTCAATGCGTACGCTATATCCAAAATCACATTCACCTTCTCAATCTGTGTGAAGGTCTTCTGGCGCAATCTTGCCCTCAATGTACATTCATCCAGATACTCGGAGATCTCATAGAAAGCAGTCTGCTCATCGTTGAACTGACACTGGCTCGTGATGATGTAAGGACAGTGGTTCATCTTAGACTGGGCATAGCTTGCGTTTGCCGCTCTGTTGCGGATGGTATCAAGCTCGCTCTTGGTCTTGTCTGGGAAATCAAGAGGATACTCCCTTACCTTGTAGCGCTTGTCCACAAAGAATTTTGGCTGGCAAAGATACTCAGTAAAAGTCTCAGTCTTCTGGAGAACTTCCAGAATCTTGTAGTTCAGTATCTCTGTTTTCTTGGCCATTGAGCGATGTGAGCTCTCACCAGTCAAATACTGCACAATCTCTTTCTGGTATGGCGCAATGCAATCCTTTGATTTTCCTGCCTTCTCATAGTCCTTGATGAATTTAGGTAGTATGGCATTCAGAAGGAATACCTGGTCATAGCAATCGCAGTGCGGATCGAGTCCGAACTTCGACTGGGCAGGGTTGCTGAGGGTAATCAGAGTGAACACCCTTGCTTTCCTCCAGTCAGGATTCTTGCTGCCCAGTTTACCCGCAATCAGCTTAGATTTTAGGGTTGCACCAGGATAAGGATTCTTCCTCTCCACACCATTGATGAACCATGCGAAATCATCGCCAATGAGGTTTCCTCCCCAGTCCTTGTTCTCAATGTGGTATATCGCGTGAGGAGCCACTACCAGGCAATCATACTCCCAGTAGTTCACCATTCCCTGCGGAGACTTCATTGCATACTCTCCATTAGGCACGATGTAGTAATCGTCCGGAAGATTCTCCTTGAGGTAGTCAATCAAGCGTTTCTCGCCTGCATTCGGACCACCTTCCATATGTAAAGGATAGACTACTTTTGCCATATAATCTACTGTTTATTCCATTTTTCAATCTCAGCCTCTACAAGAGACACAGCTTCATTCTCAAGACGAGTAGCTTCGTCCAGATTCGTTGAATAGTCAGAGATAAGTTTAACAATCTCAGTATAAGTATCACTTGGTAATAGAGGCAAATCAATATTTCCGACAAGGTCTTCTCCTAAGGTGATTATAACCGAGCCATAAGCCAGTGACTCTAACAATCTTCTTCCGTGCTTTGTATTTAGATAGCAGAAGACATATTTCGGATCGATTTTACTCTCGTCAATAACAAGACGGAGCGCGTGTTCAGAAACAGCCTTTCCATTCAATGTTTTGCTCACAATAACCGTATTTCCGATTGTTCCAGATCGCGAAATGAGAATATCATCTGTGTGTACCAAAAGTCCTTCAAGATTTGGTGTATGCACACTTATTGGGGTAGAGTACTTAACTGGATTGAACAACATCATATCAGAAGAAGAAAGGAATGGTATGCCCTGTTTTACATAATGACGTTTCCCTCGTGTACCTACAAATATTGAATTAGCAATGTCAGATATCTTTGTCGTTTTTAATCCGCTAATCTCTGAGCCAAGGTTATGCTCACCAATCTGATATTGAGAATCAAATCTCTTAAATCCTTTGCTAATTGATTTAGAGCTAATTGCCATTGCCTTGAAAGAACCATCGTAGGAAGATGTTCCTATATGTTTCTCGAATAACGTAATTGCCTTGTGGAATTGGTCGGCAGAAAGCTCACGCAAACTTGCAGAATGTTGCATAAGCTCGTCAATCCGTATTTGCAATTCTTTCTCGAATCTTGGAATAGGTAAGACTGCAATACTTTCAGAAGAAATAGTAGGGATAACAGACCCGTAAGTCCCTGTCGTCAAAAGCAATTTACCGTATTTTGTTGCCAAATATGCATATAGCATTCCCTCGGTAATATGGCTAGTATTGGGTATCACCCTCATAACATGCTGTGAAATCCAACACTGGGCCAGAAGGTTATTTGTAAAGGCAACATCACCGATAGTACCACCACAAGTGACAAGACTCCAGCCTTTCTTTACAGCAAGTATTTCCCAATTAGGCGTTCTATCTTTGTTGAGATACTTGCCGCTATCCAATTCTGCTTTTTGAATATCACCACCTCCTAAGAACATAAAGCCATTCTTTATATATGTTCTTTTAAAGATTTCAGGGCAATATATATCTTCCGTTACATCCTTTATCGTGGTTACTCCATATGGACAACGATTTATTAGGTGACGAACGAGAAGTCCATCACTTAAATGGAATTTTGCGTCAAGACGATTCTGACAGCAAATGGAAGCGTTATTTACAACAGATTGCTTCATGGCTACTTTTGGAAATAGGCTTTATAAGAATCTATTACCTTAGGAAGGTCGTCATCAAGGTGCTTGATACGTTCACTTCTTCTGCGAACTACTTCTCGTCCACTTTCTGTATAGCCAATCCACTCCTTTGTGTGAGGGAACAGCAGCTCAGCGCCATCATCATCCTTCTCGTAGATAGGCACGCCACGGCGGTCTTTGCCAACCTTCTCTACAATGGCCATGAATACGTCATAGTCCTCCTCCTCGATAGGAACAAGTGCTTCTGCACTGGTCTTCTTCTGGAGGAACAGGAGCGATGCCTGAACACCTACCTGAGGAAGGAATGTCTCTACCGGCAGGTCAACGCTGGCCAGCAGCTTGAAGTGACGCAGAATCCAGATTCGTGTCTGCTCCATGTTCGGGTTACCCAGAATACCGTCAGGAAGGATGATTGCCATCTTTCCGCCAGGCTTCAGGAACCTGTAACATTGCTCGATGAAGAGAACCTCAGGGGCATTGCTCTGAAGCTCATATCCGGCCCTTTCAATGATTGCAGGGTCAACTTCAACCTTGGCACCGAATGGAGGGTTCGTGAAGATCATGTCGAACTTGCCCTGGGCGTTGTCATCGGCAGTCGCAAAGCTGAAGTTCTTGTCTGCGCTGTTCTGAATACTGTGCATTACCGCAGGGGCAATCTTGCTTACGTCAGGCTTGTCACCATGAGGATAATCAAGAGAGTTCACATTGAAGATGTTTGAGTGGCCGTCACCAGCCATCACCATGTTCATCCTCGCAGCCTTCTTGAGGTGTGGGTCGAAGTCAAAGCCGAAAATCATCTTCTCGGCATACTCACGTGTAAGGTCATTGACCTCAGGAGTGTTCAGTTTGGCCTCAAGATGAAGTTCATCCAGCTCTGGATAGAGCCTCTTCACCACTTTGTGCCGCACGTGGTCGAGTACCATAACGAGGAAACCACCACTACCGCACGCAGGGTCCAGCACACGGGTATTCTCATCAGGATCGAGCATTTCTACCATGCACTTGATGATGTTCCTCGGTGTGAAGAACTGACCAGCCTCCTGCTTCAGGGTATTGCTCACAATGGTCCAGTAAGCTGTACCCTTCACATCAACTGTAGCATCAAGGAAACTGTACTTTGAGAGTTCTGCCGCAACCTTTGCGAGTCCGGCATCAGAAAGATTGATCTGTTCATTACCATCAAATACATCATTGAATGAGCCGTCTTCCTTGAGCTCTGCGAACAAATCCTTGATACGCTTTGCAACGGCAGCTTTACCCTCCTCGGTATTCTGCTCCATTGCACCAACCCAGAACTTGCGCCTGTAGCTTACGCCCCTTTTAGCCTCAGTGAATCTGCGCTTCTCATCATAAAGCTTGCAGAAAAAAAGGTTGAGAAGTTCCCCAGAAGGCAGTCTTCTTCATACCCTCATTTCCATATATATAGTCGTGGCAGCGCTTGAATGTCTTCACCAGAGACTCGTTGGCAGGCTTTCTTGGCATAGCCTTATCTCCCTGAAGAATCAAATCCTCCAGCGACTGACCGAATGATGGAAAATCAGTATAATCACAGATATCCACTTGCCCCCATTCATCTTGCATCTCGGCAATGAACTTCAAGTCCTCACCATTAGTCCAGCATCCGAAATCACAGTTCGTATATGTTAGCACATTTTCAAGAGACGCCATTACACCGGCACTCTTGTCTGTGTCCTTAACCTTAGCATCCTTGGCAATGACAATCGCACGTATCATGTTCTCAACCACATGCTCCTTGCCGTTCTCGAAGATGGCAAGAGTAATTTTGGCTGTTTTCTTCCTGCCTTCCTCGTCTTCATACTTGAAAGAGAAGTCCCTCTGCATATCCTCCATCGGGAAGCCATACTCCTCAGACATCATCTGAATCATATACTGCAGGTTGGTCTCCTTATCCGACACCTTGACTACCTTGTTAGTCAACAGGCAGACAATTTCATTTTCATTGAGGACAATCTCCTCAGAGCGTATTTCCTGTTCCATACCCGTTACTTGTTAAATAGATTGGAATTCAACAGATCCTTCACATCCATATTCAGATGCCGTGCGATCTCAAAAAGCTGTTCAACCGAAGGCTGACTCTTGTTAGGCGCCCAGCGAGACACAGTAGTCTCACTCTTCTCCATCTGCTCGGCAAGCCACTTCGACGTCTTCTGACGCTCCACCAGTGCCACTTTTAGACGGTTAAGATTATTATTCTCATCCATAAATATAGTTTTTGTGTTTTAATGCTGTTTAGTAGTGTCGCAAAGATATTAAAAAATAAATAATTATATGCATATTTTGATAATTTCTAATCGATATTTGACTACTTTTGAATTTCACTTTTCTAAAAAAAAGATAAAACTCTATAGTCTAAAATATAACGCAGTTATTTTTAAGACATCACTAAGTTAAACCGGTCGACACTATTTATATATACCCGGAATATCTGAAATCTTTCTCAAATCATTAACAAATATGTGTTTCGCATAACGAATTTGGCACAATATTTTTAAGATTTTCTAATTAAACCCAATAAAAGTAATTTGTAAAGAATCATCCCTAGTCTATCTTAATTTATTACTACGAGATTTGGCACACACGTGTGCCAAATTCTGCTCCTACTACCCTCGTGGCAAATCCACCGGAGCGACAGCTTGAATTTCGTGGTTGGCCGCATTGGCCATCACCTGGCAGTCAGCTACTTCAAGCAAATGAAATATTGAGTCGGCCTATTTTAGACTGGTATTAATGGCAGACAATGCTCCAGAATACATGCTTTGTATTTTGCGATAATAAATTTATTATTTACCTTTGCATAAACACTTTATCATTATGTATCAGGGTAAAAGGAAAATTTTGAATCCGGAGCGTCACGAAGAATACAGAAGCCAAGCGATGTCTTATCGTGGCGGAGCTATTTTCAACGCATTCATTGACTTGGAGGACATCATCAACAAATCGGTATTTGCGAAGACTTATATGAATCACTCTCAATCGTGGTTTTCTCAGAAGCTCAATGAATGCCCGGTGGGTGGCGCTAAAAAGTCATTCTCGGCGTCGGAGGCTGAGACGATCGCAGAGTCGTTCAGAGACTTGGCCAAGCGTCTGAATTGCTTGGCCGAGGAGATATTGGCAGTTAAGGATGTCGTCTAGCGCCAGATTATTGGCCCTCTCCCCTATTTCTTCGGTTTGTGCGAGCCGAGGACGTAGAATATACTTATCCAACATCTATACTCCAGTCATATACCGGACGCACGGTAATATGAAAGCCTTCTTGGTCAATCTCATCGTAATCGTGGTCGGTAAGTAATAGCAAATTCTTACAACCAGTTGCCTTGGCGGCCATTATGAGTCCATTCAACTCTCGCCGCTTCGTTTTGGAAGATGAAATATCATACGAAACTTGTATGGCCTGCAATACATCATCTCCATTACATATAACGAAATCGCATTCTCCAGAGCGCTCTATCATATAATACACATCCCATCCTTCCATATTACACTTCCTTAATAGTTGGGCGAGTACTATTGTTTCTAGACGCCATCCCAAGTTGTCTCCGGAGAAGGAATCTTTCCTCTGGTTCATCATAGCCACGTCCACGGCATACACTTTCCCTTGAGTGGTACGAACCTTACTCTTGCGAGAAAACTTCTTCACGCCGGACAGAAGAAATGCTTGTTTAAGATAGGAGATATAGTTTTTTACAGTATGTTCTGACTTAAAATGGAATTGCTCGGCTAGGTCTGTGGTAACCACATTGGTAGGCAAAACGTTAAGCAAATGATGCGCCATCTGTTCAAAAGCCTCCTTGTAAGTAATCTTATATCGTGTCTCGATATCGCGTTTGAGAATATTATCCACAAGGTCAGTTACATAGGTCTTGGCATCAGCGAAGGTTAGCAATTCCGGGAAACCTCCCTGCTTCATATACTCATCAAATGCCCGACGACGCAGGCCTTCCGCTAAAGTGGATTTCGTCTGCGTATCCACGTTTGTCATCGTGCAGTATTCCTTAAATGAAAACGGATACAGGTGAATCTCCTTGTTTCTTCCGGAAAGATAAGTGGCCAGTTCGCTACTTAGGAGTTTGGCATTGGACCCGGTTATGATTACGTGCATCTTACGTCGGAGCATACGATTTACAAACAAATGCCAGCCATCCACATCCTGCACTTCGTCCATAAACAAATAGTCGAACTTGCCATATAGTTTATAGAGGATCTCCAGGATGTCATTGAGTTGAGTAGATTGAATGCCATCAAGTCGCTCATCATCAAAGTCTACGTAGCCATAATTCACGCCGGCCGCCTCCAGCGCCTGAAAGCAAATCGTTGATTTACCACAACGCCGAATTCCAATTACAACCTGTGCTTGCGGGCTTTTCAGATCTATGAGGTCTTGCTCTGGTCTTCGACAATATACTTCATTTCGTTTAGCATCCAACTCTTCTCGCTGGTCTGTCAGAATCACCTCCAGAACTCGCTTATCCAAAACCTTTTCTTTCTGTTTTTTCGCCATAATGCAATCCTTTTATTACGATGCAAAGATAACCATTATTTTATTAAAATACGATATTTTACAAAAAGCGCTAATATAGAATACGATATTTTACAAGTTTCGGCCTCTCTAGAATACGATATTTTGCAACAAAGTAGACACAAAATTTTTTTACATCCGCATTATCTCAAAAAAATGGAGCATAGGTGTCCTTCCGTGCCGAATTTACGCGTTCTCTCACACGCCCGTTCAAGTTTCCCGTCTCCGGACATTACTGCCACCCATTTACGATTGCTGAGAAACTGTTCCGACTTATCATAGTCAGGTATGTACTGCTTAAGGAACTGCACGGTTGACTTTGATGTGCCAAAGAAGCCGATTGGTATTCTCGTAGTGAAGAAGGAACCAATATTCCACAGCAGGCATTGAGTCACAAAGAAGTACGTGTTTATTTCTTGAATATCTTGTCCTGAGTTTATCCAGCTTCTTCTTCTCAGTTTCATTCCAAGTAGACACATCTGCATCAAAGACACAAATTGCTGTGCCTCCGTCTGCGAGTACCTCTGCTATCTTCTTAGCCATACCATCAGCCGTCTCAGTGCCGAAGTATCTCGGACGAACCTTTATCTGATAGTTGTACAAGAATTTAAGATGAGTGAAATACCACTGCTCTGTTATGCCCGCACCGATAATTGTCGGCATAGGCTCGCGCTTCGCTTTAACGTTTATCTTTCTCGCCATCTCGCCTATCCTTTAATGTTTGGAAGCGCACCGAACGCTCCGTTTCTATATGCCTTCTGAAGTGACGCTATGCGATTAAGGCCCTTATACTCTACTAAAGAGTACAGGTCTGTGCTTCCGTTCTCCTTCTTTTCCGTAAACCAAACAGAATCCCTGCGGATAAGGTCATCTCCGACAGTATTAAGCAGCATATCGTAGTGTGTTGTTACAAGCATCTGCGCCCTGCATTTCTTTGAGAGAAATTTCTGAAGAATGAATTCGACCAAATCCGGATGGAGAGAAGCTTCTATCTCATCAATGAAGAGGAATGACTCAGTTTCCATAGCTTCGTACACAGCCGCTTCGATACCGATAGTTCTTATGGTGCCTTCCGATTGGCTATCGGTACTCATAAGATACTTTTCTACTCCACGCTCATTCTTTACTGTGTGCTCAAACAGTGTTTGGATGCGGGTGACTGTATGTTCGGACTTAATGAGTTCCTTTAGCTCGTCAGGCGTACCATCATCGGCAAGAATCATTTTAACAAACTGCTGAGGCAGGTTCTCTAAAACCTTATCGGATTTTACATCGGAGATATTAAAGTCTGCCTGATGGACGAAATCAAGAAGATACGACTTCAATGCAGCATTGTTATACATTTTGCTGCTCGCATAATCAAACATTCCGGTAGTTGGGTTAATAAGCGGCATTAAATTCTTCCTGAGCCATTCCTTGGCGACATCTACTTTTTCAATTGCGATATTGACCTGATTCCTAGCGGCGAAGAAAGACATATTCGGCAGGCATTTTAGAGAAATCTCTTCCTTGGCTGCTGCGCTAATCTTCACAGTAGCAGGATTAAAAGTAATTATGGACTGACCGTTTTTTAGCTTTCTGTCAAATAACTTTTTAGGTTGGGGCGAATCATAATAGTACAGTTTCTCTGAGATGACGTTGTGCGATGAAAGCTTAAGTTCATACCAATACTTGGTCTTTCCCACATAAAACTTCAAACTGAACTCAGTTGGCTCATTAGGAGTTGCTGCATCTAACTTGAACGGAATCGCTCCTGTAGGCTTAGATAAATCATCTGCCTTGAAGAAGAGGAAATTCTGGAGAAAACTGATCGCATCTAAAAGATTCGACTTACCGGAAGCATTCGCGCCATATACCATCGCAAAGCGCAGAAGCCTTACTCCAGGCACCACCTCGACCACGTGATAATCCTCAAAGCTAGTGTCTTTAGTAGCCTCGAAACTGAGAATGACCTCATCCTTGAATGACTTAAAGTTTTTGAATTTGAGTTCCTGTATCATAATACAACTACTTCATTTGTTATTTGAGGGCACTAAGATACTAAAAATAATCCAACCTCTAATACATATTGGCAAATATTTTCAATTTTATTTTCAAATTTGACATACTCTCTGTAATTTTAGGATATAAAATAGCATAATGTCCGCGTTCTTTTACGCGATATGATACATCTTCAAGTTCGTAGATG
>OIWT01004171.1_pt1 | contig 12072 bp, 9 predicted proteins | sample 1587701 | NCBI WGS metagenome assembly OIWT01 (sample SAMEA3888904, study PRJEB22519) | human gut metagenome | biome: human gut; feature: human-associated habitat; material: faeces | place: Denmark | collected 2009 | reverse complement strand
GGGGCTCACATAGTAGGAGCCGTCCAGCGCATACTTAGAGCCCTCGCTGTCGTCCACGGTCCGCTGGATGCCATCCAGGAACACGCCGTCGCCGGTGGTGTAGAACGCGCCGTCGCCGACGAAGACGGGGTTTTCCTTGCCCTTAAACTGGATCCCCAGGATGACCAGCAGGACAATGAAAACACCCAGCGCTACGAAATACGCTATTTTGGTGCTTTTCTTTTCCATGTGTGTGATTTACCTCCTCACAAATTGGTGGTGAATACCATCAGCCGACGAAACAGCGTATCTGCCCCGCCAACCTCCTGTATCATACCGTCACGCCAAGATATTGTCAAGTTCTTAACGTCATATTCCATTATTTTAACAAATTGTGAACTCCGTTTTCGTCGTTTTTACAAGAGAAACCGGGCGGCAAACACAGCATCGTGCGCTTTTTACGGCAGACGGCACAAGTCTTTCCGGGTCCGCGGACGCAAAAAGAGACGCCGGTGCGGCGGCACCGGCGTCCCCTCTGTTAAGTAAGCGTTTGTTTATTAACAATTCGTCAAGAGACTTTACAGGAAGAATTCCTTTATCTGACCGTACAGGATGAGGACCATGATCAGCGGCGTGATGAACTTGACGCAGACCTTGAAGAAGCCGTAGCTGCCCATGGCATGACCGGACTGCTCCGTCTCTTCCTTGACGAACTCGGGGCCGATCTCCCAGCCGATCATCAGAGACATCAGCAGCGCGCCCAGCGGCATCATAACGCCCTCGGACAGCGCATCCCAGAAGTCCAGCCAGTCGGCAGCCCAGGTCTTGGGATTTGCAATGTTCAGCAATTCCGCAGGCGAGAAGCTGCTGGCACCCAGACGGTCAGCGCAGACCAGGATGCAGCCCAGGCCCACACAGGCGGCGGCGATGAGGGTATAGCTCTTGCGCTTGTCGCCCTTGCCCTCGTCGCGGGCCTTATCCACAAAGTGAGCCACGATGACCTCCAGCAGGGAGATAGAGGAGGAGATAGCGGCAAAGACCACCAGCAGATAGAACAGGATGCCGAAGATGGGGCCGAGGCCGCCCATGCGGCTAAACACGTTCTGCATGGTGACGAACAGCAGGGACGGGCCACCCACTGCGCCGGAGGGATCCAGAGCGAAGCGACCGGGCAGCACGCACAGGCCGGCCATCAGAGCCACCATCGTATCCATGACCACGATCAGCAGCGCGTTCTTCTGGATGTTCTCCTTCTTCTGCAGATAGGAGCCGTAGGTGATCATGGCGCCCATACCCAGGGACAGGGAGAAGAACATCTGGCCGCCGGCGGTAGCCAGCACGGTCAGGACGTCGGGTGTCTCCTGCTTGAAGGTCACGATGCGCTGCATGACGCCGTTGATCTCCACCGCGGACATTTTCACGCCATCGATGACGGCGGAGGCGGGAACATAGTATCCATTTTCAGTAGCCCAGCCGGGGGCAAACATGTACTTCAGGCCATCCAGGGCGCTGCCGTGGATCACGTGCTCCACCAGGGAGCCGTCCGCCTGGAGCACCTGCACGGTGGTGTCCACACCGTCCAGCGTGCAGGCGCGGATGATGCAGATCAGCAGAGCCACGAACAGGGCAGGCATACCCACGGAGCAGACCTTCTCGATGCCGCCGCCGACGCCGCCGAGAACGATAAGCATAGTCAGCACCACGAAAATCAAGCCATAGATAATGGCCTCGGTGGTGCTGGACATGAAAGCGCCGAACACCGCGTCGCCCAGAGAGGCGCTGGCCGCGTCCGCCGACGCGGCGGCGATGGCACTGGCGCCAAAGCCCGCGCCGAACAGGTCGCCTACATTGAGCACCACATACTTAATGCAGTAGCCGCCCAGAGCGCAGTAGAAGAACAGGATGAAGAACGCGGACAGGATGCCCATCCAGCCCATCCAGCTGAACTTCTTGCTAAGGGCCTTATATGCCGCCACAGCGCCCTTGCCTGTCTTACGACCAATGGCCAGCTCGCCCACCATGACGATGAAGCCGCAGCAAACAGCCAAAATGAGGTAAATGATGAGGAACGTGAAGCCGCCGCAGGCGCCCATCTTATTGGGGAAGCCCCAGATGTTGCCCAGGCCGACCGCCGAGCCGACCGCGGCCATCAGGAATCCGAAATTGGATCCAAAGCCTTTTCTTTCTTCCATTGTTTTCTCTCCTTACAAGTTTCCCCCGCCGCGCCGCGGCGGGCGTGTTTGTATCTTACTGCGAAAAAACCGCCCTGTAAATACAGGCAGGCGTTTCTTAACACGGTGACAGCGGAAATGCGGTTTTTCTTTATCCGTACATTATAAAATTTCCGTAAAGCGTCGGTTCGTGTCGGCAGATATTTTCTCCAAAAGAAACACCCCGCATATGAAAAAGACCGCCCGCAGGCGGTCTTTTCTTCTCGGTATGTATCAGTCTCCCTCGCGCATACGGTAGCCGACGCCCACCTCGGTGAAAATATACTGGGGGTTGCCGGGGGTAGGCTCGATCTTGCGGCGGATGTTGGCCATATTTACCCGGAGGATCTGATTGTCGGTCTTGGCCTTGGGCCCCCACAGCTCCCGGATAATGAAGTCGTAGGTCAGGACCTTGCCGGCGTACTTGCCCAGCAGGGCCACGATCTTGTACTCATTGACGGTCAATCCGGCGTTCTCGCCGTTCATCAGCACCTGGTGCTTATCATAGTCGATGGTCAGATCGCCGGTGACGAACTTGCCGGACTGGGCGATCTGGGTGTTGGAAAGGGTGGTGCGGGTGTGGCGGATGGCGGTGCGGATGCGGGCCAGCAGTTCGGAGGTGCCGAAGGGCTTGACCAGATAGTCGTCGGCGCCGTAATCCAGGGCCTCCACCTTGTCGTGCTCGTGGTTGCGGGCAGAAACCACCACCACCGGCAGATTGGACCACTTGCGGACAGATTTCAGCACCTCCATGCCGTCCATATCGGGCAGGCCCAGGTCCAGGACGATCATGTCCGGGCAATGGGAGGCGATCATGGTCAGGGCCTCCTCGCCGGTGCGGACAATGATGGTGTCGAAGCCGTTGGCGGTGAGGATCATGGAGATAAAGTTGCTGATGGACTGCTCATCCTCCACGATCAGGACTTTGTCTTTAATCTTCATCGTTTTCTCCTTTCATGGGCAGGGTCACGGTAAATACCGCGCCGCCCTCCTGTCTGTTGTCTCCCCGTATCACACCGCCGTGGGCCAGCACAATGGTGCGGCACACGGACAGACCAATTCCCATGCTGCGCTTGCCGTCACTGCTGCGGTCGCTGCGGGCGGAGCCGTCGAACAGCCGGGGCAGCAGGTGCTGGGGAATGCCGCGGCCGTCGTCCGCCACAGTGAACACCGCGCAGTTTCCCTCGCTGGACAGGGTCACGTTGATATGGTGAGTCTCACCGTGGATGACGGCGTTCTCCATCAGGTTCACCAGTACCTGCTCCATCAGCAGGGGATCCATGGGCACCATCATCAGCTCATCCGGCAGATGGACACGGATATCCACCTCCGGGTAGTGCTTGTGGGTCTTGGCCACGGCGGACTCGATGACCTCCTCCGCCGGCTCCGGCTCTTTCTTGACCTTAGCCTCCTCAGAGCTTATGCGTGTGATGGACAGCAAATTCTCTACAATGCGGATGAGCCACTGGGCGTCCTCGTTGGTGGATCGCAGCAGCTGCTGGCGCTGCTCCTGCGTCAGTCCGCCGTCCTGCTCCAGCAGAACGTTGGTGGCGCCCACGATACCGGTCAGCGGCGTGCGGATGTCGTGAGACACGGCGCGCAGCAGGTCGGCATACATCTTTTCGCGGTCGGCCTCCCGGCGCACCTGCTCGGTCTGCTTGGCCCGGCTGGTAACGGTGGCGGTCAGGATGGAGATGGTCATCATCACCAGGAACGTCAGCGGAAAGCCCGTCAGCGTAAAGCTGATATGCCAGAAGGGGTAGGTAAAGATGATGTCCACGCTGAACATCCCCACCACTGCCATGATGATGCCCAGCAGATAGCCGTCCGTCCAGTAGGCGGTAAGGAACACATCCAGCAGAAAGATCATGGCAACGTAGCTGGTGTCGTTGTGCATATCGAAGCTGCGAAGCAGCAGACAGCACATAACGGCTACCAGGTAGAGTCCCAGTGCTTTCAGCACATCCATGCCGGAAAAGCGCAGGCCAATGGTCCGCAGCAGCTGTCTCCGGCGGGCTTGTTTACCGGTCATAGCCGCCCTCCCCTCCTTTTGATGACGTTATTATAACATACATTATCGCTAAGGTAACGCTAAGATATCGTTAAGGTATCACGAATATCTCATTAAGAGCAACCGAAAATAACAAATAAGAGACGGCGTTGGCCGTCTCTTTTCATCTTTGCTGCGCGGGGATCAGGCTTTGCGATCTATGTGCAGGAGGCGTTTTCTGTCGAAAAACACCCATAAAAAAGCAAATCACCACGCTTTCGCGTGGTTTCCTCATCGGTATGCCTTACCGCTGGCTCACTTCCCAGTCGCTGTCGGCAAAGATCATGTCATCCAGGTCACCCCAGATCCAAGTTGTCGTCATGGTGATATCACGCTCCTTTCTTCCGTTTTACAGTGTTATTATATGCCGCGGCAGCCCGGATAACAAGGGCAAAATTGGATATTCTGTATAAAGCTTTTGTAAACTTTTATTGCACATTGCACAATACCTATGAGTTATTTCTGTGCAACACTCTTGCGCTGTTGTGTGCTGTATAGTATAATAAAGTGTTCAAGCAGTCTTATGTGGTGAGGTGAGCACCTGATGAGAGAGTTTCACGGCGGCGACTATGATGTGGCCGTCATCGGCGCGGGGCACGCGGGCATCGAGGCTGCCCTGGCGGCGGCCCGGATGGGCATGAAGACCGTCTGCCTGACGGTGAGCCTTGACGCAGTGGGGAATATGCCCTGCAACCCGGCCATCGGCGGCACCGGCAAGGGTCACCTGGTCCGGGAGCTGGACGCACTGGGCGGCGAGATGGCCCGGGCGGCGGACAGGGCCTGCATCCAGTACCGGATGCTGAACCGGGGCAAGGGTCCCGCCGTGTGGTCCCTGCGGGCCCAGGCGGACCGGCGGAAATACCAGCAGGTGATGAAGCACACGCTGGAATTGCAGCCGGGGCTGACGCTGCGGCAGGCGGAGGTGACGGAGATACGCTGCGACGGGAACGGCCATGCCGCCGCTGTGGTGCTCCGCACCGGCGCGGTGCTGGGCGCCCGGGCGGTCATTCTGTGCACGGGCACGTATCTGACCGGACAGACCATCGTGGGCGAGTGCATCGAGTCCTCCGGGCCGGACGGCCTGCACCCGGCCAACGCCCTGACGGACAGCCTGCGGGCACTGGGGCTGCCCCTGCGGCGGTTCAAGACCGGCACGCCGCCGCGGATACACCGGGGCAGCGTGGACTTCAGCAAAATGGAGCTGCAGGAGGGCGACCCGGATCCGCTGCCCTTCAGCTTTGAGACAAAGAACGTGCCGGAAAACCGGGCGGTGTGCTACCTGACCTACACCAACGAGGAGACGCACCGGATCATACGGGAAAATCTGGACCGCAGTCCCATTTACTCCGGCGTTATCGAGGGCATCGGCCCCCGGTACTGCCCGTCCATCGAGACGAAGGTGGTGCGCTTTGCGGACAAGCCCCGGCACCAGCTGTTTATCGAGCCTATGGGGCTGGACACCGAGGAGCTGTATGTGCAGGGCTTTTCGTCCTCCATGCCGGAGGAGGTGCAGCTGGAGATGCTGCACACGGTGCCGGGGCTGGAGCACGCAGTGATGATGCGGCCGGCCTACGCCATTGAGTACGACTGCATCGACCCGCTGGCGCTGCTGCCCACGCTGGAGGTAAAGGCGGTGCCCGGCCTGTACGGCGCGGGGCAGTTCAACGGCTCCTCCGGCTACGAGGAGGCGGCGGTGCAGGGCTTTGTGGCCGGCGTGAACGCGGCGCTGAAGCTGCAGGGCCGGGAGCCGCTGGTGCTCAAGCGGAGCGAGAGCTATATCGGCACGCTGATCGACGACCTGGTGACCAAGGGCACCGAGGAGCCGTACCGCATGATGACCAGCCGGTCGGAATACCGGCTGCTGCTGCGGCAGGACAACGCCGACGCGCGGCTGTGCCCTATCGGGCACGAGCTGGGGCTGGTCAGCGATGAACGGCTGGCGGCGGTGGAGGCCAAGTACGAAGCCGTGGCAAAGGAGATACGGCGGCTGGAGCGCACGGGCATACCCGGCACGCCGGAGCTGAACGCCCTGCTGGCAGAACGGGGCACCGCCGCCGTGGACAGCGGCTGCCGCCTGATCGATCTGCTGCGGCGGCCCCAGCTGACCTACGCGGACCTGACAGAATTCGACGCAAATCGACCCGACCTGCCCGCGGAGGTGCGGGAGCAGGTGGAGATCACCGTGAAGTACGAGGGCTATATCCAGCGCCAGCAACGGCAGGTGGCGGAGTTTGAGAAGCTGGAGCGCCGGAAGCTGCCGCCGGATATGGACTACGACCACATTCAGGGTCTGCGGCTGGAGGCGCGGGAGAAGCTCAGCGCGCTGCGGCCCCTGAACGTGGGGCAGGCCGGGCGGGTATCCGGCGTGTCACCGGCGGATGTGGCGGCGCTGCTGATCTGGCTGCAGACACACGACAAGGAGGCGGACGCATGACGGCACATGAGCTGACCCACACCATACGGAACGATATGCCGGTGTATCCCGGCACGGAGCAGCCCCGGCTGACCACCGCCTGCACGATCGACCAGTGCGGCTACCGGGAGACGCTGCTGCATATGTTCTCCCATACCGGCACCCACATGGACGCCCCGGCCCATATGCTCCGTGACGGTACGGCGCTGGACCGCTATGACGCGGCGAAGTTCGCCGGTCCCGCCGTGGTGGTGGACTGCCGGGGGCAGCGCGCCATTACTCTGTCCCTGCTGCAGAGCTATGACCTGAACGGCGCGGACTTCGTGCTGTTCTGCACCGGCTGGGACAAAAAATGGGGCACGCCGGGCTACTATGAGGGCTTTCCCTGCCTGACGGCGGAGGCGGCGGCATATCTGGCCGGCCTGCCGCTGAAGGGCGTGGGCGAGGACACCATCTCGCTGGACCCCTGCGACAGCGTGGATTTTCCCAACCACATGACACTGCTGGGTGCGGACTTTGTGAACACCGAGAACCTCAAGGGGCTGGACAAGCTGCTGGGCCGACGCTTCACGTTCGTTACGCTGCCCCTGAAATTTGAGAATGCCGATGGCTGCTCCTGCCGCGCCATCGCTCTGGAGGAATGACAATGGGTAAACTGCGGTTCCTGTTTGCGCTGTGGATGGCAAAGCTGTCCATCCCGGCGCTGAAGATCACCCGCCACAACGGCACGGACTTTCCCGGCAGTCTGGCGGTGAAGCTGTGTCCGGACTTTTTGAAGTATATCGGCAAGCCGGAGCACATCATAGCCGTCACCGGCACCAACGGCAAGACCACCGTGGCCAATATGCTGAACGACGTGCTCACCGCCGAGGGCAAGACCGTACTCAGCAACCGGGCGGGCAGCAACATTATCTCCGGCGTCAGCACGGCGCTGCTGAAGGGCTGCGGCCTGCTGGGCCGGATCAGGCCGGAGTACGACCTGGCGATCCTGGAGATCGACGAGCGCTCCGCGCCCAGGATCTATCCCTATGTGAAGCCGGAGCACATCGTCATCACCAACCTGTTCCGGGACTCCATCATGCGGAACGCCCATCCGGGCTACATCGCGGACATCCTGACCCGGTCCCTGCCTAAGGAGAGCAGGCTGATCCTCAACGCCGACGACCTGATCTCCTGCACGGTGGCGCCGGAGAACCAGCGGGTATATTTCGGCATCGACCGGCTGCCCACCGACGTGACGGAATGCGAGAACCTGCTGAACGATATGCGTATCTGCCCCCGATGCGCCGGGAAGCTGCGGTATGAATACCGCCGCTACCACCACATCGGCCGGGCCGTGTGCGAGAGCTGCGGCTTCCACTCCCCCGACTGCGACTATCTGGCCACAAAGGTGGACACCGCCGCCCACACCATGTGCATACGGGAGGCGGGGCAGGAATACCCGTACACCCTCATCACCGACAGCCTGCACAACATCTACAACACGGTGACGGTGATCGCCGCCCTGCGGCAGCTGGGCTATGACCACGGCACCATCGCCCGCCGCATGGCGGAGGTGAAGATCCCCGCCAGCCGGCTGTCCGAGGAGGATATCGGCGGCGTGAAGGTCATTATGCAGATGTCCAAGGACAAGAACGCCCTGGCCTGCTCCCGCAACTTCGACTATATCCGGTCCAAGCCGGGGAAGAAGGAACTGCTGCTGATGATGAACTGCCTGGGCGTGGCCAAAAGCTGGTCGGAGAACCCCAGCTGGATGTACGACACGGATTTTGAATTCCTGAACAGTGACGATGTGACGTGCCTGGTCTGCGCCGGGCCGCGGGCCTATGACTACCAGCTGCGGCTGCTGCTGGCGGGCATCCCCCGGCAGAAGATACGGCTGGCCGAGGACGAGTTCGCCGCCCTGGAGCTGCTGCCGCTGACCCCCGGCGACGACGTGTATCTGCTCTACGGCGTGGACGGCACGCCCCTGGCCTTCCGGGTCAGGGAAAAGCTGAAGGAAAAGCTGCTGGCAAAGGAGGGCGCGCAATGAAGGCGGAAATTCTGTTTCCGGAGGTCTGCAACCTGTACGGCGATCTGCAGAACATCTACTATCTGAAGCGCTGCTGCCCGGCGCTGGAGATCATAGAGACGGACCTGCACAGCAAACCCCGGTTCCTCACGGAGGATGTGGCGCTGGTCTATATGGGCAGTACCACAGAACAGGGGCTGCGTCTGGCGGCGGACGCCCTGCGGCCCTATGCCGCGGACATCGCCGCAAGGGCGGACGCGGGACAGCTGATCCTGCTGACCGGCAATGCGCCGGACGTGTTTTCCGCCGCCATAGAAAGCGACAGCGCCGACACCATAGAGGGGCTGGGCATTCTGCCCGGGCGGGTGCGGTACACCATGATGAAGCGGCACAACAGCTTCTTCCTGGGCACCTTTGACGGTATGGAGGTCGTCGGCTTCAAGAGCCTGTTCGGCTTCCACTACGACGCAGCGGAGGCGGAGGGCTGGTTTGACACCGTGCGGGGCGTTGGCCGCACGCCGGAGTCGAAGCAGGAGGGCTTCTGCCGGGGCGGGCTGTACGCTACGGCGCTGATCGGCCCGCTGCTGATTCTAAATCCTCCGCTGTGCAAGTGGCTGCTGCGGCAGATGGGCGCCGAGGACACGCTGGCCTTCGAGGACGCGGCCTTCGCCAGCTTTAACAAACGTGTGGCGGAGTTCAAGGAGCCGGGCAGAGGTTTCCAATACTCGTAAGCAAAAAACATCCCCCGGTTGGGGGATGTTTTTTGTATCAGAGCTTTTCGGACAGTGTCTCGTCCAGGCCCACGCCGTAGAGGTTCTTGGCCGAGCAGCCGGCGCGCCCGCCGCCGGCACAGGCACAGGCGCACGCACAGGCGCAGCTGCTGGCGCAGGCACAGTGGCTGCCGCCGCCGAAACCGCCGCCGCCAAAGCCGCCGCCACGGCTGCCCCCGCCGAAGCCGCCGCCACCGCTTCTGGGCGGTCTGGGCTTTGTTTTGGTGCCCACGCTGCCGGGACGGGGCCTGCCGTCCGGCCCGGCGGGGTACCACAGGTGGTTGACGAACACATACCGGGTGCCGAAGCCGCCGGCGTAGCCGTCGCCCCGGCGGGCGGCGGAGATCAGCACGAGGATGAACATCACCACGAATATCATCACCATCATGCCGATGATGGCGTCACCGGTGTCGTCCTCAAAATGCTCGCATGGCACATACACACAGTGGTCGTAGTCGGAGGGGAGATTGTCGGCGCTGTATTCCTCCGACAGCTGGGTGGGCCAGTCGGTGTAGCGCACCTGTATGTTCATTTTGTAGCCGTAGTCCAGATCGGAGGCGGTGATGGTCATGCCGTTTTGCACCGTCACGCTGTCAGCGCCGCTGACCGTGCCCTCGGTGAAATCGCCGGTCAGCCCGGCGGGGTCGTTCCAGATGAGGGTCATCTGGCCGATCCTGGCCTCGTCGAACCAGCCGGGGGTGTAGTCGTAGGTCACAGCGCTGCCGTCCAGTTGGTACATATACTCCTGCACCCAGGAGTAGGCGAAGGAAAAGGTCTCGTCCTTGTCGTAGCCCTGGGTCAGGTAGACGTACATATAGCTGTTGTCGAAGTCCAGGCGCTCGATGTTGTCCGTCTGCGCCGCCACATCCCGGATGGAGCCGTTGGGTACGCCGATCTTCAGCTCCTGACCGTAGGGCAGCTCCTCCAGCGGCGTCCACTCCAGCTTCACGGTGATAAGCAGGCTGCCATCCTCCGTGTTGGGCGTCACCATAACGCCGTACTGCTCGATGTAGTCGTAATCCGCCCATGCGGTGGCGGTAAAGCAAACCGCCGCCAGTAAGACAAGCAGCAGAACGTGCAGTTTCTTCAGCATAGGGTGCCCTCCTCCCGGTTGCTTTCACGCAGTTGGCACAGCTGCTCCATTTTGGCGCTCCTGGCCCGGATGGCCGCGCAGCGCTCACTCTGCCAGATCTTGTCCCAGTTGTCGGCGAGGATATTACCCAAGGGTTGGCTGCTGAGCCAGCTCTGGCAGGGGATCACGCCGCCGTCCGGGGCGACGGCCATGTTGCTGAGGCAGGCGCCGCAGCTGGGCACCAGGGTCAGGCCCAGGGCGCGCAGCGTCTCCTCCTTCAGCCAGCCGGGGCTGGTGAAGTCCAGTTCCATTTCCAGCTCCTCCGTCACCGCCACGGCCTTTGTCAGTACGTCGGTGAGCTGCTGCTCGGTCAGCGCCGTGGCCCGGCTCTCGTCGCCCACCGCGCCGCCGGAGGGGATCAGCCCGGAGCAGGTCACGTAGCGGACGCCCAGACCGTGGACGAAGCGCAGCATCTCGTCATAGGCGGTATTCAGGCTGCACAGGGGCGTGTTCACGGACACGGACAGCCCCGCCGCCACAGCGGCACGGATGCCCGCCACGGTGTCATCAAAGCCGTCGGCACCCACCAGGGCGTTGTGAATGTCCTTATCATGGCTGTAGAGCGTCACCTGCACACTGTCCAGGCTGGCGTCATACAGCTTTTGGCACAGCGCCGGCGTCAGCAGGCGACCGTTGGTGTTCAGCCGGGTGACGAACCACTGGGCGGCATCCACCAGCTCCACCAGATCGGCGCGCAGGGTGGGCTCGCCGCCGGTGAACGTCACCTGGGGGATATTGGCCGCGCGCAGTTTCGTCAAAATCTCTTTCCACTGGGCGGTGGTCAGCTCCGGCATATCGGACAGGGGCTGTCCCGCCGCATAGCAGTGCAGACACTTCTGGTTGCAGTGCCACGCGCCGTCACGGGTCATGGCGCTGACCATCAGGTCCATACGGTGGGGCGCGGTCATCTCGGGGGCGTACTCGCCCAGCGTCAGCGGCGCGACCTCCACCTCCGGCGCCTGCCCCCGGGCGATGGCCACCAGGGACTCTATCATGATTTGCAGGTCCTCCGCCAGACGCTCCTTGGGCGTGAAGGGGTAGACCTTATGGGTCCGAGCCACCGCGCCGGCAGCCATGGCGCTCCAGTCGCTCTCGGTGATCTCCAGCCCGGCGAAGGGCTCCAGCCGGTCCATGAAGCAGGAGAGCAGGATGGCCCAGCTCAGGTTCAGGGGCACCAGCTTGCTGCCGTTGAGCAGCAGCAGAAAGGGCGCGTTCTCCGCGTCCTCACGGGGTGGGATCATGTGGATACGCACCACGCCCCGGCCCTTGGGGTCCAGGGTGATGTGCCGCACACAGTTCAGGTGCTGCCGCCGGTAGCGGCGCTCCAACATTGTAGACACAGGCAGTCCTCCTTTATGAAGGCGATGTGGGTATAGCTATGTGCAGTATACCACAGCGCGGGGCAAAGCGCAACAGGACGCGCAGTGAGGCAGCGCGTTGGCAGGGCACAGAAATAAATATCCCCCGGCTTAGCCGGGGGTATTTCTTATGCGGGCGAAGCCCTATG
>OIWT01004170.1_pt1 | contig 12073 bp, 9 predicted proteins | sample 1587701 | NCBI WGS metagenome assembly OIWT01 (sample SAMEA3888904, study PRJEB22519) | human gut metagenome | biome: human gut; feature: human-associated habitat; material: faeces | place: Denmark | collected 2009 | reverse complement strand
TGATCTGGTAAATAAAAATGTTGCAATCTTCAAGAGCATCATTCCGGAGATTGCAAAGAGAAATTTCGGAGGAATCTTACTTATCGTTGCAAACCCTGTAGATATTTTAACACAGGTGGCACAGAAGCTTTCAGGACTTCCTGAGGAGCGTGTCATCGGTTCAGGTACCGTGCTTGACAGTGCAAGACTTAAGTACGCGCTTGGAGAGCACCTTGAGGTGGACAGCCGAAGCGTACATGCATTTATAGTAGGTGAGCATGGAGACAGTGAGGTGGTTGCATGGTCATCAGCCAATGTTTCCGGAGTGGAGCTTCACAAGATGTGCGAGATGAGAGGTCACTACAAGCACAAGGAGAATACAGAGGAAATCGCTGCAAACGTAAAGAACAGTGCTTACGAGATAATTAACAGAAAGCATGCGACATATTATGGTATCGCTATGTCGGTCAGACGTATCTGCGAGGTAATCATGCGTGATGAGAAGTCTATTCTTCCTGTTTCACACATGATGCACGGACAGTACGGCATCGACGGTGTGGTTCTCTCAATGCCTGCAATCGTTGGAGCAAACGGAGTGGAGAGCGATATCCCAATCGAGTTAAACGGTGAGGAAGCTTTAAAGCTCAAGGAGTCTGCTGATGCACTTAAGAGCATACTTGACGGGCTTGAGCTGTAAATATCAGGCTCTTAATATTAAACTTATATAAAATACTATAAATTCAGTATGGTTTGGGGTATAATGATAACTGTCGGGCTGCATATATTATGTGCTCGGCGGTTATTTGATTTTATGGCAGATAACTATTTAGAATTACCGGGAAAAAGGAGTATATATAATGAGCGAAAGAAAACAAATCCATCAGGAGTTTCTGACAGGCGAAAGAGCCCTGTTTGCAAGTAACGACCTGGATATATATGATACAATTTTTGATGACGGAGAGTCACCTCTTAAGGAGAGCCATGGCATTAGCCTGACAGGCTGTTTTTTTAGATGGAAATATCCGCTATGGTACTGTAGTGACATAGCTGTAAAGGACTGTACATGGTTTGACATGGCGCGTGCGGGTGTCTGGTATACAGACAATATCTCAGTCATAGATTCAATAGTTGAGGCACCTAAGAACTTCAGGCGCTGCAATAACCTAAAGCTTAAAAATGTGACATTCCCAAATGCCCAGGAGACCCTCTGGAGCTGTGATCATGTCGATATCGAGAATGTCTCGGCAAAGGGAGATTATTTTGGCATGAATACAAATAATCTTATCATGAAGAATTTCCAGCTGGTCGGCAACTATTCGTTTGACGGCTCAAGAAATGTAGAGGTGCACGATTCAAAGCTTATCTCAAAGGATGCCTTCTGGAATACGGAAAATGTCACAGTCTATGATTCATTTATTACAGGTGAATACCTTGGCTGGAACGCAAAGAATCTGACACTGATAAACTGCACAATCGAGAGCTTGCAGGGGCTTTGCTACATCGACAACCTCGTTATGAAAAACTGTAAGCTCATAAACACTACATTGGCATTTGAGTATTCTTCGGTAGATGCAGAGATTTGCAGTAAGGTGGACAGTGTTTTAAATCCGACAAGCGGAGTGATAAGGGCAAAGGAGATTGGCACACTGACTATCGAAAAGGACAGAGTTGACCCATCAAAGACTAAGATAATATGTGAGGGAAAATAATCTATGAATGATTTTGACACCGTTGTAGACAGAAGAAATACAGGCTCACTAAAGTGGGATGTGGCAGAAAATGAGCTCCCGATGTGGGTAGCAGATATGGATTTTAAGACAGCTCCACAGATAATAGAGGCAATATCAGAGCGTGTTTCTCACGGAGTGTTTGGCTATTCCATCATTCCGGATGAGTGGAATGATGCGTATATTTCGTGGTGGGACAGACGCCATGGGCTTAAAATCGAAAGAGACAGCCTGATTTTTTGCACAGGGGTCGTACCGGCCATATCATCTACAGTGCGAAAGCTCACAACACCCGGTGAAAATGTGCTTATCATGACGCCGGTATACAATATATTTTTTAATTCCATATTTAATAACGGCGTAAATGTGCAGGAAAGCCCGCTTGGATACGAAAACGGCAGATATTTTGTGGACTATGACAGGTTGGAGCATGACCTTTCCAATCCACAGACCTCGCTTATGATATTTTGCAACCCTCACAATCCGTGCGGTATCATCTGGACAAAGGATGAGCTTGCGAAAATAGGTGCACTCTGCAGGAAGTACAATGTGACGGTCATATCAGACGAGATACACTGCGACATCACAGCACCGGGAAAATCATACGTGCCGTTTGCGGCAGCATCAGAGGACTGCGCTGATATAAGCATCACCTGTATTGCTCCGACCAAGTGCTTTAATATGGCAGGCTTACAGACTGCGGCAGTGATGGTGCCAAATAAATTTTTGCGCCACAAAGTATGGCGCGCATTAAATACAGACGAGGTGGCGGAGCCAAACGCATTTGCCATCACGGCAGCAGTTGCGGCATTCACAAAGGGTGAGCCGTGGCTTGAGGAGCTCAGAAAATATCTCTGGGAAAACCGCAAAACAGTCTGTGACTTCATGGCAGAAAACCTGCCGCAGATACATGTAGTGGATGCCGATGCGACATACCTCATGTGGCTTGACTGCAGTGCACTCACAGATGATTCTGTGGCATTTACGCAGATGATTCGTGAAAAGACAGGCCTTTATCTGTCGGAGGGAGCTGAGTTTGGAGGCAATGGACGCTACTTTGTGAGATTGAATATCGCATGCCCCGGGGCAGTGCTTATGGAAGGTCTGGAAAGGTTAAAAAGAGCTCTCGTTTAAGCTGAATATGTACATTTTTTAAAATAAATAAGACCGGTGATCGGCCGGTCTTATCTGGTATAATTAAACATTTATGGCATACAAGATTTAGAAATATATCATGCATACGTTTGTTTTCTGATTCGATAGTTAGTATACACTAACATGAATTAGAAGTCAATAACAAATATGGGGTTTTGATATTTTTTTAGATTTTTATAAATCACGTACAAATCAAAAGAAAAGTTTTGCAAACAATAAAATGTATGTTATAATAATATAACTGAATTAAAACGAACGAAAATAAACTCACGGGGGTATTCGAAATGCGAAACAATGAATCATCAGAAAACTATTTAGAGACCATACTTATTCTCAGCAAGAAGCTTCCTGTGGTACGCTCAGTTGATATAGCAAATGAGCTTGGATTTAAGAAATCCAGCGTGAGTATAGCCATGAAAAACCTTAGAGAGAAGAACAATATCACAGTAAGTGATGCAGGATTTATCACACTCACAGAGTCAGGAAGACAGATAGCAGAGATGATATACGAAAGACATGAGCTTTTGTCAGAGTGTCTTGAGAAGCTTGGTGTAGATAAGGAGATTGCAGCAGAGGACGCATGCCGTATAGAGCATGTCATCAGTCCTGAGAGCTTTGAAGCAATCAAGAAGCATATACATAAGAGCTGATATATGAAACCAGTACCGCATGGTACTGGTTTTTTAGTGTATCGTTTTTCTTGTATATATGAGAAAAATCATCTATAATAGTGAAGCTGTAATCGGCGACATAAAATCTGAAAGGGGAAAAGATGAAACAGATATTAAAATATTTGAAGGAGTACAAAAAGGAATGCATCTGTGCTCCGTTATTTAAGCTGCTGGAAGCATCATTTGAGCTTATAGTACCGCTTGTCATGGCGGCAATCATTGATAACGGAATTACGGCTTCGGACAAGCCATATATATGGAAGATGGGAGGTGTGCTGGTGCTGCTTGCGGCAGTTGGTCTGGTAAGTTCGGTCACAGCACAGTATTTTGCGGCAAAGGCGGCAGTCGGTTTTTCCACAAAGCTTCGCCATATATTGTTTGAAAAGATAGAGTCACTGTCATTCTCAAAGATGGATACAGTGGGCACATCGACACTTATCACGAGGATGACAAGCGATATAAACCAGGTGCAGTCAGGAGTCAATCTGGTGCTTCGACTCTTCCTTCGCTCGCCATTTATTGTATTCGGAGCTATGGCGATGGCTTTTACAGTAAATGTAAGAGCGGCAATGGTTTTTGTAGTTACCATACCTCTGCTTTCAATAGTGGTATTCTCAGTTATGGTTGCAAGCCTTCCGCTTTACAAAAAGGTGCAGAGCTCTCTTGACACAGTGCTTTCACATACCAGGGAGAATTTAGAGGGAACCAGGGTTATAAGAGCTTTCAATAAGCAAAATGATGAGATTGACAGCTTCAACAGGGACAACGAGCTTTTAACCAATATGCAGCAGGTTGTAGGACGAATCTCAGCACTCACCAATCCTCTGACATTTATCATTATAAATATCGCAACAATCGCTGTTATCGTATCAGGCGGCAAGCAGGTATACGCAGGAATCCTCACACAGGGTGAGGTTGTGGCACTTGTAAACTACATGTCACAGATACTTGTCGAGCTGATAAAGCTTGCAAATCTCATCGTACAGGTGACAAAGGCAGTGGCGTGCGGTAATCGTATAGCGGATGTGCTTTCTATTCCATCAAAGCTTCCTGAGAAAAATCCTAAGCTCATTGGTGCAAAGGATGGCGCACCTGAGGTTGAGTTTGACCATGTCTGCATGACCTATGAGGGAGCGGCCGATGAGACACTCACAGATATAAGCTTTACAGTGCAAAAGGGGCAGACAATCGGAATCATCGGTGGTACAGGTTCAGGAAAATCAAGCCTTGTAAACCTTATCCCGAGGTTTTATGATGCCACAAAGGGTACTATAAGGATTCAGGGAAATGATATAAATGACTACGATGCAGTGCAGCTTCGAGATAAAATCGGTGTTGTAATGCAAAAGGCAGTGCTTTTTGCAGGAACGATAGCCGACAACCTGCGCTGGGGCAAAAATGATGCCACAGAGGAGGAAATGTGGAAGGCGCTCGATATAGCACAGGCGACAGAGGTTGTAAAGGGCAAAGAGGGAGGCCTTGACTACATGATAGAGCAGGGCGGCAAGAATTTATCAGGCGGTCAGAAGCAGCGTCTTACAATTGCCAGAGCGGTTGTAAAGGATCCTGACATACTGATACTTGACGACAGTGCATCGGCACTTGATTTTGCTACAGATGCGAGTCTTCGCGCGGCATTAAAGGGCATGCATGGTGACAAGACAATATTTATCGTGTCACAGCGTACCTCATCTATCCAGTTTGCGGACAATATCATAGTGCTCGACGACGGACAGATGGTTGGCTTCGGACCTCATGAAGAGCTGCTTGAGACATGTGAGACCTACAAAGAGATATATGATTCACAGTTTAAAAAAGAGTCGGATATGACCAGACAAAAGGAGGTGTAGAGTATGGCTACGGATAATGCGAAGATGAATAAAGCAGGTACAATGCGCAAGGTATTAAGCTACATGAAGAGATATATTCCTTTGCTTGTAATTTCCCTTGCCCTGTCTGTTGTTACAGTGGCGCTTACACTCTATTTTCCAATCCTCACAGGACGCGCAATTGATTTGATCGTAGGAAAAGGAAAGGTTGATTTTACGGCTATGACAGCCATCCTAACAAGAGCAGCAATAATAGTCGTCATAGCGGCAGCAGCCCAGTGGCTTACAAATATCTGCAACAACAGGATGACCTACAACATAGTGAGGGATATAAGGCGTGATGCATTTTTAAACATTGAAAAAATGCCACTTTCCTATATTGACAGCCACTCACACGGTGATATGGTCAGCCGTATCATCGCCGATGTAGATACATTTTCAGAGGGACTTTTGATGGGCTTCACACAGCTCTTTACAGGAATTGCAACAATAGCAGGCACGCTTATTTTCATGCTCACAATAGATGTGAAGATATCATGCATTGTAGTGCTCATCACACCTCTGTCACTTTTTGTGGCAAGCTTTATCACTAAAAAGACATATTCCATGTTTCAGCTGCAGACAAGAACAAGGGGAGAGCAGACATCACTCATCGATGAGATAGTAGGAAATGAAAAGGTCGTACAGGCCTTCAACCATGAGGATGAGGCGCTTGAGCAGTTTGACGAGATAAATGACAGATTACAGAAATGCTCACTGAGGGCAACATTTTTTTCAAGTCTTACAAATCCGAGTACACGTTTTGTCAACAGTCTTGTGTATGCCGGAGTCGGAATTTTTGGTGCCATGAGTGCACTCACCGGCGGAATCACAGTAGGACAGCTTTCATGCTTCTTATCATACGCCAACCAGTACACCAAGCCGTTCAACGAGATATCGGGTGTCATCACAGAGCTTCAGAACGCACTTGCCTGTGCTGCTCGTATCTTCGAGCTGATTGAGGAGAAAAAAGAGATACCGGATGCTTCGGATGCGGTAACACTCGATGAGGCAGACGGCCGTGTGGACATAGAGGATGTTTATTTCTCATATGTGCCGGATAAAAAGCTTATCGAGGATTTCAATCTCCATGTAAAGCCTGGACAGCGCGTGGCTATCGTAGGTCCGACAGGCTGTGGAAAGACGACTATTATCAATCTGCTTATGAGATTTTATGATGTAAACAGTGGAACAATTAAGGTGAGCGGACACGATATCCGAAAAATCACACGAGAGAGTCTTCGTGACAATTATGGTATGGTGCTTCAGGAGACATGGCTCAAGAAGGGCACAATCCGTGACAATATCATAATGGGAAAGCCTGATGCCACAGATGAGGAAATCATTGCAGCAGCAAAGGCATCCCATGCCCACAGCTTTATCAGACGTCTGCCGAAGGGCTATGACACTGAAATCGGTGAGGACGGTGGCAGCCTGTCACAGGGACAGAAGCAGCTATTATGCATCACAAGAGTCATGCTCTGCTTACCGCCTATGCTGATATTGGATGAGGCTACATCTTCGATTGATACACGTACAGAGATTAAGATTCAGAAGGCATTCCTTACCATGATGCAGGGCAGGACAAGCTTTATAGTGGCTCATCGTCTGTCTACCATCAGGGAGGCTGATATTATCCTTGTTATGAAAGACGGAAAGATTATAGAGCAGGGCAATCATGAGAGCCTGCTTGCAGCGGACGGATTTTATGCGAACCTCTATAATAGCCAGTTTGCATAGCATAGGGCTATAGAAATACGGGGCGTAAGCCACCGGAGTGACTGCCATACAGCATAGGTACTCTCTCGTTCGCTACGCTACTCTGCCAAGATACTGTACGAATTATGCTTTTAGGGCTTCTATGCCCGACAAAACCGTCGAAACGCGCCGTCCATGGCGCGGTTCTCCTTGAGCTCCCATCCGTGGGAGCTCATTTTTATGTATCGTGTGCATAATTCTACAGTATCTAAGCAGCTACGCTATGCGCTTACGAAAGAGCGCCCATGCTGTATGGCAGTCACTCCGGCGACTTACGCCCCTTACGCTGTGGCTGAAATGGGGGAGGATGTATGCGCTCCCGCGGTATGTGCGCCGGTCGTCTTCCCGTATTATTGAAAAATACCAAGCAATTCACACTTATTGCGCAGCATCAGGAGCTACATACGAGTATGCATTGGACATCTTTGCAGCATTGTTTGTCAGAGTGACAGCCTCTCTGTAGTAGGCAACAACAGGAGTGCCCTTATCCACAGCGTTGAACAGCTGCTCTGCAAAAGCAGGCGGCACATTGATACATCCGTGTGAGCCGGAGGTTTTGTAAATTGTTCCTCCGAAGGTATCACGCCAGCTGGCATCATGGATACCTATATTGTAGGCAAACGGCATGAAATAGCTGACAGGAGAAGAGTATCCCTCGCCGACAAGAGTAGCATTTCTCTGCTTGTAAACAATCTTGTATACACCGTCTACAGAGCCATTCTGACGGGCGAGATTACCTGATACGAAATCAGACTCCATCTGGAGAGCACCATCCTTGTAATACCACATGTGCTGCTTTGTGTAGTCAATCTCTATGTATGTATTACCTATGTCGTCAGCGCCTCGGTAGAGTGCTGTCTGCTCGTAAACAGGCTCTCTTTCCACTGGCTTGCCTCCATCTAAATCTGAAAGGAGCTGGGCTTTCTCTTTTTTCTTGCTGACTACCCATCCGTAGTCACCACCACCTATTTCAATAGTGTCACCGGACGATGTCTTGAATGAGCGTTTGCGGCCGAAGGTGTTATACTTGGAAGCAAGCTGCTGGACATATTTAGTGACCTTGGCATCATCTATGTTCACGTTGCCGTCATCTGAGATGCTTAGCATATCAAGGATTTTGGCTGAGTCAAGCTTCTCATCGGCACCTTCAATTTTGTATGTGACGGTTGAAGCAGTGTATTTGTCGAGAGCCTCTTTTTCATTTTTGATTGTATCGCTTTCCTTTGTGATTTTTGGAGCTTCATAACAGTCATCACTTAAGGTAAGCTTTGGAAGCTCGTTGTCCAGGGCGTCCTTTACCTCGGCAAGGATGCTGTCATATATCGGCTTGCAGCCTTTTTTCTCTTCAATCACATTGTATTCGCCGTCTTTTATCTCGATATGGGCATCCTCCGGATTTTCAATGTAGTCATCACTGAAAATATCAAGAGCCTTGAGCTTTTCCGCCAAAGTGGCATCGTCATATTTGGACGAACCCTTTAGAGTATAGTTTTGAGCTTTGAAGAGACTGACAGGCCATGTAAAAGCATTCTGGCTTTTTAGGATTTGCTCCTCGTCACCGTTTGAGACATATTCATAGGAAAAATCAGGTCCCTTAAGTGAAAAGCTGTTGCCTTTTCTGTCAGTGATTGTGAGCAGATAGTCGCGGCTTAGGGCTGTATTTTTTTCTAATGCCTCTTTTGCGGTTTTCCCTGCGTATTTTACAGAGTTAATCTTTGTGTTGAACAGATAGTGGCTGCTAAAATAAAAGGCAAAGCCAAGATAAACGGCCAAAAGCACACCAAGCACAACGGCGCAGGTTATAAGCACTTTTTTCTTCATGTAAATCGACCTCCTTGGAGATATGCTGGTGCTGCCCACACCGGGGTGTAGGCGGCAGCTAAAATCAGTTACATTTGTGAAGATGTGACACATCCATATAGTCAGGCAGACCATTCTTGTAGGCTACAGAGGTTTCTCCCTGAATAAGTGGTTTTAAGTATTCGATAAGCTCAGGCTTCACATCATTGCCCGCATCATTGATCCACTCTCTTGGAACAGACTTGGCCTCGTTTGCGATATCCTTGATAGCAGAATATGTGTATTCCACCTGATAAGGATCATTTGAGATGCGCTTCAAGCATACCATTGATGCGGTCACACCCTCTGCTGCAATAGTGACACCCTTTTTACCCTGAGAAAAAGATTCCTCGATATCGGTTAATGAGGCAAGGTGTGAGGCACAGCGCTGGAGCACATTTACTTCTACAGAGCGCACCTTGACACCGATGTTTTCCTTTACGATGAACTCAAGAGCTTTTCCGGCACCGCTTAGCTGCTGGTGTCCGAACTGGTCACATGCGGCCTTTGATGATGTAATGTATGAGCCGTCTGCGTCATGTATTCCTTCGGATACGGCAACTATCACATTGTTAGTGCGCGTAAGGGCTTCTTTTATATCGGCAACAAATTTGTCCTTGTCGAAATCCACCTCAGGCAGATAGATGAACTGAGGCGCTGTATTGTACTCATTACGTGCGAGAGCGGAAGCGGCAGTGAGCCATCCTGCGTCACGTCCCATGATTTCAACGATTGTAACACTCTTAACAGCATAGATAAAGGTATCATGGGCTATCTCAAGCATGCTTGATGCGATATATTTGGCGGCAGAGCCAAAGCCCGGAGTGTGGTCTGTCAGGCACAGGTCATTGTCGATGGTCTTTGGAATCCCTATAATTTTCACATCACTGTTGATTTTTTTTGCATAATCGGATAACTTTAATACGGTATCCATCGAATCATTTCCACCGATGTAAAAGAAAGCTTTTATAGAAAGCTTATCGAATTGGTGGAAGATGTATACATATGGTGAATCATCATCCTTGTAATCAGGGAGCTTGTGGCGGCATGAGCCAAGATACATGGCAGGTGTGGTCTTAAGCTTTTCAAGATTAGCATCATCTGCAAAAATATCTGACAGATTGAGATAATTCTCATTTAATATGCCGAGTATTCCGTTTACGGCGCCATAGCAGATATCGTATTTCTCAGAGCTTTTTACTCCTGCGATGACTCCTGCAAGGCTTGCGTTGATTGCAACAGTTGGGCCGCCTGACTGGGCGACGATACAGTTTGACTGATTCATTGTAATCTCCTTATTGTGTATTTTAACTATTCTCTGCTGTAAGAATAGTTATGGTATAGTTTAAAATGATTACTAAAGGCGCATGGCATATGCACCGCATAATCATATAGATTGTAGTATCAAACATTATTTTTAGCAAGGTTAAAATGAAAAATATGAATAAATACGAGAATTGCTTATTGTGTCCCAGAAAATGTGGCATAAACAGAAGCACCGGACAAACAGGCGTATGTGGCGTTTCATCTGAAATAAAGGTGGCGCGAGCAGCGCTTCATTACTGGGAGGAGCCGTGCATATCAGGAAAAAGAGGAAGCGGGGCAGTTTTTTTCTCAGGCTGCAGCCTGCACTGCGTGTTCTGCCAGAACAGGGAGATTTCTGACGGAAAAGCGGGAAAGGTGATCAGTAAAGAGAGGCTGAGTGATATCTTTATGGAACTTGCTGACAAAGGCGCAAATAATATCAATCTGGTCACACCGGGGCAGTATATCCCTGATATAGTGTGGGCGGTAAACGATGCAAAAAGCCGCGGCATGAAGCTTCCTATTATATACAATACGAGCGGATATGAAAATGTGACAGAGCTAAAGCTGCTTGAGGGTATAGTGGATGTGTATCTCCCGGATTTTAAATATATGGACAGCAGGCTTTCACAGCAGTATTCATATGCTGCTGATTATACAGAAACTGCGAAGAAAGCATTAGAAGAAATGATAAGACAGACAGGTAAGCCGGTATTCTTTACAGCAGAAGATGAACTCGTAAAAGAGGGGTATGTTGAAGAGCAGATTATGAAGAGAGGTGTCATAGTAAGACATCTTCTTCTGCCTGCGTGTGTGAAAGACTCCAAGGCTGTAATCAAGTACCTGTATGATACATATAAAGATGACATATACATAAGCATTATGAACCAGTACACACCGATAAACAGAATTAAGGAATACGATAATCTTAACAGGAGGGTCACTAAGAAAGAATATGATGAGGTTGTAGATTATGCCATTGAATTAGGTGTTGTCAACGGCTTTATACAAGAGGGCGGTACAGCAGATGAAAGCTTTATTCCAGAATTTGATTATACTGGATTATTATGATAAAGTATAAGACAGTTGAAATGGAGGCATATTATGCGATGTGAGAGTGGTAACCCTTGTATTATGGGGTGTAACAGGATAGAAAATGGATATAATTTTGCTTATGATTGTAGTACGGATACGGATATAAAACTATGCTTTTTTGATAGGGATACTCTTGAATTAAAAGAGGAAATTCCGTTAAAAAAAAGAATGGGGACAGTATATTCTGTATGTGTGTGTGATGATAATATAGAGAGAATGTTGTATTGTTACAAGGCTGATGATGAATATATTGTTGATCCTTATGCCAAGTTACAGGCTGTGAAGTATTTGGAGTTGAGCAAGAAAATACATTACATTTAAGTCCGGTAAAGCTTGAAAGCTTTAATTGGGAAGGTGATGTGCCACTGCATCTGCCATATAATGACTGTGTTTTTTATAAGCTTAATGTGCGTGGATTTACAAAAAGCAGGTCATCAAAGGTAAAGGCAAAGGGGACATTCAGGGGGATTGTAGAGAAAATACCATATCTTAAGGAACTTGGTATTACTACGCTTGAATTTATGCCGGCATATGAATTTGATGAGGCATACAGATTTCCTCAATTCATAGACAGCAGTGAATATTTAAGATATGGTGTGATAAAAGGAAGCATTTATAATAATACTGTTACTAAAAAGGCAGAAAAGCTTAACTGCTGGGGCTATACAAAGGCATT
>OIWT01004169.1_pt1 | contig 12073 bp, 10 predicted proteins | sample 1587701 | NCBI WGS metagenome assembly OIWT01 (sample SAMEA3888904, study PRJEB22519) | human gut metagenome | biome: human gut; feature: human-associated habitat; material: faeces | place: Denmark | collected 2009 | reverse complement strand
GAATGAACGGCAGAAAAAGCTGTTCATTCGGTCGTTATGTTGAGAAATTTTGTGACGAAATTGTGAAGCCGACAATTTTTAAATTGCCGACTTCAGTTGATTTTTTCAAAAATTATTTCTTATTTTTCCTTCATATAAAACTCTCTATACCACACTGCAAACTCATGTAATCCGTCCCTTAAAGAGGTTGACGGTTTGAATCCAAAGCCACGCTCAAGCGGTGTGGTATCCGCATATGTTATGGGGACATCACCGGGCTGCATGGGAACAAGTTTTTTATGTGCCTCACCTTATAAAAAGGCACTGTTTCAAATATTTATTAACTATAATTCCGCCAAGCTTTCAACTACAGCCAATATCTCATTACTTAATTCTTGTCCTTCAGGATCATCATCCGCCTCGACAATTTGATTCAGACGCAGGATGTATCTCTCTAATTCTTCCTTTGGCACCATTGCAATACTCCCTTTTTCAAAATCAGATTCTGTATTTGCAACTATACCACACCTTAACAATATTTCCCATTTATTACTTCAACAAACTTTGCCAATATTTTTATGCAATATTACAAAAGTTGCGTGATAATACGTACAGGGAGTTCTGTATGGGGCTATTTGTTCTTACTGGGGCTGTTTTTCTGTAATAAGTTCCATATATATGCACACCCTGTTCAAATCTCGCTATCCACTAAATATTGTGAACATTTTATTATAGTTCACAACACATAATCGTCGAGTTCTGAAAAATGCTCATAAGCTCCAATCCTTTATACAAAATTAAACTCCATATATAAATTTTATACCAAGACTTAATAAAAATTAAAATGAGAAATTTATACCTACTTTAGTTTGCACTATTTATACGCTGGAATCAAAACTATACATCTTGAATATCTTAATCATACATTTTTTAGGATGCTTACGAGTTGCTTAACCGTCTTAAAATCAAACAATAATGAATTAATAATAATTACTAAAAAAATAATTAATGAAAAGAAAACTGACCATTTTACCCAATCAATATATCCATTTACAGTTATATTAATCTATATTTATAATTCCATCAGTAATAATAAATTCTATTATTAGCGACATCTTTCTGTTGTCGATTATAGAATCTTCTTTTTATCTTCTATTATTATTGACGCGCTTTTTTACTTCTGCTATAAAGCCTCTGAAAAAGTCCCCCTATATATAGAATACTTTTCGAGGGCAAAAGAAGACAAAAAAAGAATGAACGGCAGAAAAAGCCGCTCATTCGGTCGTTATGTTGAGAAATTTTGTGAATAAAGTGTAAAGTGTCATTTTTGAAAAAACATAATAGTATAGTTCAGTTTCCCCTTAAATAAGGTTCTTATCTAAAAGGAAATCAATCACATTTATATTTAAAATACCACTGTCATCATACCAACGCTTTCCAATGTCTTTCCTTATTACAATTTTAGGAAAAGAATCTCCTGTAAGTGCAAATGGCTTAAGTTCCGACTCTGCTTTCTCATCAGTAAGCATGGCATACGCTGATTGAATATAAGTTCGTTTTCCTCCTGAATTAACTACAAAATCAATTTCCCTTGGAATACGAACCGAGTTTCCGTTTTCATTGAACGTTCTTGCATAAACAACACCAACATCTACTGAAAGTTGCCTGACATTCAACTCATTATATATGATATTCTCCATTATATGCGTCATTTCCTGCTGACGGAAACCTATTCTCGCATTTCTGAGTCCTATATCCTCACTGTAATATTTGTTCGGGGACTCAAAATATGACTTCCCTTTTACATCATATCGCTTGCTTTCAGAAAAAAGAAACGCATCTTCCAAATGTCCTATATATGCACGAATCGTATTCGCGGACACCTCGGCTCTTTGTTTAGACTTCAGGGTATTTGCAATTTTTGTTGGATTTGTTAATGAGCCAACCGATGAGCAAAGTAAATCTAAAATTTGCTCCAGCACATCTTGTCTTTCAATTTTCTTACGCTCAACAATATCCTTGATATACACTTCTGAAAAAAGTGATTTAAGGTAATTCATCTTAGCTGCATCATTAGGCCTTGATAAAACAAGTGGCATACCACCATAAAATGCGTATTCATCAAATGCTTCGTTTTTATCTCCCCCTACGGCAGAATAATACTCAGCAAAACTAAGAGGATGTACTCTTATTTCATCGCTTCTTCCTCTGAATTCGGTAAGAATATCACTTGAAAGCATTTTCGAATTACTTCCGGTTACATATACATCTAGATTTGATAACTCTCTTAAATCATTAAGAGCATCATAAAAAGTAATTTTCTTGCCGTCCGAATTATAAGGATTTGCCACCTCATCGGACATCTGTATTTCGTCAATAAAAAGATAGTATTGCTCTTTGCTTTTTTCCACTTTTTCTCTTACATACGATGAAAGAATGAGAGGGTTACGATATTTAATATCTTTTGCAAGATCAAGGTCGATTGTGATAATCTGTTCATCATTTACACCGCTCCGGATTAAATAATCCCGGTATATGTTTTTAAGGAGATAGGATTTTCCACATCTCCTGATACCAGTGATTACTTTAACTAAACCGTCAAAACGATATGAAATCAACTGTTCAAGATAACTGTCACGTCTTATTTGCATAAACTCCACTCCGTTCTGTTGAAAATTTCAGCCCATTAAGGCTTTCTTATTCAATATTATATACAATTTTCTTCTGTGTTTTCAAGTCATTATTGAAAATTTCAGCCCATTAAGGCTTTCTTGCTCAATTCGTTTGATTTGATAATATATTTATACGCACTGTCTCTCTGATGAAAGATACTTTTCGATGGGTGGACAAAAGAAGACACAAAGCAGGAGGGGCGGACATGATTGTCTACCCCTCCTGCTTTGTGTAAGCTTAGGAACAAATATGTTCTTATCTTTTTGACTTTGAAAAATAAGACGTCAGTCGTTGAGTGGGCTTAGCACTGCATGACCCACCTTGAGTGACTCCCTGACGTCGATAATACGCTGATTCCTTGAGCCCCGGAACTTAAGCTCGAGAGATTTTTGCTCTTCGATAAATTTTCCGTCGACAAGGAGCGAGAGCTCCGACAGGAGGTCGAACCAGCCGTTGTCGACCGTGGCGCCGTTTACGAGCTCTTCATATGTGTAGCCGGAGAACGACATGACGTCGAGACCGGCTTCACGTACCTTTCTGGCGAGGACTGCAAGTTCCTTCGCCTGCGTAAACGGCTCGCCGCCGGAGAGGGTCACTCCCGTGAGAAGCTTGTCCTCTTTGACGGCTTTCATGATATTTTCAACCGTGGTTTCGTATCCGCCGTCAAAGTCCCACGTTCCGGGGTTCTGGCAGTTTTTGCAGTGATGGGGACACCCCTGCACAAAAACTACGAAACGCCACCCCGGACCATCGACAATGCTCTCACGGATAACACCCGCAAGTCTGAGCTTCGTATCCATCAGATCTGCTCAAACTCTCCGGCACCTGTTCCTATTGAGTGCTTTACACGGTCGTTTACCTCTGCATACTTTGCGTCGTTGAAACGGTCAAGAGTACCTACAAGATAACCTGTGATTCTTCTTATTCTTTCAAATTTTACGCCTTCGCCTATCATTTTTCCTTCCATAATTACGCTTCCTTTCTGCAATTTACTGTTTTTAAGCTTTATACAACGGGGTTTGCAACCTTATCTGCTTCTTCAAGCGGATTTTCGTCGCATCCGCAAACTGATTTTGAGTAACCCTTTATCTTCATGAGAACCTCTTCCGAAACGGCTTCGCCGTCATGACGGCCGCAACGCGGACAAACGTCTCCGATTATACCGGTGTATCCGCAGACAGGGTCTCTGTCAACCGGATGGTTGATAGAAGCATATCCCATGTTATTTTCCTTCATGCAGCGTATAACTGCCTCAAATGCTTCAAGGTTATCGGTAGGATCTCCGTCCATCTCGATATACGAGATATGTCCTCCGTTTGTAAGTGCGTGATAAGGTCCTTCGATACGAATCTTATCAAATGCCGAGATGGGGAAGTATACAGGAACATGGAATGAGTTAGTGTAATACGGTCTGTCCGTTACGCCCGGAATAGTTCCGTAACGCTCTCTGTCCATACGCACAAAACGTCCCGAAAGACCCTCGGCAGGTGTTGCTATAAGTGAGAAGTTCATTCCGGTCTCACGTGACTTCTCATCTGTCCTATGCCTCATATGTCCTATGATCTCAAGGCCGAGGTTGCGTGCCTCCTGAGTCTCACCGTGGTGAGAGCCTATGAGAGCCTTAAGCGTTTCGGCAAGTCCTATGAAGCCGACGGTAAGAGTACCGTGTCGAAGTACCTCCATAAGCTCATCGTCCGGTTTAAGCTTATCGGAATCAAGCCAGAGTCCCTGACCCATAAGGAACGGATAGTTATAAACCTTCCTGTGTCCCTGAATAAGGTATCTGTCATAGAGCTGGTCAAATACAAGGTCGATTTTTCTGTCAAGCTCTTCAAAGAAAATGTCGATATTTCCGTGTGCCTTTATGGCAATCCTCGGCAGGTTTATAGAGGTAAACGAAAGGTTTCCTCGTCCGCATACCTGCTCACGTGTGGGGTCGTATACATTGGTCATTACACGTGTACGGCAGCCCATGTAAGCGATATGAGTATTGTAGTCGCCCTCTTTGTAATACTGAAGGTTATACGGTGAATCCATGAACGAGAAGTTCGGGAAAAGTCTCTTCGCGGAAACTCTCATAGCGAGCTTAAAGAGGTCGTAGTTCGGCTCGCCCGGGTTAAAGTTTATGCCGTCCTTTATTCTGAAGATATGAATCGGGAAAATAGGAGTTTCTCCGTTTCCGAGTCCTGCCTCTGTCGCAAGGAGGACATTCTTCATAACAAGACGTGCCTCAGGGCTTGTGTCGAGTCCGTAGTTTATGGATGAGAACGGAATCTGTGCGCCCGCTCTCGAATGCATGGTGTTAAGGTTATGAACGAGAGCCTCCATTGCCTGATAGGTAGCCTTGTCCGTTTCCTTATACGCCTTTTTAATCGCAAACTCCTGTGCCTTTTTAACGTTTGCCTCGGGAAGTCTGTATTTGTTTACGAGCAAATCCGCCTCATGAGCCTGATAGTCGTTGTCATTTGCGAGAACCGGTGAGATACCGTATTTGTTTTCAACCTCAAGGCAGAGATTCTTTGTAGCCTCGGACGCATCCTCAAAGCCGCAGAGAAGCTCAAGTCCTTTGCAGAGATTGTCGATGTATCTCTTCCTGTAGGTCTTCTTTACGCCCGGAGCCATACCGGTCTCAAAGTTCGGTATACTCTGTCCGCCGTGCTGATCGTTCTGGTTTGACTGAATGGCGATACATGCAAGTGACGAATAACTTGAGATATCATTCGGCTCACGAAGGAAGCCGTGACCCGTTGAAAATCCGCCTTCAAAGAGCTTAAGTATATCTATCTGGCAGCACGTTGTTGTAAGGGTATAAAAATCCAGGTCGTGAATATGTATGTCACCGTCGATATGAGCCTTTGCGTGCTCCGGCTTGAGAACATAGAGCTCATTGAACTGCTTTGCACCCTCAGAGCCGTACTTGAGCATGGTACCCATGGCCGTGTCGCCGTCGATATTGGCGTTTTCACGCTTTATGTCATTTTCCTTTGCGTCTTTAAAGGTAAGTCCCTCGTATATCTTCATAAGACGGGTATTCATCTCACGTACACGCGAACGCTCGGAACGGTAAAGTATGAATTTCTTCGCGGTTCTTGCATGACCGCTCTCTATAAGGACCTTCTCTACGGTATCCTGAATCTCCTCGACTGTCGGTCTGGTGTTTCCGGATGCCTCGATATGATTGACAACCTGCTGTGAAAGCTCGAGCGCCTCCTCGTAATTTCCGCTGCCGCAGGCCTCAATAGCCTTGTTTATAGCCTGTGCGATTTTATCAATTGAAAACGGTACGGCACGCCCGTCTCTCTTTATAATGGTATCAATCATTTTTCAATTTCCTCCCAAATCCTTCTGGTCCCTTTGTTTCACGTTTCACCACAATATCTTGTGTTTTACCGTGTGCATATATCATTATATAGCACTATCAACCTACAGTCAATCATGCGTATTAAATAAATTTGGCAGGGTGTTTTTAGTGCTTTTGTTAAAAACGCAGAATTTCTGTTCCTGTATAATAGTGAGATAGGATTTCTTTGTATGAATACCCCTCTTTTGCCATTTCATTTGCGCCGAACTGACTCATACCCACACCATGACCGTACCCTTTTTCACCGTGCTCGGGCGACAACTTGTCCCAGTGACTGTCCACAGATACGAGATACGGAATAGGCTTTCCTCCCCAGACCTCCTGCGAGCTCTTCGTTTTTCCCGGCGAGACCGCATGGTAGGCAACGGTGCGGATAAGCTGTCCGTCATAGGCGATATATTCGCCGTACACGGAGTCAACTATCATAGAGAGCTTATTGTAGTAAAAATCAAATGTATTTCCCCATCTTTTCATGAGTTCATTCTTTGAGATATACGCCTGGTTGACCTCAGGGTTGTCCGTAAGAAGAACACCGTCGGCCTCCTTCGACTTCGCATACGAAAAGCACGCAACCGTCTGAGCTTTAAGCGCCTCTGTTTCATAAACCGCCGGCATTTCTCCGGCAACGGAGCCGATGAGATACTCCTTCATCGTAACCTTTTCGGTCTTGCCGGAAACGTGCCTCATAACCTCGACCGTATCCTCCCGCCTTGCGCTGTCACCGTTTTGTGCTGTATCCTTTGGCGATGTATCCTTTGACGGCTTACCTTCACCATCGGGCTCACCGTTCATTTTTTCGGAATTATCCGCTTTTTCCGAGTCCTCTCGCTTTTCTCTTTTTTCGGTGATACTGTGCCATACCTCCCTCGCTGCTCCGGGCATAGTCATATCCGTATCCGAGGATATGGTAAGTGCGGGTGTAAATATCATAATAAAGCTTAAAACAACAGCAATACAGGCATAAGTTTTCATGGCTTTTGAACCTCCCGTTTTCCTTGACTTTGAATATGTGATGTTATACAATATTATGTAATTTTCTTTAATAATATTCGGAGGTTTTGGTTCGTGAAAAAATTGAAGTTTGATAAGCTTTCACCGGGGCCGCTCATTATCATAATGGCAATTGCGGTTTTATTTGCAGTGCCGGTTCGCATGTTTCAGTACACAAGCTGTCTCGAGGCATCAACGGGATTCTGGCTTGCAAAGGATTTCACCGTTTACATCCTTTACATCCTCTGTGCGGTCGTAGTTGCAGTCTCTTTTATTATCTCCCTTTTCAGCGGAGTTATGCACGCGCCGCAGTTTGACGACGAAAAAGACATACCGCTCGGTATTTTTTCCGTTATTTTTGCAATAACACTCGTAGCGGATGCAATCCTTCAGATAAGTAAATTTCTCGCGCTTTATGACGCGTACCCAATAGACGGCGGCATGACTCTTTTCCGCTATATACTGACCTCGGGAACATTTGCGGTAGGATTACAGATTCTTTTCGGAATTCTCGCGGCGGTATACATCGCCTTTGTTGCGTATTCTTATTTTCTCGGAAACGGAGCCTTCAAAAAACGTAAACTCCTTGCGGTGTGCCCGGCTGTATATGCCATGGGCAGACTCGCTTATCACTTCATAGACCCTATAAGCTACAAAAATGTATCTCAGCTGTTCCTGCAGATTATCATGCTTATCTTCATGATTCTCTTTACCTTCTCATTCGCACGCCTTGCATCCGGTATAAACGCCGAAAAAAGCATGTGGCTTCTCTGGTTCTCCGGTATTTCGGGCTCGTTTATGGCATACGTTGTGGCGCTTGCTCCGATCATCCTCACGGTTTCGGGCAAAGGCTATATGCTGCCGACGAATTATCCCGTCCACTACTGTGACCTCGCCTTTGCGCTGTTTACAACAGCCTTCCTGTTCACAGTCATGCCGAGAACCGTCTCCCGCAAAGCTGATTCCGGCGAAAAGGCATGACCTATGAACAGGGAACTTGACACGCTCATAAGGAGCAACCGCATCCCACACGCGCTCGTTATCGACGGCGGAACATATGAGTCCCGCCTTTCACTCGCGCACACGGTCGCCGCTTCCCTTCTTTGCAGCGGCGACACCACGGCAGGCCCGTGCAGAAGCTGCACCGCCTGCAGCAAGGTTTTTTCCGACATACATCCGGACGTCATAACCGTGCTTCCGGACAAAAAGAAAAAAACTCTCTCCGTCGAGGTCATACGCGACATGAGAGAGGACGTATCCGTTTTGCCGAATGAAAGTGAGCACAAGGTTTACATCATCGCAAAGGCGGAGCTTATGCAGGACTATGCGCAGAATGCTCTTCTGAAAATTCTCGAGGAGCCTCCGGCATATGCAAGCTTCATTTTACTCTGCGACTCACATTCATCCCTTCTTCCGACCGTGCTCTCTCGAGTAGCTCTTTTTTCACTTGATGACGAGGAGCCGGACATGGACGAGGGCGACAACAAAGAAGCACTCGAGGTCGCAAAACAAATGGCAGAGTGTATCGCACATAAAGATGAATTTGCACTTATGACCTGCGTTTCATTTTTTGATAAAAATTATGAACTCCTAAAGCCCGCGCTTGAAAGACTTTCACTTATACTGAGAGATGCTCTCGTACTTGTTTCCGGTGGCAGTACCATGATAAGCCTTGCGGAAAAACAGGCGAAAGAGCTTTCGGCTCTTCCGAGAGAGACTCTTCTAAGTACGGTAGCGGGTCTTACGGAGATTCAGAAATCCATAAACATATACGGCAACAAAAATCTCATTTTGTGCCGTCTCTCATCAAAACTTATCGGAGGTAAGAATGACTGAAGTAGTTGGTATACGATTCAAAGAGGTCGGCAAGATATACTGCTTTGACCCCGAAGGCATAAAGCTGTCCGAAGGACAGCGTGTCATAGTTGAAACCGCAAGAGGCGTTGAATGCGGCACGGTCGCCACTCCCAATAAACTCATTGAGGACGACGAGATAGTGGCACCTCTTAAGCCCATCATCCGCATTGCGACAGATAAGGATCTTCAAAAGCTTGAGGAAAATAAGGAAAAAGAAAAGAAAGCTTTTAAGATTTGTGAAGAAAAAATCGCAAAGCACGGTCTTGAGATGAAGCTCATAGATGTTGAGTACACCTTTGACAACAGCAAGATTCTCTTCTACTTTACGGCGGACGGGCGCGTTGACTTCCGCGAGCTTGTAAAAGACCTTGCAAGTGTTTTTAAAACAAGAATTGAGCTTCGTCAAATAGGCGTACGTGACGAGGCAAAGATGCTCGGCGGACTCGGCATTTGCGGAAGACCCTTCTGCTGCCACTCATACATGGGTGAATTCCAACCCGTTTCCATAAAGATGGCAAAGGAGCAGGGGCTTTCTCTCAATCCCACAAAGATTTCCGGAACCTGCGGCAGGCTTATGTGCTGTCTTAAGTATGAGCAGCCTGCATATGAGCACCTTATGAAGATAACCCCGAAGGCAGGAGCCCTTGTGGAGACAAAAGAGGGAAAGGGTATCGTTACGGAATCAAACCTCATAACGGGAATCATAAAGGTAAGGCTCGACAAAAATCCCGACGCCGCGCCGGCAACCTACAACCGCAAGCAGGTAAAGATTCTCCGTGACGTCCGCACCTCCGTCACAAAGGAAGAGATGGACGCTCTGAAGGCTATCGAAGAAAACTGATATTAAACGAAAAATTTACAAAGCGAAGCAAATTGACAAAGCAATACCATTTAAATATAATACTATGAGTGCTTTTGGCACACGGAAGGAATGACAGCATATGGCAGAAGAAATATTACTCACCTCTGACGGTCTCAAGGAATTACAGGATGAACTTGAACAGTTAAAGACCACAGGACGTAAAGATATTGCCGAAAAAATCAAGGTTGCACTCTCATTCGGCGACTTATCGGAGAACTCCGAGTATGATGAGGCAAAGTCCGAGCAGGGCAAGCTCGAATCACGCATCAATGAAATTGAAGCAATTCTCCAGAACTACAAGCTCATTGACGAAAGCGAGCTCTCATCGGATATCGTAAACAGGGCTTCACGTATTGTTATCAGAGACATGAAGCTCAAGGAAGACTTCACCTATCAGATAGTCGGACCTCAGCAGGCAGACCCCATAAAGGGTAGAATTTCCGACGAATCACCTGTCGGCAAGGCTCTCCTCGGTCACAAGAAGGGTGACACCGTAGAGGTTGAAGCACCCGCAGGTAAACTCAAGTATAAAATTATTGAGATTGAGAAAAAGAAGTAATTATTATATTTGAGTTAAGGAGTGACACCCCCTATGGCAGAAAACCATACACCTGAGGCCGCACTTACCCAGGAAGAAACCAACGAACAAAGACAGATAAGGATTGACAAGCTGAGAGCCATGCAGGAAGAGGGCCGCGACCCGTTTCAGGTCATGACCGCGGAGCAGACTCACGAGTCAGCCGAAATAAAAGAAAATTTTGATGAGCTTGAGAACAAAGACGTTTTCATATGCGGTAGAATCATTGCGCGCCGTATCATGGGAAAGGCAAGCTTTGTAACCATTCAAGACAAGCTCGGACGTATCCAGTCATACGTTTCCATAAACGACGTGGGAGAGAACACCTACAAGGCGTTCAAAAAGCAGTGGGATATCGGAGATATCATTGAAATAAAGGGTTTTGTTTTCAAGACAAGGACCGAAGAGATCTCTGTTCACGCAAAGGAGATGCGCCTTCTTTCAAAGTCTCTTCTTCCGCTTCCGGAAAAGTTCCACGGACTAAAAGACGCGGACACACGCTACAGACGCCGTTATGTTGACCTCATAGTCAACCCTGAAGTAAAGGACACGTTTATCAAGCGCTCAAAAATCATACAGTCTGTAAGAAAGACATTGGATGACGTAGGATATATCGAAGTTGAAACCCCGGTTCTCAACCTCATAGCGGGCGGCGCATCCGCACGTCCCTTTATAACACACCACAACGCACTCGACCTCGACATGTACATGAGAATCGCAACAGAGCTTCCGCTCAAGCGTCTTATAGTCGGTGGTATGGAGCGTGTCTATGAGATAGGCCGTATCTTCCGCAATGAGGGTATGGACACAAAGCACAATCCGGAATTCACAACCATCGAGTTCTACGAGGCATATACTGACTACAACGGAATGATGGACAGAACAGAAGCCATTTTCCGCAATGCGGCTCTCGCCGCAAATGGAACAACCGTTGTAAATTTCAAGGGCGTTGAGATTGACCTCGGCAAGCCTTTTGAAAGGCTCACCATGGTTGACGCCGTAAAGAAGTACGCAAACATTGACTTTGATGAGTTCCTCGGCGACAACGAAAAGGCTGTCGCACTCGCCAGGGAGCACCACATAGAGGTTGAAAACGGCAAGGAGACATGGGGCGACATCTTAACCCAGTTCTATGATGAGTATGTCGAGGCGAACTTAACGCAGCCGACCTTTATTATGGATTATCCGGTGGAGGTTTCCCCTCTTACCAAGCGCAAGCCGTCAAAGCCGTATCTTACCGAGCGCTTTGAGCTCTTCATATGCGGCACCGAGTACGCAAACGCATACTCCGAGCTCAACGACCCGCTCGATCAGATGGAACGCTTCAAGCATCAGCTCATGCTCCGCGACTGCGGAGACGATGAGGCTAATATGCTTGATGACGACTTTGTCACGGCGCTTGAATACGGTATGCCTCCGACAGGCGGCTGCGGTATAGGAATCGACCGTCTCTGTATGCTCCTTACAGGAAACGAAAGCATCAGAGATGTCATCCTCTTCCCGACAATGAAACCCTTGAATGATGTAAACAAGGGCAATGATGTAAAAAATCAGCCTGTCGAGGAAATGAAAGCAGAGCCTGAAAAGATTGATTTCTCTAAGGTAAAGATTGAGCCTTTGTTTGAGGAACAGGTCGATTTTGACACATTCTCAAAGTCAGATTTCAGAGCCGTTAAGGTAAAAGAATGTGTAGCAGTACCGAAGTCAAAGAAACTCTTGCAGTTCACTCTTGATGACGGAACAGGCACAGACAGAACCATTTTAAGCGGTATTC
>OIWT01004168.1_pt1 | contig 12077 bp, 7 predicted proteins | sample 1587701 | NCBI WGS metagenome assembly OIWT01 (sample SAMEA3888904, study PRJEB22519) | human gut metagenome | biome: human gut; feature: human-associated habitat; material: faeces | place: Denmark | collected 2009 | reverse complement strand
AGGAGAGGGGTAACGTGGACAGAAAAAAGTGCGTGGGATTTGAGAGTTTGATAAATGAGATAAGTTTAATATATGCAATGAGTTAGAACACTTGCGAAACTTGAGTTATTGAGAACAATTCGGAGTTCGACAAATTTTGATGAAGAAAAGAACGTTACCATGAAACATATTTCGGAAAAAATCATTCCTTTTGTCGCTGCGGCGGCATTTCTTTTAGGCACAGGTATTAACTCTGAAGCACAGAGCAGAGGCTTCAAACTCGGTCAGTGGACGGAAATCCACAATTCGGTGGTCCGTCAGCTCAATCAGACCTACGTTGACACGCTCGACGTTGACCGCATAATGAAGGCCGGAATCGACGCAATGCTCTCCGAACTCGACCCGTACACCGTGTATGTGCCGGAAGAGGAGAACGAGGACTTCCAGATGATGATTTCCAAGACCTACGGAGGAATCGGGGCCATAATCTATAAGAAAAAGGGGGAACATGTCGTCATCAACGAGCCGTATGAAGGTTCGCCTGCAGTGAAATATGGCCTACAGTGCGGAGACGAGATTATAGAGATAAATGGTGAGGACACCCATGCACTCGAAAGCGCCGAGGCTTCGGAGAAGATGAAGGGAAAGCCGGGTACGACTGTAAAATTCAAGGTGAAGAAGGTCCGCAGCGGGGAAATTAAGGACATGGAAATCGTGAGGGAGAGGATTCACTTGCCGGACGTTGAATACTATGGAATGCTCAACGACAAGGACGGCTACATCCTCCAGAGCGGATTCACAGAGAACGTATCTTCTGAAATACGCGCAGCCTACCTCAAACTTAAGGAACAGGGTATGCAGCGGCTGATTCTCGACCTTCGCGGGAACGGGGGCGGACTTATGTCCGAGGCAATCAACATCGTGAGCCTGTTCGTACCGAAAGGTTCGCTTGTCGTAAGTTCAAAGGGAAAGGCGGAAGACACCAAGGAATACAGGACAACCACGGAGCCTATTGACACAGAGATTCCGATTATCGTGATGATTGACTCCAACTCCGCATCATCTTCGGAGATTGTCACCGGAGCCCTCCAGGACCTTGACCGCGCCACGGTGATGGGACGTCGCAGTTTCGGAAAGGGACTCGTGCAGTCCATCCGCCCTGTCGCCTACAACGGCCAGCTGAAAGTGACCACGGCGAAGTACTACACCCCTTCAGGCCGCTGTGTTCAGGCCATCGACTACAGCCACCGCAACGAGGACGGCAGCGTCGGGCAGATCCCGGACTCGCTCACCCACGAATTCAAGACAGCTAAAGGCCGCATCGTTCGCGACGGAGGCGGAATCACCCCGGACATCGAGCTCGCCGCCCCGAACTACAGCCGCCTGGTATATTCTCTCGTGCTTTACGGTGTCATCGATCGTTATGTCCTTGAATTCGTCAAGACGCACGACAGCATCCCTGCCGTGGACGAATTCCACCTCAGCGACGCCGAATTCGACGATTTCGTAAACTTCGCGAAGACCCAAACCTTCGACTATCGCAGCAGCGCGAAGACACTCTTCGACCAGATGAAGAAAGAGCTCGAAAAGGACGGCCTTTCAGACGGCATCTCGGAGCAGCTCGCCGCCATCGACAAGGTCCTCGAAATGGACAAGGAACAGTTCATCCGCCTGAAGAAAGACGAGATTATCCCGTTCATCGAAGAGGAACTCGCCGTCCGCTACTTCTATCAGAAAGCCGGCGTCAAGCTTCGTCTCCGCTACGACACCCAGCTCAAGGAAGCCCACACACTCTCTTACCCCAAGGCTTTGCTTTAGTGTTTATAAACACTGAATTTTGCCCTAAAAAGATGTTTACAAACACTAAATTTCGGTTGATTTTAGTGTTTGCAAACATCTTTTTATATATTTGTACCCTCAAACAAATAAAAAGCAGGCAATGGAAGGACTTGACGAAATACTCAGAATCTACGAAAGGCGGCTCAACAGCGTTCCGGCCGAATTCAAACGCTATCTTTACTACAGCATAGACTGGAGAGACAACCTCATAGCAATAAAGGGTGCGAAAGGCACTGGCAAGACTACGATGCTGCTGCAGCATATCAAGGAGGCTTTCCCGGACAAGGACAAGGCGCTGTACATCTCGCTTGACAATCTCTGGTTCACTACACATTCTGTCAACGATCTCGTGGAATATCACTACACGCACGGAGGTACGCATCTGTTCATTGATGAAGTCCACTATTTTCCGGAATGGAAGACACTCATCAAGAATCTCAACGACGACTATCCGGGGCTTCATATCGTCTACACCGGCTCTTCAATGCTGAAACTGGAAGAAGGAATTGCAGACTTGTCACGACGCCAGCTCCCCTACACGCTCAAAGGACTGTCCTTCAGAGAATATCTTCGCTACGAGGGAATAATGGACATTCCGGCATATTCTCTCGATGACATTCTCTTGAATCACAGGAAGATCGCGGAAGAAATTCTCTCCAGCGGGATTAAGATACTCCCGCTGTTCGGAGAGTACCTCAAGCATGGATACTATCCGTTCTATAAAAGCGTCTACGCCGGATTTGAGATAAGGCTTCAGCAGGTGGTCAACCACATTCTGGAAAACGACTACCCGATAATTGAAGGGGTAGAGCAGTCTACAATCAGAAAAACGAAGAAAATGTTCATGATTTTAGCAGAGCAGGTTCCCCAGACGCCTAACATGTCGAATCTCTACAACGAACTTGAAACAGACAGGTCTCAGGGTCTGAAGATGCTGTACACTCTTGAAAAAGGAGGACTGCTTTCACTGCTTTCCGACAAGCCGAAACACATCGACAAACTGTCACGACCGGAAAAGATATTCATGGACAACACCAACCTCATGTATGCCTATTCAGCACAGGCCAACATAGGAACAGTCAGGGAGACTTTCTTCATGAACCAGCTGAGATGTTCACACGATGTCACATATCCGGCAAAGGGAGATTTCCTCATTGACGGGAAGTACCTGTTTGAAGTAGGCGGCAGAAAGAAGTCATTTGAACAAATCAAAGACGTTGAGAACAGTTTTCTCGCAGTTGACGATACCGAAATCGGACACCACAACAGAATCCCGCTCTGGATGTTCGGACTGTTATATTGAAGAACGGCGGCCGGGGTTCCGGTCGCCGTTCTTGTGTCATTTATAGAATAATCGTATTACTCCTCGTAAATTATTGTCACACTGTCAAAATACACAGTAAAGTCTGAGACATTTTTCAAACTGAAGAATGTATATGTCTTTCCTGAAAGGTCATATGTCAGTTTCTTGTTATCCTTATCAGAGACAGGGGTAATCTCACCGGTCTCCGGTTTCGCTGTGGTGCCGGCATAGAGTTTAACATTGTCCGGATACCATTTTTTCTCGGAATTACCGACTACCTCAACTGATATTATCTTTTTGCCAAGAGTCTCTTTATTTGCAATATAAGAAGACACCTTCCCCTTAAGCTGGATACCATTTCCGTAGTTTGCAATGTTCGTGAACAAGAACGGAACTTCATCGACCTTAATCTCAGACTCGGATCCTGAATATTTTGATGGGAACTTATCGACAAGAATTGTGACCATCTTCTGACCAGGAAGAATAGCAGGTACATGCTTCAGAGATACCTCAACACTATTACCACCGGCAGCAGAGATGACAAGCGTTGCAGCAATGGTCTCAGTACCATCATTAGCAGCGACAGGACTTACTTTTACAGTCAAACCGGAAACGGCAACTGTGAAATGAGGATTTGAGCATGAAACACCAACTGTTTTAATTTTGTTTCCTGTGACAGTTATTGTCTGCTCGGCTGTTGTCGCACCCTTCCAAGTGAGCTCGGTCGGATTGACTTTGAGGATGACAGGATCTTCGGTGTTGGCGAAGGCTGCGACGTCAGCGGCGGTGTTCGGGTAGATAACCGGCTTGCCGTTGTTGGTCTTTGCTACGCCTGAAATATTGCCCTTTGTGGTGGAACCGATGAAGTTCTTCGCCCATGAGCAGGTCTTGTAGGTGCTTACGGTGAACTTGGCGTCGCCCTCCACAGCCTTGAAGTTGACTGTCGCGTTGTTTGACTCGCCGTCGTTCCATACGGTTGCAGCGGCGATTCCGTCAGGGGTCACGTCCTTCACGGTAACATACATTCCGGCATACTTGGCAATATCTTCAGCCGCAATCACTGGCGTAGTGAACTTCGTGCCCTGTTCAAGAACCGTAACCGTTCCGCCTGTAACCTGATACATTCCGTTGTTCACGCCGCATGTCGCATCAACAAGGCTGAGCTTCACTTTGTCGCCGACAGCGAATCCCTTCTGGAACGCACTGCCATAGCAGAGAACGCCTGTGCCGGCTTCTCCTGTTCCGTCCTCAATCGTGATGCTCTTGTAAAGGTTGTTGTCAGCATTGATCGCCGTAACGACGCCCTCTACGAAATTACCCGCAAGGCTGAGGCTCTTTTCTGCCTTAGTGTCGTTGAGATACTTGGCAAGGTCAGCGACTTTGAGTGTGGTCACTTCGGTTCCGAGAGTTGTGAACTCAACCTCGTCGGACTCATGCACAGAACCCTCATAGTCAATGTATGCAACGATGGTGTATGTAGTCGCAGGCTCAAGGGCAACTGCGCCTTCCTTAGTGCCTTCAGTGAAGTCGAATGCAAGTTTGCCGTCCTCAGGAACGGTAAGCTCAATCTTCTGTGATTTCTTGCCTTTGCGAAGAATGAATCCGGCTCCGTCGATAGGCTCGATGCCGCCGTAATTGTAGGAAGCTGCAACTGACGCTGTCTTTGCCGTCACTTTGGAAACCGTCACAGGGTTCCATTTAAGTTCATCGGCTCTCGGTGCCTGTTCGTCCTCGTAGAGATAAGGAAGATTCTCGCTCGTGCCGAGCTGGCAAGTGCCATAGCTTGGTGCAAACTCAAAGTGCGAGCCTCCGTTTGCAATCTCTGCATGGCCGTCTGCCTTGAAAGAAACTTTCCATACTGAAGATTTGTCATTGTAAACGTTGAAAGAAGCGTGAGAACCATCGTTGAGCAGGAAACGTCCGTCTGCCATCTGCTTAACCTTGAATCCGTCCTTTTCGGCGACAAAGATGAACGAGTTGTCCTGGTCCTTGAGGGTGATGGTCTTGTCCCCGTCGGACATAGCCGAAGACACGTTCCTCACCGCCTGATAAGAGTATGAAGAAGAGCCGTCGGTGTTAGGAGTCTGCGCAAGCCATCCGCCCTTCTCCGCGTTGTAATAGACGATGAGATAGGCCTTGCCGGCAGTCACCTTATCGACCCTGTGATAGACATGGTCTCCGGAAGCCTCGGCAAAATACTGCTGGAACTTGATGTACTGAGTGTCGTTTCCGCAGACAATCTTCGCCTCGCCGGTGCGGGACTTGAATGTTTCAAGAACAGAGAAAGATACCTTTGTGTCGCCGGCTTTACCTTCCTTAACTGAAGGAGTAATCCAACGTGAGCATGAAGTAAGTTTCCAGTCAGCCTCGGCAGTGACAGTAATATCAACACTTCCACCTGCGGTTGGAAGCGCCACATAGGACTCGGAGAGCTTAATGCTTGACAGAGTCTCCGCAGGCTTGTCCTTCTGACATCCGACTGCCAGCAACAGGCAAGAAAGAACGAATGTTAAAAAATATCTTGGTTTCATCTTAATCGGATTTGGAATTAGTTAAACATATATTTGATTCCCACCTGAGCGTACCAGCACTGACCTATGGAAACAACCGGATTCCAGATTTGCGTGCTTCCGCTGATTGCCTCAGGAGTTGAATATACAGGATAGCCCTCAGCATCGACACCGGCATACTTAAGGATACGCGCCGCATTGTAGGTGTCGGCGTAGCTCTGGTTCATCTGCTTCATCACGCCATACCTTGAGTTGAAGATGTTAGCGAGATTCTTGATGTCAAAGTTGAGCTGGAGGGTGTTAACGGACTTGCCGACCTTAATCTTGAAGTCATGGGCATAGTGGAAGTCAATCCTGTGAACCCAAGGAGAATATACGCTGTAGGCTTCGGCATACTCGCCCTGATGCTTGCTGAGGTACTTGTCCTTGTGAATATAGTCCATGAAGCGGTCGCGGTCGTTCTCTGAGACAAAGCGGAACTCGTTGTTTGCGACCTGCTCGTCAGTCGGGATGTAAATCGCGTCATAGCTGTAGTTATCGCCGTTCATGTCGTTGGCGAACATATAGGAGTAGTTGTAGCCACCCCTCCATGCCTCATAGAAGATGCCAAAGGTATTATCGGCCTTGTCCCTGTAAGAAAGGTTCACGAACGCGCGGTCCGGAGTCGTGTAAATAGAGTTGTGGAGAGTAGCGTAGTTCGGTCCGTTGACCGTAGGGATGTAGGTGAACGCTGATGAAGCGTCTGAACCAGGCATTCCGGAAACCTCCTTGGAAACGAGGTGCGTGTATGAGGCAGTGATGTCAAGTCCGCGAACCGGGCTGATGTTGAACGTCACATTCGCAGAGTAGCCATAACCCTTGTTGGTGTTGGTGAGCACGAACGCATTGGTCTTGGTGTAACGGAAGTCCGACGGATAAATCGGGCGGTTGTCCGGTCCGTTGAACCTTGCGAATCCCTCAACAGGCTTAACGTTATAGTCAGTGAGGCAGACTGCGTTCACGGTCTTGTTGAAGATGAACTCACCGCCGATGCTCATAGGGAATGAGGTCGGGAAGTTGTAGTCGAGAGCCACGGATGTCTTCCATACCTGAGGCATCCTGAACTTAGGATCCACAGCCTGAATAGCGGACGGAGCGACACCGTCCTCCGGAGTGATGGTGGTAGGGAATTTCTTAGGGTCAAGCTCGTTCATCTTCTTGAGAAGGTCTGCGACATTTGTTATCATGCCACCCTTGAAGTTTTCAAGAAGCGGATCAGGAGTAGGATTGTTCTTGTCGTCGTAGGTCGTGGTAATCGAAGCAACGTTCTGAACCATTCCTGAATTCGTAGGCATATTGGTGAAGAACACCAGAGGCAGACGGCCGCTGAACAGACCAGTGCCGCCACGGAACTTAAGGCTGTTGTTGCCGAAGATGTCCCAGCTGAAGCCGACTCTCGGAGAAACCTGCACCTTCGTAGTAGGCCACTTGCCGGTGTCGATGTGCTTGCCGTTGTAGTCGATGTCATAGATGGCCTGATTCTTCATCAGGTCCTTGTTGTTGAAGACAAGGGTCTCAAGACGAAGGCCGTAGGTGAGCTTGAAATTCTCGGTCGGATTCCACTCGTCCTGTCCGTAGAGGGCAATCTTGGAGTAGCGCACCCTTGCGGCAGGATTCTCCTCGCCGTCGTAGCCGTAGGTGAGGGCGACGGTCTCTGGAGCGGCGCCGTTGAGGAAGTCGTCAAGGCTGTTGTAGCGATAGTAGCCTGTTCCGTTTCTCATGTAGGAGTTGTCGGCCATCTGGTACTCGTAGCTCAGACCCGCGGTCACCTTATGCGTTCCGGCATAGTAGGTCACGTCATCTTTGATGGTGAACACCCGGTTGTGGACGCCGTTGTTCCATGAGAAGAGCTCGTAGCCCGCTGACATGAGCGGAGTCACGGTGCCAGTGCCGTCAAGAATGTCGATGGAAACTTGTTGGAACTTGAACCCCGGATGTCGTCAAGCATCGAGAAGGTCGCAAGCAGCTGGTTGGAAAGGTTGTCGGTAATCTTGCTGTTCAAATCAGCGGAGAACGTGTGCACCTCGTTGTCTTGAGAGTAGAGAGAGTTTGCGAAAGCCATCGAATACTGGGAAAGACGATTCTGCGTCGTGCGCTTGCCGCAGTTGGAAGATTGGCCATTGGTGCTCTTCCCGTCACGGTTGAGTTGTAACGGACCGCGAGGTGATGGTTCTGAGTAATGTTCCAGTCAAGGCGGGCGAGAACTTTCATATTGCTTGTCTCAGCCGGAAAGTCGGTAGCAGAGCCAGTGTCGTAGCCATACTTATCCTTGAGGTGCTTTGAGACCTGCTCCATCTGAGCGACCGTAGTCCTTGAAATGTATGCATCCGGATCGGCCTCGCCATTTGTGGACGGCCTCCAGCGATTCACGACCTTAGGCGTCTGGGTGTATTCAAAGTTCGCGAAGAAGAAGAGCTTATTCTTCACGATAGGGCCACCGAAAGTCGCGCCGTAGGTGGTTGTCCTGTCCTTGTCCCTTGCGCCGGACACGTCCTGATGGTTAATCTGGTTACCACGCATATTCTCATTGCGGTGATAAACATAGGCGGAACCCTTGAAGGTGTTGGTACCTGACTTTGTGATTGCGTTCACACCGCCGCCGATGAAGTTGTTCTGACGCACATCAAAAGGAGAGATGACGACCTGAACCTCTTCAATCGCGTCAATTGAGATAGGAGAGCCGCCACCAGGAAGATTGGAAGAAAGTCCGAAGTTATTGTTGAAGTTCGCGCCATCGACCGTGAAGTTTGCGGTACGTCCGTCAGAACCGGCGAAACTCATCCCGTTGCCGCCATAAGGCGAGAGCTTGGTTATGTCGGTAATGCTTCTGCTGACCGTCGGGAGCGCATCCATCTGCTTGTTTGAGATGTTGGTCGCTGCGCCTGTTTTTTCGGCAGAGAACTTTGATGCCGGGGCGGCAATCACGATAGCCTCACTGAGCATCTGCTTGTCTTCCTTGAGGGAAACAAGGAGATTGTAAGCCTCAGCAAGTTGAAGGATGACATCCGTGTAGGTGACGGTCTGATAACCAAGGCATGACACCTCCACTGAGTAAGGGCCGCCAGCACGCATACCGTTGATGACGAAACGGCCCTGATTGTTTGTAACGGCTGCATACTGAGTTCCTGATTCAGTGTGTGTCGCGATGACAGCGGCGCCTATTACGACTTCACCGTTCTCATCTGCAACACGACCGTTAAGACTTGATGTCGTGACCTGTGCGAAAGAGGTCACACCCAAAAGAACCGCTGCCAAGGCAGTCAGAAAACATTTGATTGTTTGTCTCATAAGGGTTGAATTAATAAAAAATGTTTTGGTTTTATCGCGCAAATGTATATCAGAATTGCGACTTTAAGAAAAAATGTCGGATTATTTTGAAATTTAGTCGGTTTTTACGATTTTTTCTTTGTATTCATAAATTTTTTCGTACCTTTGCACTCTCATTCGAAAGGTGGGTTTTTCACCGTATCAAATGGGGCAAAATATGTGGAGAGATTTGTCTGCTTGCAACCACTCGAAAAAATGCTAAAATCGTGAAGATGGTCTCACGAGACCTGACAGTGTGTTTTTATAGCGGCTCTGCATATTTTGAAATTGTCAAAAATATGTGGAGTTATTTTTTTGTCCACGAATGAGATGATGCGGACCCAAAATGTCAATTATCCCGTGATGCACCACCGCCTCGTGAGCATCACAACGTTATAAAAACATTATGAACAATTATCTTTTTACTTCAGAATCGGTGTCGGAAGGACACCCGGACAAAGTTTCAGACCAGATTTCAGACGCCATACTTGACGAATTTCTCCGCCAGGACCCGGAAGCCAAGGTTGCCTGCGAGACTTTTTGCTCCACAGGACTTGTGATTGTGGGCGGTGAGGTCCGCTCGGAAGACGCCTATGTGGACATCCAGAAGGTCGTGCGGGAGACAGTGAACCGCATCGGCTACAACAAGGCCGACTACCGCTTCGACGGCAATTCCTGCGGAGTGATGAGCACGCTTCACGAGCAGTCGGCGGACATCAACCGCGGCGTGGTGGGAAAAGGCAAGGATGTCGAGGACGAGGCTGACGCACAAGGCGCCGGAGACCAGGGAATGATGTTCGGATATGCCAATAGGGAAACCGAGGATTATATGCCCCTTCCGCTCTATCTCTCCCATCTCGCTCTCCGCGTCCTCGCAGACATCCGCAGGGAGAAGAATTCGAGGATGCCATACCTCCGTCCGGATGCGAAGTCACAGTTTACAATTGAATATGATGGTGAGACTGGAAAACCGGTAAGAGTCCACACAATAGTGATTTCCACCCAGCACGACGAATTCCTCCCGGACGATTTCTTTATGCAGTCGAAAATACGCAAGGACGTCGAGGAAATCCTAATTCCGGAGATGCTCAAGCAGCTGCACCCCGACACGGCAGCCCTTTTCCACGGAGTTTTCGATGAGCACGACAATCCGCAGGGTTTCATCCTCCACGTGAATCCGACAGGCAAATTCGTCATCGGAGGCCCGCACGGCGACACCGGCCTAACCGGACGCAAAATCATTGTCGACACCTACGGCGGACGCGGAGCACACGGTGGTGGAGCTTTCTCCGGCAAGGACCCGTCCAAGGTGGACCGCTCGGCAGCCTACGCAGCCCGCTACATAGCCAAAAATCTCGTGGCAGCCGGCGTGGCTGACGAACTCCTGGTGCAGATTTCCTACGCCATCGGAGTGGCCCGCCCGGTCAGCATCTTTGTGAACAGCTACGGCAGTGCAGCCATTGACCGTTCCGGGGTGCAGGGCGCCGAGTTCAAGGGAAAGAAATTCAGCGACGCTTTCATAGCCGAAAAAATCGGCGAATTGTTCGACCTCAGACCGGCCAAAATCATTGAGAAGTTCGGCCTGAAGAACCCGATTTATGAGCCGACCGCAGCCTACGGCCACGTGGGCCGCAAACCCTACCGCGCCGAAGTGGAGCTCATACATCACGGCGTCCGCAGCCGTAAGGAAGTCCAGTTCTTCGGCTGGGAGCTACTCGACAGCGTCGGGCTTGTCGCGGAGGCGTTTGGGTTGAAATAATTGATGTATGGCTTTCTGCAAAACAAGGAGGGTGAAGTTCGCCCTCCTTGTTTATTTACATCGTTTGACAAAACGCAACATATCGTCGTAGCATTTGTCGAGTTCCGCGCCTTGGTTCGGGCTGATTTCAATGTTAATAAGCAAACGACAAATATAGCGAATATTTCAAATTCCTCCCAAGAGTACCGCAAGTACAGAACCGGCACAGCATCGCTAAAGAACGCAGTGTACTACCCTCTATTGATTCTTTCCATCAATTCATCCGGTGTAAGTATCTCCATTTTGCTTTGGCCAAATAAAAAATTTAAAACAGTCGAAACTTGGGTTGGAAATTCGTTTATATTCTTCCTAGCACTTAAAACCTATGACCGCTACAACAGAGGCGTCATATAAAGCGGAAGATATGTAAGCCCGTCCTTTATTTCCACATCGTTAGTGTGGAGGACATATGGCGTGGAAAGGTACTGGCCATACTTCTTGATGCACTTGTTGATGGAAGTGAGCGTGTAGTTGGTACTGCTCTTGACTTCTATCGGCGAAATATTGTGACGGGATGTTACCAGCTCTTTCTGAATCAGGAAATCTATCTGCATCCGGTTCTCGGCATCCTCCTTGTCGTAATTGGAGAAGAAAAACAACTCATTACCTGATGCTTTGAGCATTTGGGCTACGACATTCTCCACCAACATACCTTCGTCAATCTCCAACTTGTCGAACATAAGTTTCTGGTAAATCTCGTTTGTGACGATACCACGAGCACCGAATGCCAGTGAGATGAGCAGGCCGGTGTCACAGAAATAGCATTTGAGTACTGGGCGATCTTCATTGAGCTGCAAGCCAATGTTGGGGGCGGTTGTATTGTAGCAGACATTGGCAATCTTGGCGTCTTCCAGCCAGAAAAAGGCGCTGTCGTATTCACGCATCCTGGCCTCATCCTTGAGGGCAGAGAGAACGAACTTCTTTTCTTTCTTCTGGAGCTGGCCAGGTATGGCATCATAGATAGCACTTACCCTGGCGGTAGCTCCTCCTGCGTACTTCTTGATGTCGTTTTTGTAAAGTCGGAGGATGGTGCGCTTGACAGCATCCACCATAGCGAAATCTCGTGAGGCGGCATATTCAGCTACGGCCTGTGGCATACCACCTACAATCAGATACTGCCGAAAGTAGTGTAAAGCCTCGCGGTGGAATTCACCCATCGGCTTTTTCTTGTCATACTGGCTTTTTATATAGGGCATCAAGACTTCGTTCCCCATAGCCCAGAGGAATTCTTCAAAGTCCATCGGATACATATCAATACTTTCTTCCTCAGATGGAATGACAATATCCTGTACGTTTTTCTTGA
>OIWT01004164.1_pt1 | contig 12086 bp, 13 predicted proteins | sample 1587701 | NCBI WGS metagenome assembly OIWT01 (sample SAMEA3888904, study PRJEB22519) | human gut metagenome | biome: human gut; feature: human-associated habitat; material: faeces | place: Denmark | collected 2009 | reverse complement strand
CCTGAAACACCAAAACATAATCAAATGCTACGACGCGTTCGTGAATAGGGATGGAGAGGCCGTAATCGTAATGGAGAGGGGAGAGAGACCTCTGCTGGCGTATTTGAGGGAGCGCTATGTCCGGGAGGGACGGTAGGGCGCTATTTCCTCCTGCTGATCAGTAGACCAACCGCGGCTCTTGTGAAGGACTACGCCCTCCAACTGTGTTACGCCGTGAAGTATCTGCACGACCACGATATTTCCCACGGCGATTTGTGTGTTGGCGGCATGTTCTTCATTCTCACGAGTAGCTGAAGAACATCGTCGTGGACAAGGAGGGTCGTCTGAAGCTATGCGACTTTGGCTACGCGATGGTACTCCGTAGTGTGTTTCCTTCGGTGCTGATGCGTAGAAAACGGGGTTGCGGAAGACAGGCAGCATCGCTGCTCCCCGTTTGCGTAATTAGAACTCTATTGACTTCACTTCTAGAGCCGCTCCTGAATTACTGAGGACGTGGCGAAGAACGACTGCGACGGATATGTACGCCGTGGGCATAACGCTCCTGGAGCTGGTTCTCCACGATGCGGCCTACTCCGCCACGAATCTCTCCCAGTATGAGACGAACGGTTACTACGACATCAACGCGGTGGGTTTTGAAGGAGAGCAAGTGATGGATAGTTCTGTCGTGATGTGATCGACGGGCTCCGGCCCCGTATTCCGAGATGGGTCCCATTGGGTGGGCTTTGGGATGGAGCGGTGAGGAATAGACTATCGGCGGATCATCGAGTCCTGCCTTGTTGACGAGAGCCGCGGAAACCACCGCAGCACCGTCGATGACGTCATTGAGAAGCTGAATCAATGGAGTGTAAACTAAGCGCAAACCTGTACTATACGCCAATGGCTGCTTGTTGAACACGCAACGCCACAATAAAGAAACGGTTAATCAAAGTTGAGCTCGTCCAGTCTCCAGTCCTCGTACTTGCCACTGGGCAGGAATCTGCGAATAATCAGAGGAATCTAGGGATGAATGCTACTTGGAGAACTCACCTTCTTCTGCTTCAATTCCTCCAGAGCAATCTGCAGCGTATCCGTCTGATCCGGAACTTCCACCATCGGAGGCGCATTCATGCTAAAATCAATTCGAGTCCCAAATGCCTCACCTCAGCTGAAGAGCACGCGTACCGAGAATACGAGCTCTCTCGTACTTTGTAAGATACGGGGTCGTCACCTTCTGGGAAACGGGAACAGTGGCATCCGCCTCAGCCACGATCTGCACTCCATTCTCAATATCGTTGTTCTCCACCTATACATTTACTGTCCCTTCTAGATTCAAACTTCCATGGTCTATGATGCTCTGAAACAAGGAATGTTTGGTCTGAATGGGTCGGGTGGCTCCCCACATTTTTCGGTCCTCGTGATTGGATTTGCCCTTCCAAATCGCTCTATCGACGGAATGGCGCGAAATGAAGAGAAGCAACGCTCTGAGCTGAATGTAGTCTTTCCGATTTGCTGATAACGAAAGCGGTTTCTTCTGTCGAAGGAGAAGGATCAAGTACACACGATTGTTCGTCCGCCATTGCATTACCATTGGATTGCACTGATGAGTAGATCGCGATTGACCAAGGCAGAATCGATTCGTCGTTGGATTCCGTCGATCAAACGGGATATGGAGTACTGCATGAACCAGGTTTAGTTTAGAGTGTATGGGTGATGGAAATAGATAGAGGGTCATCGAAACTACACCGATTCAAAGATCCGCGAGTTTCGAGCCCATTTGAATGAGGCATGAGATATAGCAGTGCTTTACGGGTAGTTGGAAGAAGAATACATGGAATTCGTCAAGAAGGCGATTGAGCTCGATCCGAACCCAATGTGGCTGCCGGGAGAGTCCCACTCGTACGTGTCCAAACGGGCATTTAAGGAAGCAGTATGGGTCTAGGGGTGGATTACTGGATAGAAGCGTGCTCGAGAGAATGGGGATTGCGAGGTGCAATTGAGTGCCGATGCAGACGGCTTTGTGGACAAACGAGCCGATGTGCCTGAATTCGTTCAACCGTTGCTAAAGGAAAAGACCGAGGTCATTCGACGGGAAGAGACTTCGGAACAGGAAAAATCGGAGGAAAGTGACTCCGATGCGGAAATCGCCACTCCCCTGGCTGTGAAGAAGGAGGTTCCCCTTTCCCGAGAGGACCACATCGCGTCTTCCAATCGGTCATCCCTGAGTCGTGGACTGAATACGAATTGTATCAAATACTACACAAAGCCGCTGTAACCTATCCGTGTTTCTTTCCACAAACACTGGAGAGATAGCATGATACAGGATCGCTCTTCAGCGGTTGGGAGGGGAGGGAGAGGAGAGGGAGAGATGTCTCCGGGGACTGGACTTGGCAGATATCCGTGCTTCCGCATCTGCAAATCACTCCGCATACCCAGAATCACTTTCGACAAATGGAAACAGGGGGATTCGTCGTGGAAGGGAATGACTCGAATGCAGGTGTAGGAACGTCCGAAAGCGTCAGATCCTTTTTCTCTTCCGAGTACGTGTCCATTTCCTCTCGAAAACGGTCCTACGATGAACAGATTCCGATTCGCGTACCAAGTAGGGCTTCTTCTCCTCTGGAGTGAGCTTGCGCCAGCGCTTAGCAATCTCCTTCGAACACTCTGTGAAGGACGCCTTTTCCTACGAGATGAGCTCACGACGAAGGATGCACATTCTGCTCTTTGATTTGCTTGTACTGCTCCCGCAGGAATTGCGTATATGCGGGAACGGGTCTCTTTGAACTCGTCTTCTTATCGGGAGAGACACTGGGTTGATTTGGATTGCTCGCTGCTAGAGACAGTCGGAGCTTTTTATTCTCTTCCATCAGCGACTTGTTCTGCAATTCACACGCAACACAAAGGGCAACTTGGTCCAGCAGCTTCTTGTAGTTTTCGGCGTAGTGCTTGTATTTCTCGAGCTTCTTTATGAGTCGCTGCTCTCGCTGCTCGCTCTTCTCCAGCGTGTGCCAGTTCTTGATGTGCTGCCGCACATCGGCCTTGGTTTTGAAGAGCTTGATCGGAGACGAGCAGTTCTTGTACCTACCCTTAAGGTGTGCGAGAAGAATGCACGGGCACTTTTCCGTTCGGAGGTTCGAATGGGAATAGGAGTGTCTCACCAGCTGGGCATGCACGTAAAACGACTTCCCACACCCCTCCACAGGGCATGTGTAGGGTTTAATTCCCGTATGGATCTTCTTGTGGAGTATCAAGGAACGAGAGGCGGCAAAGTACTTTCCGCATTGGTCGCACCTACGGTGAATTAGAGTGAATAGGCGAACCGGTAATCGGTCACTTCCTGAGCCTTGGAACTGAAATCGAGCGGAATGTCGATATCCATGTCCTCGTTGCAGTGCTCCATGTCGAATGACATTTCCCGGTGTCGCTGCGCCTGCGGAAGAGAGTCTTGACTACACCCTCAATCCCAATAATTCGAGCCCGCGCCTATCAAAATGATCCCGATTTTTGGAGGATTCATTCAAGAGCAGTATCTGCCTGTGCTGCATTTCGGGAGGGTTATTCTATGGATTCGGAGACAACCATAGCCGGAATTGATCTTGGCACATCGAACTCTTCTATCGGTGTTGTTAAGGATGGAGTCGTAGTCATTGTCACGGACTACTCGGGAAACCGAGTCATTCCCTCGGTCATTTCGTTTTTGAAGAGCGGAATCCTCTACGGACAAGAGGCCAAGAAGAAGATGGTTCAGCACCCGGAGAATACCATATATCACATCAAGAGAATCCTCGGTCTCCAATACAGTGATCCGACTGTTCAGGAGGAGATCAAGAGCGTGCCATTCACCATTACGAAGGACCATTTTGGCCGGCCGATCATCAGCGTGGAGTTCGCTAATGGGAGACAGTATTTCAACGTGGAAACGCTCAATGGCATGCTCATATCCTATCTCGTCGGTCTTGCTGAGCAGTATACGAATCGAAAGATCCATGACATCGTGATCACATGCCCGGCCTACTTCACGGAAAACCAGCGTCGCTCTGTGATGGATGCGGGAACGGTCGCCGGCTACAACGTGCTGTGCGTGTTGAACGAGCCTACTGCCGCCGCGATTGCCTACGGCTTTGACGTCGTGGAGAAGGAGAGCTTGGTGCTGGTGTACGATCTCGGAGGCGGCACCTTCGATGTTTCGCTGATGAAGGCGTCGCACAACCACTACACGGTGTGCGGAGTGGACGGAGACACGCATTGCGGCGGAATGGACTTCGATCGGATCATCGCGGGAATGATCGAGGAGGCGTTGCAGAACCAGGGAATCACCATCAGCAAGTCGAACACGCGGTCCCAGATGCGTCTTCTGGAGAGGGCGGAGAAGGCGAAGATTGAATTGTCCGTTGTCACGAGCACGACGATCGAGGACAGTGTCTGGGGCGACAACGAGGAGTTCGATATCACGAGAGCGGAGTTTGAGCGGAGAGCGAAGAAGTTGATTGACAAGACGATCATGATCGTCACGCGTCTTCTGGAGAAAACGAACATGACGACCGAGCAGGTGGACGAGGTGGTCCTGATCGGCGGCTCCTCCCGCATTCCGTGTATCCGTCACCGACTTGAGGAGTTGTTCGGAGCGGAGAAGATTTCGGAGAAGATTCACCCCGAAGAAGCCGTGGCTCGCGGCGCCACCATGCGGGCGATGACCATCAACAGCAAGAACGACGTGAGTCTGCTGTTCGAGAGCGGGATGCCCGACCTGGAGTCGTTGGAGGCGCTGGACGCGATTCCCGACGGCATTGTGATTTCGGACTGCATTCCGATGGCCATCGGGATTCGCCAATACAATGATAAAATGAGCGTCCTGTTCAAGAAGAATCAGTCGTATCCCTGCAAGAAGGAGCGGAAGTACACAACCGCGGGAAATCAGACGAAGATGCTGTCGTTCCAGGTGTACCAGGGCGATTCGGAGTACTATTACGACAACAAGCTGATTTGCGGTTTCGAGGTGCAGCTGGGAGACATGGAGCCGGATGAGAAGATGATCATCCACATCACGGCGAATTACGACGAGAACGGCATTTTGCAGATTGTGGCCGAGGACCGGAAGCGGAACGAGAAGAAGGTGGTGACGATTAGCAGACAATCGACCAATCTCACGGCCACGGAGATCGAAGAGATGCAGAAGCGCGTGGTGGACACGCAGGAGCTGAGCCACGAGCTGGAGCTGCAGAGCAACTATATATCCCACTCCGCCAGCCTCAAGCAGTTCATTCAGCAACACAGCGCCGAACTCGAGAAGAAGGCGGGGAAGGAGTACGTGTCCCAGGTACTGAACGGGCTGCTGCCGGCGGAGTCGCTGGACTGCGACACTCTCAGGCTGATGATTGAGTGGATCGACGAGGTGATCCAGTACTTTAGGAAATGTGTTTAGGACTGTTTGTCGAAGAAACCCGCAACACAGGAAACACTAAGCAAAGCCTCTGCAATTACGCCTCCTCCTTCTTGGGCTCCTCCTTAGGCTCCTCCTTGGGCTCCTCCTTGGGCTCTTCCTTGGGCTTCTCCTCCTCAGACTCGGAGCTGGACTCCTTCTTGGCCTTCTTGGAAGCCTTCTTCTTGGGCTTCTCCTCCTCGGAAGACTCCGACTCAGAAGAAGACTCCTTCTTCGCCTTCTTGGACTTCTTCTTAGGCTTCTCCTCCTCAGACTCAGACTCCTCAGACTCAGAAGAAGACTCCTTCTTGGACTTCTTGGACTTCTTCTTGGGCTTCTCCTCCTCGGAGGACTCCGACTCGGAATCATCATCAGACTCGTCCGAGCTGGACTCCTTCTTGTGGTGCTTGTGGCCCTTCTTGCCAGAGGCCTTCGCCTTGGCCTTCTCCGCCTCCTGCTTCTCCTTCTCCTCCTGCTTCTCTCTCTTCTTGTACTTCTCCACCTCCTCCTTGGCGCGGGCCTTCACGTCCTTGGACTCGGGCGCGTAGGTGGTCATGACGATCACCTCCTCGTCCACGTCCTGGTGCTTCTTGCCGCACACCTTCTCGATGTACTTCTCACCGTACTTGAACTTCAGCTGGTTCTTGAAACGCAGGAAGGAAGGGATGTTGAAGTACTCAGCGAGGAACACCACGGTAGCAACCTCCTTGGCGACATCCTCAGGGCACTTCTTCTCCTTGCGGATAGCCTTCGCCTGGCTCTGCACCTTCTCCACCATGGGGGACACGTGCTCCACCAGAGCGATCTTCTTCTCGTAGACCATGACCTCAGAGACCTTGGCTCTCATCTTGTCCTTGTCGTTCTTCTTGTAAGCCAGGTAGCCCTGCTCGTCAGCGAAGTCCAGCTTCTCCTGCAGCCAGCCGTATTGCTACCCCTTACGCAAAATCGCCAGCACCCACCTCGTTCAGCTCATCGAACAGCGCGGCAGTCTGGGTCTTGAACTCCTCGTTATCCCAGTCTCTCACCGTCAGCTTCCAGGTAGGAATCTTCTTGACCAAAAACCCAGGGTTGGGAACTATGGAATTACCCTAAGAGAGGAAGAAGGGCCTACGGAAAGCCTTAATAGCCTTTTCAGCAGTATCCATTCTCACTCGTTCGCTTTTTAAGGGTGTGATCTAATACCATTCAGTGATTTGTGGATAGGCTTGATGTGCATGGATCACTGAACGGCCCAAAGGAACCAATCGTTTCGGTTCTCCCCATGTCGCCCAATTCGTGGGATGTGGGGGATTTGCGTACAGAGAGTCGTTGCTGCCCTCTCATGAAGGATCCACCTTAATACTCTTTATCCCACTCATTCGTCTCTCGGCACAAATCACAATTGTATTCCCTCGTTTCGTCATTCGGGCGATTCGACGTGTATAAGGTGGTGGCTAGAACTCAGATCCGTTGACTGTTTGCTTCTGTTCCATGTCGATTCCACTGAAGCAGCTCTACACGGAATTCCTCAGTAGAAGCAGAGTCTTTGCGTCCGTTGACGAATTGGTGCGATACAAGAAGAAATGGCCCCTTCGCTCATTTGTGAAGCAGTCCATTGATATGGAAAAGACGGTTCGCGAACAAAGTGGCTACTATGTTGGATTGGACGTTAGCTCCAAATCAACGGGTTTGTGTATTCTGAAAAGCAACCGTTCTGTTGTGCTACTCGTTTCATCCCTAGTGGACGTTCTTTGCTGCAAGGCGATTCGGCCAACCGCTCAGTGCAAGGGAAGCAGTATTCTCTCCTCTTCCTACATTTTCTCCCACTTTCTATCCGAAGTGCAAAAACATGATCCCGCGTTTCAGAGCAACCCATCGCGGTGGCATGTCGCCATTGAGAAGTATCTTCAAATGTTCAATGCCACATCGTTCCGTACTCAAGGACTGTTCTATCTGGCAGAGATTAACGGCGTTATGCAGTACAAGTGCTGGGAGTCCTTCCAGGCCCCGCCTCTCCTTCTGCATCCTTCCACTGCACGGTATTGTTGTTATATATGTAATGAGGAGTAGAGCGCTGGTGGGATTGAAATCGGCGGGTAGTCGCGAAGAAACGAAGAAGGTGGTGTTTGAATATGTAAAGAAGGAAGTCGGAGAGGCGTTCAGCTGGCCGCTGAAGCGAAACAAGAATGGCTACGCCGATGAGTGCTACGATATGGCAGATTCCTATGTGATTGCGAGAGCAGCGGTGATCGAAGACTGCGTAGACGCGATTTGGGAGGATTGGAGAATGGAGGAAGCCATTCACAAGTCGTTGTGTCTCAGTCCCGTCTTTTCGGACTTTTGCAAAGTCAATCTCGCTTACCACTTGCGGAAACATATGAGTGAGATTATTGGAACTCTGGATGATCTGTCTCCAGAATTGGTTGAAGTATCCTTTGTACTGAATGAATCAGCTGTAGACCTATTCAAAGAAACTCCGATCGTTGATAGAGGAGGTCGTTTCCCAGTACTATCTGGAAATGTAGTACTATCCATGTGATACTATTCTACATTTCCCTGCGTCCCATTGAGAAGGAGAAGGGTCTTGTTGTACCATGTGCTCTGTTGGTTGTATTTACTCGAACGTTCCCACTCTCTTTCTTCATAGCTGCCATGCCCCAGCACTAGAGTTCCATTTGAAGAAGAATGGAAGAGTTTTTAATAGCTCCTCCTTCCAGTGGAATGCCGCCCATTTCGCACAGGAACCGCGGTTCTTATTTGTGTCACTCCATTCTCCCAAAAACTCTTTCACGTGCATTGGGAATGCTGTCCCGCAAAGACATTGACTTGTACCTGGTCTATATCACCGTGCATCTCGACATTCTCGGCTACTCTATTGTCCTCCCGATCATGGCCTCCTTTTCCGAGTCCCTTGGAGGCACAGTCGATCATACCACGGCTCTGTTTTCGTGTTACGCTGTTACACAGTTCTTTAGTGGGTTTTTGCGTCTTGCTCTGATATAGGTTATTTGTTTATGGGTCCTATCAGTGATCGCTACGGTAGAAAGCCCATGATTATCTTTTCCCTCATCGGCTCCTCTGTGGGTAGCATCCACTGCGTTGTTGTCAGGAGTAGGAGCCATTGCACAGGGTTTGTCGACTAACATTTGGATGCTCATTATTACTCGTTCATTGACGGGTCTCGCGGCGGGAAGCTGGATTGTCGCCCAAGCGTTTACTCGCTTCTTTCTCGTCATTCTGTAGTTACATTGCGGACTGTACCACACCCGACGAGCGGCCAAAGTACTTGGCGCGTCTGGAAGCATTCCTTGCTGCCGCCTACATTTTCGGTCCAGCGATCGGTGGATTCTTGGGCCAAATCAAGTTGGGACTCCCGTTCATCGCTGCGGGCATTGTTGCCACAATCGCACTCGTGTTTGTCATCATCTACTTGAACGAGTCGCTCGACAAGGAGGCTGCAAAGAAGGAGCTCGAGAAGAAGAAGAACGAGCCGAAGACGCCACTGAAGGAGATTCTCTCCCCCATCATCGTAATCCCTCCATCGCTCCCTCACCTCCAGGTGATCTGTATGGTCGTCGAGTTCTGCAACCGCTGGCTGATCAACGGCTGGGACTCCTACTACAACACTTTCGCCGAGCACCGGTGGAACATGACTTCCCTCCAATTCTCGTTGGGCCGTTTCATCACCATAATCCCCAGGATTCTTGTCACCTGTCTGGGCATCTTCAGCTGTGTCCTCAGCGCGTGGTTATATCCCATGCTGGTGTTCAAGCTGAACACGCCCATTCCCGTGATCACCGGCGTTGCCGGCGCCCTTCAAAGTGCGTGTTGTTTGTTTCGCCTCATATGCAGTCATTTCCAATCTCATCATCGCTCACAGCAACACGCTGGGTCTGTCCGTCGTCGGCTCGGTGCTGAACGAGGCAGGGTACACGCTCTCTTCTCCTAGCCCTGCCAGCATCATTAGCGTCACTCCCACCCCTCCTGTTCACATCTAGTCCTACTCCAGCTCTTCCATCCAAGGTCAGGTCCTGAGCTACAACATGATGGCAGGTCAGTGTGCAATGATCCTCGCGCCGGCGGTCATGGGCCAGCTGAGCAAGGTGAAGGACTTCGTGCCGTTCTACACGACGGTGGTGGGCGGCTCGATCGTGTTATTGGCGATGCTGTTTGTTCTGTCGCGGCCGGGCGGCTCGAAGGCGGGTCGCATGACGAAGGAGGAGTGGGATAAGATGAAGGAGGAGATGGCGAAGAAGGAGGTGGAGATGGAGGAGAAGAAGGGGGAGGAGAACGAGGTGGACGAAGTGGCTGTGGAGATGATGGAGGAGAAGCCTGCTGAGCAGGAGGAAGTGAAGGAAGTGGAGGTGAAAAAGGAGGAAGTGAAGAAGTGAAGCCTGCAGAGATGAAGGAGGAAGTAGTGGTGACCTCTCAATACTCTTGTTTGTTACAAACAACTCCCTTAGTGCTTCTTGTGCATGCGCTTCGCCTTCTTGATCTTCTTCTCGTCAGGGTCCTCGAACTTCACCTCCTGCTTCGCTCTCTTCTTCGTGGACGAAATCGACACTAGTCCCTTCGTTCCCTTCTTCAGCGCGTTCTCCCACTCCTTGTCCGTTCCCTCGATCTTGTACTCGTTCAAATCAATCCCCTCCAACAGCGCCTTCTGCGATTTCTTCATCTTCTCCTCCACCGCCTTCTCGCCCTTCTTCAGATCCTGGTTCAGCGTCTCGCCCACCGGCTTCATCTTCTCCACCACCATCTCCTCAAACTTCTTCGCCGCGCGCTCCTCCTTCTCCTCCTCGCTATTCAACACCTCCTCCAAGTACTTCTGCATCTTGCGCACCGACCGGTTGAACAGCGCCAGCAGCTGGCTCGAGTCGATCTTCTCGAACTCCTTCACCAGCTCGTCCACCGTCTTGTGCTGCAAACCCTCGCCGATCAGAATCGCCTCCTGCAGCGAGCTCAGTGTCACATCGCCGAAGCGTCGCTTGAAGTACAGGCGGCTCAGTTGCGGCACCAAATCCATGATCATGTGATAATCCACCAAGTTGTGCGCGTAGCTTGCCAGTCGCGACAAATCGTCGTTCGTCAAAAAGAAGCGGATTTCCGTCGCCGTCAACGGCTTCGCCAACTCCTCTCTACTTCTCATACACCCCCCCCACGCCCCCACTTTTTGTCCCCCACGACGCTCTCCACGAGCTTGCGTGACAGCAGGCGCATCGCCAGCCGCGTGGAGAAGGCTCGGAACTGGAACGCCAACAGACTGATCAGTCGGTTTTGGAAGTCCGCCACGAAGGAGGCCAGCCAGCCGGACTGCGGCGCGCCGGGCACGGCGGAACAGTCGAGCGGCTAGAGGTGAGAGAGCGAGGCGACGCGCACGCGGATGAGAATGCAGGAGTGCTCGCCCGTGAGATCGTTGGGCGTCTGACGCAGGTACACGGGCGCGTAGCCCTCCTTCTCGTAGAAGTTGAACAGCGGCTCGGTCAGTCCGAAGCTCACGCCGATCCACTAGCCCTCAGCCCACGCCCCAGCACTCACATGCAGACGCTCGCACTTGCGGTCGTTCAGACTCACCAGCAGGGGCGGTAGGTGCTTGCGCGGTCTCACCTCCTCCGTCAGCGCCACCTCCTCCGTCTCCTCCTCCTCTTCTTCCTCCTCGCCGCTGAACTCGATCTTGCCCTCGAAGAACTGCTGCAGCAGCTCCAGTGCCCGTCGGCCATATCCCATTCCTTGCACGTCGGGGTGTGTGGCGATGCGCACGATGCGCGCGCCCGACAGCTGCGAGAAGTCGCTGTCCAGGAACTGCTGCGCCACCGTCCAGGGGATCAGATCGCCCGCCGAGCGGTTGCCTTTGGACAGTTCCTTGCGGACCGTTTCCTTCTCGATCTGACCCTCGAAGCACACCTGAATCACGCACAGCACGTCAGGCAGGGTCACACCCTCCTTCTGCGGACCCAGCAGCACGAATAACTGGTGCGCGGGCGCGTCACTGAGGAGTTGGAGGTCATCCGGGCTGTTCTTGTAGTGGCTGGACACATACAGCGACCACACACGCTGCAAGAAGGCTTCACTCAGTTTGTGGTAGCTGAACAGCGAGTCGCGGTTCACGTAGAACAGCTCGCACTGGTCGGGGTGCGGCGTGCCGCACATCAGGCGGTACGGGGTGGACGCGCAGTCCAAACACAGGAAGGAATACAGCCATTTCTCCACAGGGTCGTTCGCCGCGTATCGAATGGGCTCCTTCAACTCGATCTCTTGAAGTACGTTCCCAGCTACGCTTTACGCCACCACGCCGCCTGAACAGCCAGCATCTTTCTTCCGCAGCTCGCTGATGAGTTTGAGCGACAGCGATCGGCCCGTGCCCTCATAGCCCGTGACGGTGGAGGACAAGAAGGTGATGTAGGGGCCGAACAGCTGTTGGGTCAGCGGCAGAGGGATGGCGGCGGCCTCATCAATGAAGAGAAGTTCCGCTTGGGAGAGTTTGAAGGCTTCGGTAGGGAGGATGTACTGGACGACCTGCCGGTGGGTCTTGAAGAGGTTGATGCGGAGAGTGATATGCGCTTGATCCTGCTGCGTGGAGTGGATCACCTCGTAGTCGCTGTGCTCCTGGGCGGTGAGAGGCGTTCGGTTGGCAACACCGTTTGTGGCACTCATCACTCATCACATCACATCACTCATCACTCATCACTCATCACTCATCACATCACTCATCACA
>OIWT01004163.1_pt1 | contig 12086 bp, 10 predicted proteins | sample 1587701 | NCBI WGS metagenome assembly OIWT01 (sample SAMEA3888904, study PRJEB22519) | human gut metagenome | biome: human gut; feature: human-associated habitat; material: faeces | place: Denmark | collected 2009 | reverse complement strand
TCGTCTCAAGAAAGGAGGAACCTGATATGAGCGAACTGTTTCACCTTTCCGGCTTCGGCTTTACCTACCCGCAGCAGCGCACCCCGGCGCTGACCGATGTGGAGCTGACCATCCGCAGCGGTGAATTCTGGGTGCTGTGCGGCCCCTCCGGCTGCGGCAAATCCACGCTGCTGCGGCAGCTCAAGACCGTCCTTGCGCCTCACGGCGTCACCAAGGGGGAGGTGTACTTTCAGGGTGCGCCCCTGCGGGAGATCCCCCTGCGGCAGCAGGCGGCGGATATCGGCTTTGTCCTCCAGTCGCCGGAGCAGCAGGTGGTGACGGACAAGGTCTGGCACGAGCTGGCCTTCGGCTTGGAGAGTCTGGGCTGCGACACCCCCTCCATCCGCCGCCGTGTGGCGGAGATGGCATCATTTTTCGGCATTCAGGACTGGTTCCACAAGTCGGTGGAGCAGCTTTCCGGCGGCCAGAAGCAGCTTTTGAGTCTGGCGTCCGTCATGGTCATGCAGCCCAAGGTGCTGATCCTGGACGAGCCCACCAGTCAGCTGGATCCCATCGCCGCCGCCGACTTCCTGCAAACGCTGGGACGCATCAACCGGGAGCTGGGTACCACCATCCTCCTGACGGAGCACCGGCTGGAGGAGGCGCTGCCCCTTGCCACCCATGCCGCCGTTTTGGACGGCGGGCGGCTGCTATGTACCGGCAGCCCCGTCGAGGTGGGACGCGCTCTGCGCAGTCGGGGGCATGAGATGTTCCTCGCCATGCCCGCCGCCATGCGGATCTGGGCCTCGGTGGCAAGCGACGATCCCGCGCCCGTCACCGTCCGGGAGGGACGGGACTTCCTGCACCGCTGGCGGGCAGATCACCCGCTGCTGCCCCTGCCGCCGGAGGAGACGCACCGGCGCGGCGGCCCGGTGCTGACGGCGGAGGGCATCTGCCGCGCCCTGCTGCGGCGGTGCGGACTGTGCCGGGCCGGCGGAAGCGGATCGCGTTGTGTCGGATGGAGCAGACGGTTCCGGCGCGGGCGCGCCGCAGTTGGTGCAAAAACGCACGCCGTCATCGAGCGGCGCGCCGCATTTCGTGCAGGTGCGCGGGGCGGCGGGCTGCGCGGACGCAGTGGGTTCGGCCGGCTGGGATGCCGGCGGGTACGGCGCTTTCGGGGCGACGGGCTGCTCGGGCAGCATGGCGCCGCAGGCGCGGCAGATCACGGCGCTGTCAGACAGCTGCGCGCCGCATTTCGGGCAGAGCATGGCAAGACCTCGTTTCTGTTTCGGATTTTTTCTCATTGTAACATCCGGCTTTCGATTTTACAATCCATTCTTTGCGTGTTATACTCACATTATCTTCTATTCTGATTTTTTCCGGAGGCAACAGATCCATGAACATCACTGCCATCATCTATGGCGCCGACGCGCGCCGCACGGCCTACATCCTCGGCACGGTCATCGGCAACTGCAAGCTCTTCCCCGCCGAGCGCGCCCCGCGCGACTGGAGCGGGTACGCAAACGTCATCACCGTCACCGCGGGCGAGGACGGCCCGGTCGTGACCGCCGGGCTGCAAAAGCGCGTGACCTTCCGCCCGAAGGGCGAGGACGAGACCGTCGCCGCGGCCGAGCTGATCGCCAAGGCCTTCTGCCCGCCGGAGGCCCCGATGCCGACGGACGCGCTCAAGGCGCGCATCGACGCCTTTCTGGAGGCGCACAACACGCTCGCGCTCGCGAGCGGCTGCGGAAAATGGGTGCGGTGCACGCCGCTGGAATATCTGCGCGTGGACGGCAGGCTCTACATCCTCACCGAGGGCGGGCTGAAGTTCAAGGGCATCTGGTGGAACGGAGCGATCTCCGCCGCCGTGTTTGACAGCTACGCGGGCATGGCGTCGCTCGCCGGGCTGCAGATGACGGGCACGGCCGTGTACATCGACCCGCTGAGTGACGAGTACCGCAGCGTGATCGAGGCGCGCGGCGTGCAGCTGCAGCAGCTGCAGCAGATGCCCGCGATGCTGCACGCGGTGCGGCTGGACATCACGCGCTATGAGCTGCTCGACGGCGCGCTGCGCGCCGATGGCTACGCCGCGCGGCAGGTGCTTGATCTGGGCTGATGTATTCTATTTTTCCATCTGTGCCATACTATGGTTAGGGAGCTCCCGCTCCGAAACCGGACACAGAGGAAGGTGAAACCTTTGCACAAAGCAGGCACGCAGCCGGCCATCCCGGTTGGGCTGGGTATGGCGCTGGTGCACAACCAGCAGGCGCTGGCAAAGTTTTCGGCGCTCACGGACGAGGAAAAGCGCGCATTCATCGCGGGCGTGCACGGCATCGACTCGCGGCAGGAGATGCGCGCGTATGTCGGCCGGTTCGCAGAAAGCTGAAGATACCCCCGCTGCATTTTGCAGCGGGGGTATCTTCATGTCTCGAAGCGGATGAGCGTGCAGAGCGTGTCGCCGCTATAGACGCACACGAAGGGGCCGGTGTCCGTCAGGGTGTATTTGAGCGTGACGGCATCTACGTCCTTGACCGCCTTCGGATAGACCATGCGGATGCCCGTGAACGCATCGCGCGGCACGGTGTCCGGCAGGGCCTCGAGCGCAAAGTCGAGATACTTCGTGTTATGTACATGGCCGTTGAAGTCAATGTCGCTGCGGCGCAGGGGCAGCGTTTTCTCCCCATCGAAGGCGGCGGGGGCACGCAGGCGCGGCGCGGCGGACGCGAACACGCCGCGCATCTCCGGCAGATAGGACCGGAAGCGCTGCTGGTCGATGCGGATGATCTTCTGCGCGCGCAGGTCGAACAAAATGAGCCGCGACTCGGCGCACACGAGCTCCGTGCCGCTCTCGTCCGCGAGCGTATAGTCGCGGAAGATGCGCCCGGTGGGCACACTGTCGCGCACCCAGGTCGTGACGCGCAGGGGCGCCTTGCTGTCCGGCCGGCGCACGATCCGGACGCGCCAGTCGGTCAGCACCCAGGTGATGCCGTTGCGGCTTTCCTCAATGATGTCGTCGCCCGAGCTGTCGGAGTGGCGGCTGGCCGTGTTTTCAAAAATGCGCAGGATCGCTTCATACCCCAGCTTGCCGCTGGGGTCAAAATCGGCGACGCCCGGCTGATATATCTCCGAAAAAAACATAATGATCGCTCCGTAATCGTAAAATTGTGTGCCTTCAGACGCCCGGCAGGCAGCCGTTTGCGAACATCCAGCTATAGGCCAGCGCCCAGGAACCGAAGAGGTCCGTCTCGTGCAGGGCGCGCACCTGCGCGCGCGTATACCACGCCGACTCGATCTCCTCCATGGGGTCGGCGCTCGGGCGGAACGTCCCCTCCGCCGTGCCGAAAACGCAGACCGTGCGCTCGTCACCGATGCCGACCGTGCACGCCGCCGGCGGCAGTACGTGCGTGATGGCCATCAGGCGCAGGCCGGTCTCCTCGCGCAGCTCGCGGCGGGCCGCCTGTTCGGGCGTCTCCCCCGGCTCGATGAGGCCGCCGGGCAGGCCGTAGATGCGCTGGCCGAGCTCCATGCGAAACTCGTGGATGAGCGCGATGTGCTCGCGCGTAGCGTCCGTGAGCACCATGACGACCGCGTCCGTACGGTGGTGCTGCAGGTGCTCGAGCGAGTCGATATTCCGGTCGCGGCTGACCATCTCATACGTGCGCGGGCAGCCGGTGCGGTCGATATAGTGCAGGTCGTAGCGGTGCAGGAACGCGCCGCCGTCCTTCTTTTCAATGTCAACGAATTGCAATGCGGGTCGCCTCTCTGGTCATGATAGCTTAGGATACCACGTTTTGCGCCGGGGTACAACCGGAAATGATAATAGATCAGCCGCTGTCCTTTGACAGCGGCTGATCTGTTGGGGGAAGAAAGAAAGGGAGGATGCGGGGCAGGCCGACCGGCCGCGCCCAGTATGAGGATACCACACCTTTCTTAAAAAATCATGAGTGTCAGCCGGTCTCCGGCAGCGGCAGAATGCCGTGCGCGAGCTTGAGCTGCAGCACGCGCAGCACGCTCGCATCGAGCGCATCGGCCGTGAGCGTGCCGTCTGCGAGCGCCTGCTCCACGGCCGCGACCGCACCGGGCACGTCGCTGATCTCAAGCAGCATGTCGTTGCCGGCGGCGAGGGCGCGCACGGCCTTCTCCCCGTCGGTATACTGCGCGAGGGCCTGCATCTGCAGCCCGTCCGTGACGATGACGCCGCGGAAACCGAGGTCATAGCGCAGCAGGTTCGTGACGAGCTTGTGCGAGAGGGACGCGGGCGCATCATCCATCGTCGGCACGGTCAGGTGGCCGACCATGACCATGTCCGCCCCGGCGGCGATGCCGGAGACGAAGGGCTTGAGGTCCTCCTGCCGCAGCTGCGGGAGCGTCTTATCGACCGTGGCGGCGCCGTTGTGCGAGTCCGTGGCCGTACTGCCGTGGCCGGGGAAATGCTTCAGACAGCAGATGACCCCGGCGTCACGAAAGCCGTGCACGGCGGCGGAGACGAGCGTGGCCGCCTCGTCATAATCATCGCTGTAGGCGCGGTCGCCGATGGCGTTGCTGCGCTTGTTCGTCCAGACATCGGCCACGGGCGCAAAGTCGGTGTTGAAGCCGTAGGCCGCGATGTCGTGCGCGAGGGTCTGGGCATTGTCATACGCGCCCTGCGTGCCGAGACTGCGGTAGCTGTACATGCTGTTTAATTTCGTCGTGCCGACGGTGTTCATCAGGCGCGCGACGCGGCCGCCCTCCTCGTCGACGGTGACGAGCGGGGCCGCGGCGCAGGCAGATGAGAGCGCGGACGTGAGCGCCCGGAGCTGCTCGCCGGAGGTCATGTTGCCCGCCGAGAGCAGAAAGCCGCCGACGGGATAGTCGCGCAGCGCGGCGGCGAGGTCATCCGTCATGGCCGTGACGGCGCCGCCGTCCGTGAGCGTCTCGGGGTGCACGATGAGCAGCTGGCAGATCTTCTCGCGCGTGCTCATGCCGTCGAGCAGCGTCTGCGCTGCATCCTTCTGGACGGCAGCGGATGTGCGGGGCGTGGGCTCGGGCTGCGCGGCGGTCTGCCCGCGGCGGACACACACGACCACGAGCACGACCGCCAGCGCCGCGAGCACGAGCAGATAGACGGCCGCGCGCCAGTTTCGCTTTAAAGTTTTCCAAAATGCATTCCATCTCATGTCTCCAGTTTACCGCACCGGCGGCAAAAACGCAATGCCATCCCATCGACGCGGCGGACTTGTTTCGTTCACAATTTCGTGCTATAATAATGGACAAAATTTCGGGGGCGCGTGCTCCCAGACAGGAAGTGCTTTCTTTTATGACAAAAATTGATATTTTCTCCGGTTTTCTCGGCGCTGGCAAGACCACGCTCATCAAAAAACTGATCGCCGAGGCCTACACGGGTGAAAAGATCGTGCTGATCGAAAACGAGTTCGGCGAGATCGCCATCGACGGCGGCTTCCTCAAGGACTCCGGCGTGCAGATCAATGAGATGAACTCCGGCTGCATCTGCTGCAGCCTCGTGGGCGACTTTGCCGACGCGCTGCAGAAGGTGCTCACCCAGTTTCACCCCGACCGCATCCTCATCGAACCCTCGGGCGTCGGCAAGCTGAGCGACGTCATCCGCGCCGTGCAGGGCGTGCAGTCCGACGAGCTGGTGCTCAACGGCTTCACGACCGTGGTCGACGCGAACAAGTGCAGGATGTACATGAAGAACTTCGGCGAGTTTTTCAACAACCAGGTCGAGAACGCAAGCGCCATCATCCTCTCGCGTACCGAGGGTATCCGCCCCGAGAAGCTCGACGCCGCCGTGGCGCTGCTGCGTGAAAAGAACCCGACCGCCACGATCGTGACCACGCCGTGGACGGAGCTGGACGGCAAGCAGATCCTCGAAACGATGGAGCGGCGCGACACGCTGTCCGCCGAGCTCGAACACCTCAAGGCCGAGGCCGCCGAGGACGACGACGAGGATGAGCACGAGCACCATCACCACCATCACGATGATGACGAGCACGAATGCTGCTGCGGCCATCACCATCACCATGACGATGAGGATGACGATGATGACGATGAACACGAGCACGAGCATCATCATGACCACGACGAGCATAACCACGAGCATGACGAGCATGACCATGACCACTGCTGCGGCCATCACCACCATCACCACCACGCGGACGAGGTGTTCACGAGCTGGGGCACCGAGACGCCGCGCAAATACACCGACGACGAGATCCGCACCGCGCTCGACGCGCTCATCAACGAGCACCGCTACGGCGTCGTGCTGCGCGCCAAGGGCATCGTGCCTGCGACCGACGGCGGCTGGATCCACTTTGACTACGTGCCCGGCGAATCCGACGTCCGCCGCGGCAGCGCACAGGTCACCGGCCGCGTGTGCGTGATCGGGTCGCACCTGGCCGAGGATGCACTGAAGGAGCTGTTCCACATTGGCTGACACGAAACAGCAGGCGCCGGATCTGCCGGTATACCTGTTCACCGGCTTTCTGGAGGCCGGCAAGACGAAATTCATCCAGGAGACGCTCGAGGACAACCGCTTTCACAAGGGCGAGCGCACGCTGCTGCTGCTGTGTGAAGAGGGCGAGGAAGTCTACGAGCCGGACAAGTTCTGCGCCGGCAACGTCTTTGTGCGCAACATCGACGAGGAGTCCGACCTCACGGTCGAGCACCTGAAGGCGCTGCAGGACGAGATCCAGCCCGAGCGCGTGCTCGTGGAGTACAACGGCATGTGGATGCTCGACTCACTCTACGGCAACCTGCCGGAGGGCTGGGCGGTCGCGCAGGAATTCCTGTTTTGCGACGCGACGTCGTTTTTGAGCTACAACGCGAATATGCGCCAGCTCACGGTGGACAAGCTCAAGAGCGCCGAGCTCGTCGTGCTCAACCGCTACAACGACAGCATGGACCGCATGGAGATGCACCGCGTCATCCGCGCCATCTCCCGCCGGTGCGACATCGCGTATGAATACACCGACGGCAAGGTCGTGTACGACGACATTGAAGATCCGCTGCCGTTCGACCTTGACGCCCCGGTCGTCGAGATCGAGGACCGCGACTTCGCCATCTGGTACCGCGACATGTCCGAAGAGCCGAAGAAGTACGACGGCAAGACCATTGAGGTCAAGTGCCGCTGCCTCGTGCGCAAGAACGTGCCGAAGGGCTGCTTCATCGCCGGGCGGCACATCATGACCTGCTGCGTGCAGGACATTCAGTTCGCGGGCATCATCTGTGTGTGGGACCGCGCCGACGAGATCCGCAACGACGAGTGGGCCATCATCACGGCCCGGCTGGACTACAAGTTCCACCGCGCCTATGGCCGCAAGGGCCCCGTGTTCACGGTGCAGTCCGTGCAGGAGGTCGAAAAACCGGAGGAACCGGTGGCCACGTTCTATTAAGTTTATAAAGTTTATAAGCACGAAAAATCAGCCGCCCGGTGGGCGGCTGATTTTTCTTTGCCGAAATTCAGTTCTCGCGGTCCTCGGCCGTGGACAGCAAGACGCGGTCGTTATCGAAGACCTCGCCCGCCTTGGCGGCGAAGGCATCGAGCAGGCCCTGCACGGTCATGTCCGCGCGCTCCGGGCCGGAGACATCGAGCACGATGCGGCCGGCGTCCATCATGAGCGTGCGCGTGCCGAGCTCAAGCGCCTGATGCATGTTGTGCGTGATCATGAGGCAGGAGATGCTGCGCTCCGACACGACGCTGCGCGTGAGCGCGAGCACCTTATCGGCCGTGACGGGGTCGAGCGCGGCGGTGTGCTCGTCGAGCAGCAGCAGCTCGGGCGTGACCATGGTGGCCATGAGCAGCGTCAGCGCCTGGCGCTGGCCGCCGGAGAGCAGGCCGACGGGCGTGTTCATGCGATCCTCCAGCCCCATGTCGAGCTGGGCGAGCGCGTCACGGAAAAAGTCGCGGTCGCGGCGTGTCACGCGGCGGAAGGACTTATGCTTTTCCGGCGAGCGGAGGTAGGCCACGGCGAGGTTTTCCTCGATGGTCATGTGCGGCGCAGTGCCCTTGAGCGGATCCTGGAACAGGTGGCCGATGCGGCGGCTGCGCTTGTGCGACGGCAGGAACGTGATGTCCCGCCCGTCGAGCGTGATCGTGCCGGCGTCGACGTAAAACACACCGGCGATGGCATTGAAGAGCGTGCTCTTGCCGGCGCCGTTCGAGCCGACGATGGTGGCAAACTCCCCGTCGGCCAGCCGGAGCGAGAGGTCGGACAGGGCGCGCTTCTCGTTGACGGTGCCGGCGTTGAACGTCTTGGAAATATGGGAAACTTCAAGCATCGGTCTCGTCCCCCTTTCCGGACAGGGCGCGCAGCTTGCGGGCGTTGGACTTGATCTTCGCCAGATGGACGTAGTCCTTCATGTTCGGCGCGGCGATGGCGACGGCCACGATGACGGCGGACACGAGCTTGAAATACTCGGCCGAGATGTTCAGCCGCAGCGCCAGCGCGATGATGAAGCGGTAGACGATGCTGCCGAGCACGACGCAGACGACGCGCTTGCCCACGCTGCCGCGGCGGCCGGCAAAGACCTCGCCGATGATGAGGCTCGCCAGCGCGATCGTGACCATGCCGGTGCCGAGGTTGATGTCGCAAAACTTGTTGTATTCCCCGATCAGGCAGCCGGACAGCGCCGTGAGGGCGTTGGCCAGGCACAGGCCGATCGTGATGGTGGCTTTCGGATTGATGGAGGAAGCGCTGACCATGTCGAGACTGTCGCCCGTGGCGCGGATGGACAGGCCGAGGGACGTGCCGAAAAAGCGGATGAGCACGAGCACGAGCACGGCCGCGATGAGCGCGAGCAGGATCAGCCGGCTCCACTGCCCGCCGACAAGGCCCTTGAAGAGCGAAAACACCGTGTCGACCCCGGTGATGGACACGTTGGACGAAAAGCCCATGACCGCGAGGTTGATCGTGTAGAGGCCGGTGTTCGAGATGATGCCGGCGAGGATGCTCTCAACGCCGAGGCGCGTCTGCAAAAAGGCCGTGATGTAGCCCGAGAGCATGCCCGCCGCCATGGCCGCGAACAGCGCGAGGATCGGGTGGCCGGCGATGGTGAGCATGGCGCCCACGGCGCAGCCGAGCGTGAAGCACCCGTCCGTGGACAGGTCGGCGATATTCAGGATGGAAAAGCTGATGAACAGCGCCAGCGCGACGAGGCCGTAAATGAGGCCGACCTCGAGCGCCGTCTGCAAAACGGTCAGCATGGAACTCCCTCCTTCGGGATGTCAGATATCAGTCAAAATTCTGCTGCGTGGTCGTCTCGAGCACGGAGCTGCACTTGCCGTCGAACGCCTGCTTGACAGCCGCGAGGTCGTAGCCGAGGGCGGCACAGCTTTCGGTGTTGATCATGGCGATGCCGTTATCGAACGTGGTCACGGGCAGCGTGGCGGGGTCTTTGCCGTCAACGAGCACCTGCACGACCATGTCGGCCGTGATCGTGCCGAGCTTGGTGTAATCCACACCGTAGCCGACGAACGCGCCGTTGAGGGCGAAGGAGTCCGCGCCGCAGTACTGCGGGATCTTGGCATTGAGGAACTTCTCGTAGATGGCGAGCTCGGCGGTCATGATGGTGTTGTCGGTCGGGGTAAAGACGGCGTCGACCTTCTCGGCGATGAGCGCATCGACGGCGGAGGTGACTTCATCGGTGGTGGTGCCGGTCTTTTCCACGCAGCGGATGCCCTTGCCCTCGAGGTAGGCCTTCGCGTCCTCGATCGGCTGCTTGGAGGAATCCTCGCTCTTGGAGTAGAGCAGGCCAACGGTCTTGGTGTCCGGGTTCTGGGCGAGCATCAGGTCGAGCAGGCCCTTGGTGTTGAGCGCGTCGCTTGTGCCGGTGATGCGGCCGCCGGGCGCGTCGAGCGAATCAACAATGCCGGCGCCGACGGGGTCAGACACGGCGGAGAAAACGATGGGGATCTCGGTGTCCTCGGTAGCGGACTGCATGATCTTCACGGCAGGGGTCGCGATCGGGACGATGAGGTCCACGCCCTTGCTGACGAGCTCGGCGCCGATCTGGTTGAGCGTCGTGCCGTCGGCCTGGCCGTTGTAGAGCGTGTAGTCGAACTTCACGCCCAGCTCCGTGGCCTTCGCGTCGAGCTCGGCCTCGATGGCCGCCTCGATCTGGTTGAGGGACGCATCGTCCACAAACTGCACGATGCCGACCTTATAGGTCTTGCCATCGGCCTTGTTGTCCTCGGTCTTGCTGCCGCAGGCGGACAGGCCCATGAGCGCGGTGACGGCGAGCACGCCGCCGACGATCTTCTGGAAAGTCTGATTCATAGTATATTCTCCTTCTATATTGAAAGCGGTTGGTTTTGAACTGTTCGGATACGGTCTGACGCGGCAAAAATTCTCCGGCCGCCACGCCATCGTCTGGTTTTGCGGGTCATCTGCATCCCTCCTGCGGTGATTTGAGCAATAAAAAAAGCCTCGTCCACGAAACGGTTCCTTCCGTTTCATGGGACAAGACTGTAACTCCTGCGGTGCCACCCATGTTGGCGCTCATGCGCCCACTTTGCACGTACGATCATACGCTCCGCCGGATAACGGCCGCGGCCACCGTCGCCCCTCATGCTGCTGCAATCGGTTTGCCCTCACGAGTCCATTCGCCACCCGTCCGCTGCAGCGCTTCCACCGTCCGCTGCTCTCTGAAAGCTTCGTGAATGGGTACTCCTCTCGGTCATCGGTTTCTCGATGGTGTTACTCTACCACTTCCCGCGCCGGATTGCAAGCCCCATTTTCACGAATCTGCACCCGTTTTTCGGGAAATCTTTTGCGCATTGCGCACAAACGTCCCTGACCGGCGGTCAGGGACGTTTGCGTGTGTCAAACTCTGCGAGGCTGTTGGGGCTGTCAGCTGCCGCAGCGTTAATTTCCGGTGTAGACGAAAGCGTTCGGCAGCGTGCGCCCGGCGGTGAGCGCGGGGTTGGAGCTGCGCATGATGTACTTGCCCTTGTACCAGATCATGGCGCTGGTGCCGCCGTCGAGGTTCATGGCCTGCATGCAGTCGTGCTTGGTCATGATGGCCGCGCAGTCCGGCACGCTGATGCCGACCGACGTCGTGAGCCGGCCCTCAACGAGCAGGGCGATGATCTCGCCGTACTTCGACTGGCCGAGGCAGGCGCGCGGCTGCAGGTCGGAGAAGCCGCTGCGGGCGTTGACGACCGTCTCCCCGTCGATGATCATGGCGGGCGAGAACTCGACCGCGTCCGTCGTGTCGGGCGAGACCGAGGAATCGCTGTCGCGGATGTAGATGCGGTTGTCCTTATGCAGCTCGAGACGCTTGTAGCCATAGCCCATATGGCTGCCGTAGGACTTGCCGTTGCACATGGCGTAGCCCGCGAGGGTACCGCCGTTGCCGGTGCCGCCCGGGTCGATGAAGCCCGAGCCGGTCATGCCGATGACGCCGCCGTGGGCCTCGGCGATCTTGCCGCAGACCTGGCCGACGCTGCCGAGCGTGGACGCGGCCTGCAGACTCAGGCGCGACGGGTCTTTCATAATAACGAGCACGCCGCGGTAAGTGCTGCCTTTCACGCGCGCGATGAGGATCTTGTTGCGCGCGTCGATCGCAAGCACCTGCTCGCCCTGTATGGTGCGGATGCTGGTGCCGTCAGCCGTGAGGGCGGACTTGTCGATGTTGATGCGGCTCCAGCCGGCGGCGAGGGCGTCGGGATGCTCCTTGACATACGCCTGCATGCTCGGCACATTGACCTCCCAGAAGAGGTTGTAAAACGCGATCTCTTCCTTGCTCATGCCCTCGGTGTTCGTGAGCGTCGGGTTGCGGGACTCGGACTCGCCTTCGTCCCACTCGCTGTTGATGCCGATCTGCGCCTCCCTGGCGGCCTCCATTTCGGCGAGGACCTTGTCAATGACGCTGCGTGGGATGAACGCCGTGGCCAGCCACTGGTGGCTGAGCGTGTTCATGGCCGTCTGGATATAGGCCGTGCGCCACTTGGCGATGAACGGAATGTCGGAATAGACCGCCGTCAGATACAATCCGGCCAGGATGGCCAGCACGAGGAACAAAATGAGCAGCCGGCGACCGAGGCTCTTTTTCTTCTTCGGCTTTTTGGCCTTTTTCGCCTTGCGGCCGTGCTTGCCGGCCGCGGCCGG
>OIWT01004162.1_pt1 | contig 12089 bp, 7 predicted proteins | sample 1587701 | NCBI WGS metagenome assembly OIWT01 (sample SAMEA3888904, study PRJEB22519) | human gut metagenome | biome: human gut; feature: human-associated habitat; material: faeces | place: Denmark | collected 2009 | reverse complement strand
TATGGAGTTCGACGGAATGTATTTCGCCTTTATGTTTCCCTCCTTAAGGGATAGCACATCCAGACCGCCGCCGTCGGACCCTATCCACAACTCATCGTCCACTATAAGAAGCGATAGCAGGATATTAAAAGAAAGCTTGGAATTCGATGTGTTGTAAAAACGGTATTTCCCGGTTTTCAAATCGAGCCTCAAAAGTCCCTGCCTGTAGATTGAAAGAAAGAGAGTGTCGCCATAGAGCTCGGATGCGAGAATCACACTTCCGTTAAGGGCCGAGCATTCCAGTTTTTCGAAAGATAGATTACGAAAACGATACAGCCCGGTCCCCTTATCCACTACCAGAAGTCCGCCATCGTAATTATAGATCCCCGTCAAATACGCACCTGACTTTTTTATAAGAGTAAAACTCTCCCCATTATACAAGAGCATACCGCCCTCTCCCCCGAAATAGAGATAGTTTTTACCCTGATATATGCAGAAAGCCCTAAAAGTGCTTCGGCGAACGAATTGGCCGGATTCAAAATCATAGGTATAGATGCCGTCCTGAGCAGCCACCACAGGCGCTCGCTGTCATCCAGAAATAAGGTATGGATACAACCTAATTTGTAAACCGAACGTATCTCGTGGTTACGGTACTCGTTAAGCCCGTAACGCGTACCTATCCACAGCGAACCATAAGGGTCATAGACCACGGAAGTAACGCTGGACTGCGACAATCCATCCTCGATACCTATATTTTTATAGTAATACTCCGAAGGCTCGGCTCCGAAGCCAAACACACATAATAATCCAAGTAAAATGGACAAAATGTACTTTCTTTTCATTATTGTTCGCACTTTTGGACAAAATTAGAAATTTTTTGAATATTTATAGAACAAAAATAACATATAAAATTAGACACTTGTGGAGCGCTTAAGCAAGCGTTAAAAATAAGTTGGTAAAGATTTGTGAAAGATTATCAAGTTATTTTTTAAGGACTACTAAAACAATAATAACAATGAAAAGGCTTTGCACTTTTATTTTAGCATTACTATTTACGATTTCACTGTCGGCGCAACAAATGGCGAAGGGAATCGTTTACGATGATTCGGGAATTCCGGTAGGCGGCGTTCTGGTGTCAGTAGACGGAGACAACTCCACATATACTCTCACCGATTCGAACGGATTCTTCGAGATTTCCGCTAACAAAGGGACTGTCCTGAATTTTTCTTGTTTGGGGCTTCTACCTAAACAGATTAAGATAGACGGCTTCGGCAGTTCTCTGTCCATAATAATGGATACGGACACCCAGATGCTTGAAGAGACCGTCGTAGTGGGTTATGGCGTGACGAAAAAGCGCGACTTAGCCGGCTCAGTGTCCCAAATCAAGGCTGAAGACGTAAAGGCAGGCGTGATTACCTCCACGGCTGACTTGCTCAGAGGACGAGCAGCAGGCGTATCAGTACGTCAAGAGTCATTCGAGCCGGGAAGCGGCATCACCGTCAGAGTCCGCGGCGCTTCCACCATCTCCGCAGACAACACCCACTCTATGTAATAGACGGCATCCAGAGTACTGCAGGAAACCAAGTCAGCCCGGAAGACATCGAGAGCATAGAGATTTTGAAAGACGCCGCAGCGACAGCCATTTATGGTTCTCGAGGAGCCAATGGCGTCATCATCATCACAACCAAGCACGGCAGTGCAGGAAAAGTAGCAATCGACTACTCATATAATACTTCAATCAAGTCATTGAGGAATCCGTGGGATTTGATGAACGCATCGGATGTCATTAGATATGAAATGCTTAACTGGAAGAATAACGGCGCAGCAGGCGACCCTCCTTACACGGAGGCTGAGCAAGCCTACACCGGCGCAGGCACGGATTGGATTAAGGAAATGACTCGAAACTCCACTACACGTACCCACGCCCTGAATTTGCAAGGAGGTTCAGACAAAATCCAAGCAGCTGCCAGCATAGTAAACACGAAAGACGAGGGATTGGTTCTCAATTCCGACTTCGGCAGGACGAGTGCCCGCATCAACGTAGACTTCAAACCAAGCGATTGGCTTAGGGCAGGAATAAACGCCTATGCAGCCAAGACGGACAGGACCTACATCAGTATGGGAACCAAGAGTTCCACCGACAATGCGATGTACTGGATGTTCCTCGCCAGCCCATTGAATACCATAGAAGGCAAGAACGTATTCGGAGAGGAGACCCGTATGGAAAACGTGTACTACGAACTCATGTACAAAGACCTTAACGTAAGGGTAAACAATTCCTACATAACCGCTTACGCACAAGCCGATTTCCTCAAGTACTTCTCGCTGCGCGCCCAGTACTCCTATAACTTCGAGATGGACAAATACTCCACTTACTACGACTGTAACACGAACCACGGTGCAGCGAACAAGGGTATAGCCACTATGGAAATCGAGAATTCCGATTTCCAGCAGATGGAAGGCGTGCTTACATTCCACCGCGACACCGGCAAACATAACGTCAAGGTTATTGCAGGAACGAGCTTCCTCGGAAACAACTACTATTACACGGGAATGGGCGCCCACGAATTCACTACCGACGCATTTCGCGTGTGGAATATGGGAGCGGCTGCCAAGATAGACTGGTACAGCACGGATAGAAGCGACAAATACAACCTCTCGTTCTTCGCACGTGCCGAGTACGTACTCAACGACAAATACATATTCAATGCGAGCATTCGCGCAGACGGAGCATCGAATTTCGGAGCCAACAACAAATGGGGCTACTTCCCTGCAGCTTCTGTGGCTTACCAAATCGGCGACGAACCATTTATGGAATTCACCAAGCCGGCCTTCGACAATATCAAACTGCGTCTTAGTTACGGCCAAACCGGTAACGACGGCATCGGAAGTTACAAATCCCTACGTTCCTATGCATTCCAAGACATCTACCTCGGAGGAAACAGCATCATAAAAGGTATGTATCCGGCCAATGCAGGCAATGCCTTCCTTCACTGGGAGACGACGACGCAGGGCGACTTCGGTATAGACTTCTCCCTGTTCAACCACAAATTGGAAGTCAACTTCGATTTGTACAGCAAAGTCACCACCGATTTGCTTAACGACATAAACATCTCTTCATCTACTACGGGAATCACCACCACGAAGGGAAACAATGGCGTCATCTCAAACAAAGGTGTGGAGCTTTATTTGAACTATCACATCTTCGACACCAAGGATTTTTCTTGGACCAGCACATTCAACATCTCGCATAACAAGAACAATGTCGAAAGCATTTCTTCCCCTACCTATTATAGTCTAAGGCCTCACGGAAGCTATGCCGACACACAATACGCCGTAGTTCAGGAAGGTTCCCCACTAAGCACCATTTATGGATACGAATGGATAGGAATCATCCAAGAAGGCGAGACCTACGCTGCTCAACCTAAATCCCAGCCCGGCGACCCTAAGTTCAAGGACATTAACGGCGACGGAATCATCACCAATGCCGACCGCAAGGCTATCGGAAAAGGTGATCCCGACGTGGTCTTCGGATGGGGCAACAACTTCAGATGGAAAGACTTCGACCTGACTGTCTTCATCGACGCATCCATAGGAAACAACCTCCTTAACGTGTCGAAGGTGCTTCTGGAAGACAACAATAGGCTCAATTCCTGCTTCGACAGATGGACCAGAAACAACCCTTCACAAGACGTCATACGTGGCACTTGGAAACGAGACGGAGGCTTGCAGTATGGTTCGTTCGTAAACTCTCACTTCGTAGAAGACGCTTCTTACATTAGATTGAGCAACATCGAATTAGGCTACACCGTTCCGGTAGAAAAGCTCAACTTGTCCCAATACGTGAAAGGCATTCGCGTGTTCATAGGCGGAAACAGACTCCTGACCCTCACCAAATACTCCGGATTCGATCCCGAAGTAAGCGTGAACGGCTCTAGCGCAGTCACCCAAGGACTTGACTACAACGCATATCCTGCATACAAGCAGTTCAATGCCGGAATTAAAGTTACCTTCTAAATCGAAACAAATATGAAAAAGAGAATATTACTATTGGCCATATTAGGAGCAAGCATCATCTCCTGCGACAAACTCGATGAGGTGGTCTACTCGTCCCTTACGGACGCAAACGCATTCACCACGGGCGAGAATGCCCAGGCTGCGGTAAACAGCATCTACGCACCTCTGCGAAGCCTCTACCGCGAACCGATGTTCTACATAAACGACATCGCTGCCGACACCGGATTCAAGGACGGCAACTGCTTCGAAGTGATGAACGACGAGGCCAATTATGTCGACAACCGCACCGAGACCGCGTGGACTCTGCTAACCCAGATAACAGCTCGGGCCAATATTGTCATCGACAAGGTGCCTCAAATGTCCGACGGGCTCTTTAGAAACGGAATCACCAAGGAGCAACTCCTCGGCGAGGCTTACTTCATGAGGGCCTTCGCCTATATGAACCTGACCGACGTATTCTACAGAGTGCCTCTCATAACTGACAGTAACATAGACCCTACGGCCAAAGAGCCGCTCGCAAGCGTAAAAGACATAGAAAAGCAAATAGAGAACGACCTTTTCAATGCCAAGGATTACCTCCCTAAAAGCTACGCATCGCGCGATGACGCCGGGCGTCCTACCTATGGAGCGGCCTGCGGATATCTGGCCAGACTCTATATGCGCCAGGCTGGAAGGGCGAGGCTCCAAGGTGATGCAGATGCAGCCGATTACTGGAATTACGCGCTCGAGGAAGTGAACAACGTGCTCGCACTCGAAGGGGTACAATACTCCCTCCAGCCAAGCGTGTGGGATGTCTTCGATCCTACAAGTGAAGATAAGATTTACAACAATGAGCTTATCTTCGCCATAAGGGCGAGCGGTTCCATAGTATCAGGGTCTTGGGACCTGGGACTTCAATTCACCAGTTGGGACTACGACATGGGTTGGGGCAACATGTACCAGCCTTTGGAGATGACTTGGAAATTCGACCACGCCGACCAAAGATACTCCGTTCTTCAAGTGGTATCTTATGAAAATGTCTACAATCCCGACAAAACCTTCTACAAGGCTGCCGAGAGCATAGACAAATACGGAACCGTTCCTTCGGAGCACACCTATAACGGAAAGACTTATACCGAGGTTATCGAAATGTCTGAGACATTTACTCAGAAATACAAATTCCTGAACACTTGGAAGTATATCTACGAGTGTCCTAACAACCTGCCGCTTCTGAGGCTTTCCGATATGATTCTCTGCAAGGCCGAAATTCTCAACGAACTCCACGGACCTACCCAGGAGGCGATAGATTTGATAAACAGAATCCGCAAAAGAGCTTTCCAGAACGACAGTCACGCTCTTAACCTATCCGATTACAGTAACGCCGACGAACTCAGGAATGCAATTTGCGACGAGAGAATGTATGAATTGAACCTCGAATGCGTCAGACGCCCTGACCTTATCCGTATGGGACTATGGAAGGACAGAATGAGCAAATACGTCACTTCCATCGCGAAGAAATACGCTTGGAAGGAGGTTAACGAGGGTCGTGAGTCTGGCTACTACGATGGCGCTTGGCAGGCATATCCGAAGCCGGAATCCCTGAGCGACAAGGACCTGAGAATGTATATGCCTATTCCGGAGCGAGAGGTTCTAATGAACGGAACTTATAAGGATGCAAGAGATTACGCAGACAATGAGTAAAATGAACAATATTATATTTTGCATTGCATTAGTCACGGCTCTAATGGGCTGTGTCCACACCGGCCCGTCTGAGGGTCCCGACGTCCCGTCGGGCCCGCAGACCGAATGCCGGTGGGACTTCGACTCCGTCGAAGGGTGGGCATACGCCCACCAGGACACAGCCTCCATCTCCCAGTGGTCCATAGAAAACGGAAGCCTCTATCTTCGCACACGCGCCCACACCAGAGACCGCTCGAAAATGTACACCACCCGTAACGACTTCCAAAGCGGCGAATACACTTGGCGCATATTCGTAACTAACATTAAACCTTACGAACAAGTAAGCATAGGCGGATTCATCTATCAGGACGACGAACACGAAATAGACTTCGAAATAGGCTATGGTACGAAAGCCGCCCGCGAAGAATACGGCGCCTCCGACGGAGAACTCCTGGCCTGTATGACAAACCAAGGCCACCCATTCTCCTCATCCTATGTCCCGATTACTCCCGGCTGGCATACCTTCACGATAAAGCTCGATGAAAAAGGCGAAAACTACTTGGCACATTGGATTATAGACGATGTCACCCGACAGAGTCTGCCCCTGGACTTCGGCCCTAAGGACGCCCGATTTACCATAATGTGCAGCGTGGAAAACCTTCTCTTTATGGGTGAAAAGATTCCGGAGAACGACAATTACGCCCGCTTCGACTACGTCTCTTTCAAAGGACGCGTCACTGGCGAATATGAACCCGGCGAAGAAAACGTATCCAAAAGCTTCAAGGTCAGCGGCGACTTTCCGTCAACGGACAAGACGCAGGCTAATGTCTTCGCAAACGGGAAGAGTTTCACATTCACCTATTCCGCAGCCACTTCCACTCTCGAAGGTGCTGCGAAGGAAGCCTCCGACTACTACGCACTCTATCCATTTGACGTGCACGCAAGCGCCGGAACGATTGGCATAACAAGCAGTCTGGAAACCTGCACTGCGGCAGCTACGAGCGCAGACGGCACGAAAATGCTGTCGGTAGCGAAAGCGGCCGGGAAGGAATTGGCATTCACAAATGTACTGTCGACTATCGAATTCTCACTTCCGGATGCACTTTCGAAGGTGAGCGAGATTACCCTTAGCGCCGACGGAATCAGCGGGAATTGCACCGTAGACATGGACGATTACGCAGTTTATGCTTCCGGAAAGGAGCTTAAGGTCAGCGCACCGAACGGAGTCTTCGCCACAGGCAGGAATTACTATGCGGCCATCCCGGCTAAAAACTATAAATCACTGAAAATCACCATTAAAAATGGTGACGATGTCGTAGAGCTCGAAAAGACGGAGCTTAAGGCAAAACGTGGTGCGATATTATCTTTAGGTGAACTGAAAGTCGAGCAGGAAGATGTATGGAAGGAGACTCGATGGGACTTCGACAATGGCATCGACGGATGGTATTATTACACTCACACGGCTAATCCGAGCGAGTCTTGCTATAGCGTGACGGACGGGATGGTAAAGATCTGGACGAATGCTAACACCATGGAGAGGAACAAACTCCACACCATCGCAAAGAGCTTTACGGAGGGAGTCTACACTTTTCGCACTTACGTTACGCCTATCGCGGCAGGAGAAAAGTGCAGCATAGGAGCCTTCATCTATAGCGATGACTCTCACGAGATAGACTTCGAAATAGGCTATGGCACGAAGGCTGCGCGCGAAGGTTGTGGGGCTAAAGCGGACGAGATGGTAGCTTGTATGACAAACCAAGGTCTTCCATTCAACTCCACTTGCACCCCTATTAGTGTAGGATGGCACGACCTAACTCTCAGTCTTACCGTAGTAAACGGGAAATACCAGGTAGAATGGTATATCGACTCAGACTTGAAAAAGACACTCAATGTCAAGTTCGGCCCTGAAACCAGATTTCTCATAAGTATAAGCGTGGAGAACCTGGAGTTTATGGGCGAAAAGATTCCGACACACACAAACTACGCACTATTTGATTATGTATCATATAAAAAGAAAATAACAAACTAATATGAAAACCAAATTTTTAGCATTACTTTCAGTCGCTGTCCTATTTGCGGCATGCGACAAGAAGAACGCCCCATCGGAGGGGCCTTCCGCACAGGCAGAAAAATTCGACATTTCCGCTCGTAACGAATTTGCTTGGAAAAAAGCAGACAAAGTCAGCATCTTCGACGGAAAGTCAAACAATATGTTTCGCTCACAAGGAGCAGGCGAAGTGGCCACTCTCTCAGGAGAAGCCATAAAGGCGAAAGTTCTCTACGGACTCGTGCCTTACGACAAGAATGCGAGCCTTACGGATGGAACGATCAACGCAAGCATTCCTGCGGAGCAAAACATTTCTGCCGGCACTCTTCCATTCATCAGCGTAGCGAAGACCGAAGACCCTACTACGATGCAATTCGAAACCATCGCAGCCTACCTCAAAATCAATGTAGCTGACGATGTGGAAGGCCTCAACGGACTAAAGGTCAGCTCCACTGCAGGAGAGACTCTGGCCGGAAACATCAGCATAAGTTTCGACGCAGGAGTAAAGGTGAATGCCACCTCTACGACATCTCAGGTCAGTGCTTCCGCTTTCGAGGGAAGTTTCAAGGCCGGTGAAAGCTACTACCTCGCAGTACTCCCGGGTACATACGCAGAAGGATTCACCGTATTCTATACCATAGGAGGCGAAACGTATGAGGCTACGCTTAAGGGCAGTCAAAGCCTTAAGGCAGGCTCTACCACCGAGCTTTGCAGCATTAGACGTCCACTCAGCCCTAACGAAAAGCTGTTCGTAGGTAGCTGGCAAGTAACCAAATGGGGTTCAAGAGCATACGATGACCCTACCGGCCAATACTGCTGGATTAGCGCAGACAAGGGATTCGCACTTCCGGAAACCACCCTGGACGATGTCATTACCTTCGGTGCTGACGGCTCAGTAAAAATCGACCTCGGAAAAGACGGTAAAGCGTGGAATGCAGCCGTAGAAGACGCAGTATCCGTGGAACTTACAGGCGATGAGACTTGGTCATTAGTAGAAAACGGCGAAGCCCTCACCCTCAAGCTCAGCGGAAACGCCTTCCCTCTTTTCCTCACTAACTGGGATGGACTTACCACCGACTACAATGTGTTCCGCATTTCCGCTATGGAGATAGTTCTCGAATACAACAACCCGGCTAATGAGGGTTATGCACAGGTTTACCTCCAGCCTAAGGGAATGAAATCCAGCAAGCACACCTTCACCAAGGGAGACTTCGGACTCAATTCTGCCGAAAACGAAGAGATGGAGGGTCACGAAGGCCCTGCCACTACCAAAGAAGGATTCAAGTGGTATCTCGACGTAGAAGCCGGTGCGGAATTGTTCATCTGGAAGACTTGGGGCGCTCTTCAAGTAGGTGCCGGCTGGAGCACTAATGCCGACCTTCACGTCAAGAGCATAAAGTTGCACACAACCGACATTCCTGGTAACATTAAGAGCATAAACGTAGTATGCGCATACAGCGATGAAGCTAACCAGAAAAAGGCTGAGCTTTACGCAAAGGTGGGCGGAGAGAACTTCGGAACCAGAAAATCTCTCATAAACGATATGAGCACATACACCTTCACGGATAGCATAAGCGCCAGCGGAGAAATCGAACTCATCTGGGATTCACAGGAAGCAGGAATAAGTTACTTTATCAAGAGTGTAGAAGTAATCTATCAAGACTAATTTTAGTGAAAACGAAATATTTTATCCTCATCCTTGCAGCGTTCATTTCGCTGCAAGGATGTTCCCGTAAAGAAGACAACTTCGCTTACTGGGCGAAGGAAGTGAACGTGTCCATTACTGACAATTCGCTAAGGGCCCAGGTCACAACCACCTTTAAGGAGAGTTGCTCGTATAGAATACGCTATTGGGAAAATGCCCGTGGAGAGCGCTGCGCGCGAACTACAAGCATGCAGACAGGACTCAAGGGAGAAAACACCTGTACACTGATATTCCTGTACCCCGAGACTCATTACACTTTCGAGATAATCGTGGAGGACAGAGCCGTGTCCAAAAGGGTAGAATTTCTCACCGGAAGTCTTCCACCCGACGTTCCGTCCTATAGCGTGGACTATTCTTCGACAAACGACGAGCCCCTTACCGGATATCTTCTCCAATGGAACGCGAACAAGCCAGGATACGTCACCTTCTGCGACTATGACGGAAAGGTAGTGTGGTATCAAAGTTTCGGTGAAGGCATTCGTACGGCCCACTATAATCCCCACACGGGAAAGCTTGCCGTTATGGCAGGCTTCAAATACGGGGTTAATGACCGTAATTTCCAAAGGCTCGTAAGCGAAGTGTTCGTGTGCGACCTATACGGACACACTTTCTTCCGCAGAAAGGCGGCGGAAGGGTTTCTTCCCCATCTACACCACGAGTTCAAGACTACCGACGATGGCAAGATGCTTTTCGTATCGAACTTCATAAAGGCTTTCGACTTGCGCTCACGTGGCGCTTCTACCGAAAGCACGGACGTATGGGGAGACGGATTCTATCTATGTTCGGAAGATGGCAAGGTGGAAAAAAGCTGGGACTGCTTCGCAGAATTGGACCCCATAGCTACAGACTACCTCGATCCCGTAAAAACAGCCACGGACTATATCCACGCCAATTCCGTAGAAATCGACTCCAATGGCGATTACTATATGACATTCAACAGGATAAGTGAATTGTGGAAAATAGATGGAAATACCGGAGACGTACTTTATCGCTTAGGTGTACACGGAAACGTATCGCTCGACGGAGACTTCCCGTCCGGAGGCCTTCACGCCGCGGTAGCGCTCGCGCCTGACCTTATAATGTGCTATGCAAATGGTCGAGACAAGGGTTATTCTGAGGGAGTGGTCTACAAAATCGACCCTGTAGCTAAAACCGCCACCTACCGGACTCGCATAGTCCTTCCCGCCGAATACAGTTCAAAAGACAGGAGCAATATGCAGAAAATAGGCGACGATTTGTATTTTATGAACAGTACGGTATGCGGAAAGGCCATTTTCGTAAATGGTAGTGGCGAAATACGCAGGGTCATCTCACGCAGCGGGATATCGTATCGCGCCTATTATTTTACTATGTGAGTTTAATTTGCTAAATTCGCGGCGAATTATCGACAAATGGCAAATGGCAAGTATTAAAAAAGAATGGTATACCATAGTGAATCCGCACGCAGGCTCGGGCAAGACGATGTCCAAATGGGTTCCGGCGGAAAGACATCTTAAAAAATTGGGAGTACCGCTTCACACCGTTTATACTACACACAAGCATCACGCGGAAGAATTGGCAGCAGCAGCGGCCAGAATGGGCTACAGACGCATCCTCACGGTAGGAGGCGACGGCTCCATCCACGAAGTGTTCGAGGGTCTGCTCGCTTGGTGCGAGACCTCCGGGGTCAGCCCGAACGACTTTTATCTGGCACTCGTGCCGATTGGCAGTGGAAACGACTGGATCAAAGCCTTCGACATCCCGCACGACACGATGAAGATGGCGGACCTGCTTGCTAGGGGCCAATTCGTCCAGGAGGATGTGGTCAGAGCCAGATTCGGCTGCGGTGCCACTTCCTATATGGCCAATATCGGAGGCGTCGTTTTCGACTCGCACGTCTGCGACGAAGTGAATCGCAGCAAGGAGCGAGGAAAGCGCAAGGCACGCATCTACCTTCGCTCGTTAATTCATAACCTCTACAATATCAAACCTATAGATATAGAATTCTACTGCGACGGAAAGCTAGTCTATGCGGGTTCCGTGCTCGACATAGCCTTCGGAAACGGCTCGTACTGTGGCGGAGGAATGCAGCAGTGCTGCTTGGCAGACCCATCGGACGGAATACTCGACGCGATAATAGTTCCTAAGATTCCGATAGGCAAGCTACTAATGGAAATCCCTCGCATCTACAGAAAGAATGCACACGAGTCGAAAAGAATCATCTACGTACGTGGTACTAATTTCAAAGTAGTGCCTCTGAACGCCAGATCCGAAGATATAGTGGAGCTTGACGGCGAAATCTCGGGAAAATTGCCTTTGGAGTTGGAACTTCTTCCACATAAGGTGAATGTGCTTTCCGGTAAAAAGTAATTTCCATTTCAAGACAAATTTATTAAATTTGTAGTCTATGGGAAAGATTATCGCAATAGCAAATCAGAAAGGCGGTGTGGGTAAAACCACCACTGCCATCAATCTCGCCGCTTCTCTGGCCATTTTGGAGAAGAAGGTGCTCATTATAGATGCGGACCCTCAGGCTAACACCACGTCGGGTCTTAATTACTCTCCGGAGAGCACTCAAGGCAAGACCCTTTACGAGATAATGATAGGAGCGGTAGACGCTGCCGATACTATAGTACCTACCGAGATGGATTACCTGAAGATGATTCCTTCTCACATTAATCTGGTAGGTGCCGAGATAGAGAT
>OIWT01004160.1_pt1 | contig 12098 bp, 23 predicted proteins | sample 1587701 | NCBI WGS metagenome assembly OIWT01 (sample SAMEA3888904, study PRJEB22519) | human gut metagenome | biome: human gut; feature: human-associated habitat; material: faeces | place: Denmark | collected 2009 | reverse complement strand
AGAAATACTGAGGGAACTGAAATGGAAGCTTTGCCTCGTTTGGAATGTTCCAAAGCGGGCGTTTCATCTGTATGGAAGTGCTCAGTCAACCGCGCTATTCTCCTCTAACACTGTTTCCCTGCAATTGAAACACGATAGGAACGAGATTGGCGAAGGAAGAGGGAGACTGATAAGTAATGCTCATTCTCTAATTCGATGCCCAATTTGAATGCAAGAAAGGTGAAGCATGCCGTAGCAGCACAGAACAGAAAGACACATAATCATGGCGTACAAAACCTACAGAGAGACTTACGCCACCTTTCTCTTCGATCTGAAGAACAGTGCCGAGGAATTGAGCACAAAGATGGGAATTGGGGGCATGGACTCGTTGTACGCTGTTGCCGTATTTGAAGGGTGTGAAGTGTAGATGATCTATGAAAATGAAGCGCCGAAGGCGGAGGCGCGAAAACTAAAGCACAAACTGTACAAACCACTCCAGCATGCGTATTCGCGCAGTTTCTTTAATACCTACTTGCGAGAAGCCCTGCTGCAAGACGGATTCCACTTCTCCTGTGCCAGCGAGGAGGAAATACACAACGTCAGCCAATGGGTGGAAAATTCAAAATCGGTTGTGATGTCCAGATTTCGGTGAATGGGCCAAAGTGGAGAGAAGCGGAAGTGGTCTTCGGCAGGCCGAAATCGTCGCTGCGGAGGATGTATAAGCAGTCGTTTTCCGTCCAGCGTGATTATCGTGAGCTCGTTCTGTTGCCGGTCATACCTAGCCTATCCGATGGAAGTCTTTTGCTCCTGTGTCGTGGCTCTCCTCAAATACTACCCGAGCCGTGAGAACGGTCCCTTTCTATCACTCCTAGTGCTTTTTGTCATAAAGGGAAGAGAGACCCCAACAAAGCACATCAGGGGAGATCCCTTCCAGAAGCTGCCCTATGAAGGCCTTAGTAGGCATTCTTCATATGCCTCTATGTTTTACCTGCTCTGTCACCGGTACTGGCCCATCGAGGACTATCACTCCCTCTTTTCCTTTTTGCTGGAGCATTCGCGGCAAGTGGTGCTGGACAGTGCTCCGTGCGCGATCGCACTTCGCTTCCTCTCCTAGTGTGTGCATGTCCTCATCTTCATCACTAGTCCTGTGAACCAGCTGCAAATGCCATTCGAGTATTGTTTGCGATTGATGTTCCTTTTCGTGTACTACATCGACGAACTGTCGCCCACCATCACGATTCGCGAATTCCTGCACTTCCTTCAAGAACGCATCCAACCGGGAGAGGACGTGCTGGAGCTGTTCGAGTTTAGCACGATCGGCCTGAGAACGAGGGCGCTGGAGTTCGATGGCTTCGTGAAGGGAAATCCGCACAAGTACGTCGATCGCTCCGAAGCGCTGGACGAGGAGGTCTTTCGCATCAACGAGGCCATTATTCCATCGGACGAGGAGCTGCGCGCCATGATAGACGAAGCGAATTGCGGCGGATGTGAATTGATCCGCGCGGCTCAGTACAGCGGAATCCTCCCCGGAGACATGGAACGCAGCGAGGAGCTGCTGGAGAGCGAGGAGTGGAAGAAACGGAGGGAACGGGAGAGGAAGCACCGAAAGAGGGAAAAGAAGTCCACGACGCAGTTTTTGGAGCTGTCGGACTCCGATATTCCGCCGTCCGAGGAAGAGAAGGAGAAGAAGAAACCGTCCAAAAAGAAGCGCAAGACTATACGGCATGTCAGAGGAATGAAAGTGTAATAGTGGTTTGTTTGTTGGTAGATTGTCCTCACAAGTTATTGGTAATAACGGCTTGTCTGTTGGCAGATTATCATTGCAAGTCATGGACACGGATAATAGCCCTGCGAAGGAAGTTCCCGTCGAAGAGCAAAAGCAGAAGAAGAAAAGAAACTACAGAAAGGACAAGCCCTGGGATGGAGATCATATCGACCATTGGAAGATCGAGGTGGCTCCATGGCTGTAGTGGATAATAGCGTAGGAGTGGAAAGATGACGATATGAAGGCCCCGCTGCTCGAAGAGAGCTCTTTCGCCACCATGTTCCCGCGCTACAGAGAGCAGTATCTGAGAGAGGTCTGGCCGTTGGTTACAAAAGAATTAGATGTATCCCGGTACCGTTGGGCACTCATGCGTAGAAGGTGGGCATCGCTTGCGAGCTGGACTGCATCGAAGGCACGATGACCGTGAGAACGACGCGCAAAACGAAGGACCCGTATTCCAGCGGCGGTGGTTTGAACGCGTAGCTACATCATTGTGAAGGCGCGCGACTTGATCAAACTGCTGGCCCGCAGTGTGCCGTACAATCAGGCCATCCGCATCCTCGAGGACAACATGCAGTGCGATATCATCAAGATTGGAGGTTACGTCGCTTCCAAGGAGCGCTTCGTGAAGCGCCGCCAGCGACTGCTCGGTCCGGAGGGAGCCACTCTCAAGGCGCTGGAGTTGCTCACCGAGTGCTACATCCTGGTGCAGGGAAACACCGTCGCCGTGATGGGCAGCTTCCAGGGACTGAAGATGGTGCGAAGGATCGTGATTGACTGCATGAAGAACATCCACCCGATCTACGCGATCAAGACGCTGATGATCAAGCGCGAGCTCGCCAAGGTCGCGATTCGGGTGGGCACTGAGGTGTAGGACCCCTCCATGAAGAACGAGAATTGGGACCGATTTTTGCCAAAGTTCAAGAAGGAGAACAAGCCGGAGAAGAAGAAGGCTCCCATCGTGCCCAAGAAGTGCGTGGCAGTTTTGGAGCTTTCCCGTAGATACACGCCGTTCCCGCCGGAGAATCACATCACGCCGAGCAAGATCGATAAGCAGATCGAGAGCGGAGAGTACTTCCTGAGCGAGAAGCAGAAGAAGGAGCGGGCGTCCGCGCAGAAGCGCGCGGAGGCGGCGGTGCGGTCCGCGAAGAAGCGGGAGGAGCGCGAGAAGATGTTCGTGCCCCCGAAGGAGAAGAAGTGAGGTCTTTTCGCGTGTTTGTTACAAACAGACCACGACCACGACTGCCGCGTGATGTTGCTCACGAACATGCCGCGCACGTGCTTCGACTCCTCGCGGCTGACGCGGTAGTAGCTCATGCGGTCGCCCAGCTGCGCCTGCGTCAGCAGCTGCCCGAACTCCTCGTCGTGCGTGATCACGATCAGCTGGAAGTTGCGCTGGCGCCGGCGATGCTGGATGATCTGCACTAGCGAGTTCACCAGCGCCACCTTGTTCTCGTGGTCCAGGTTCGTCGTCGGCTCGTCCAGCGCCAGCACGCCGCAATGCGAGCAGAACGCGTCCGCCAGTGCGATGCGAATCACCAGCGCCGCCAGCGCCTTTTGCCCCGCGGAGCAGCGACTGCGCATCTGCAGACGCGAGTGGTTCTATTCCTCAGACGATGAAACGGTAGCCACCTTCACCATGTAGACGGCGTACTCGAAGCTCTTCTTGCTGCCGCGCACCACCGACTTGCTCTCCACCTCGATGCTCTCAATGTCCTTCGCCTCATCCAACACGCTCACGCCCACCTTGCCCTGGTATGTCACCATCCACAGCTCCGCGATGCGCTCGTTGATCTCGCGGATCTTGCTCTGATGGTACTGCAGCAGCGCCTCCTCGATCGCGTGCATGTACTTTTCCAGATCGCTTAGCACCGCGCGCAGCACCTTCGACCGTGTCTGCGCCACCACGAACCGCCTCCCAATGTCCTCATAATCGCGGGAATGCAGCTCAATCTGTGGATCACTCGAACCCCTCTAACGCACATAACACTGGTCTTTCCGCTTCTGCAACTGCCGAATCTCGCCCTCCATCTGACTGCACCTATTCCTCACGATTTCTGGAATTCCGCACTTCGACTGGTTTTCGGCCACGCTCTTCTGCAGCGCCGCGGCGTCGCGTTCCAACGCCGTTCCGTCCACCGACAGAATCTGGTTGCGAAGCTCGTTCAGCTGCTGCTATCCATAAATCGGCCCGATTTCCGCCACCGAGAGGGTCAGCAGAATCGCCTTCTCCTTGTTCACCTGGATGTTTGCCTGCAGCACAGATTGTCGCAGCTGTACCGAATCCGCGTGCGAGTGCAGCGTCGTCAGGCCCGTGTTCACCTCCGCCAGAGCCGCCTCCAGCGTCGTCAGCGTCGTCTGCTGTTGCGTGAGACGCTGTGACAGCGATGCGATGAGCGTACGGTGTCGCGCGGGGTCCAGCGCCTGCAGCTGGGCGAGCAGCGTCGCTACGAGCTTGTGCTGCGCGCCCAGCTGGTATACTTGCTGCGTGCTCGCCGCCTACGCCTCACGCCTCCAGTTGGTTACGACCAGCTCCTTCTCCACCTCCGCCAGTTGCGTCTGCACCACCGCCAGCGCCTCCGACGGCCGCGCCACGAACGCCGCCTGCTGCTTCGCCTTCAGCGCCTCCAGCGCCGTCTGCTGCTGCGCCAGCTCCTGCTGGGCGGCCTGCGCGCGTTGCTGGAATTCGGTCACCGTGGCGATCACGCGGCGCGTCTGCCCGTTGGCCTCCTCGATCTCCAGCATCTTCTCATCAAGGCTCTCTCCTTCACCCACCTTGCCGCGCAGTTGGAACAGGCTTCGTTGCAACTCGCGAACCCGCGCGTCCATTGCCCGTGCCTTCTCGTTCTTCTCCTGCCGCAGCGCCGCCAGTGCGCCCTTCTTCGCCTTCACCGCCTCCATCAGCTTCGTCTTCTTCGCCTCCTCCACCTCGCTCCCCTCCTGCCCCAACCTCTCCACCTCCTCCTCCAGCTCCGCCACCCGCGCGCACGACGCCTCCACCGGCCGCAGCTCCTCCAGCTTCTTCTGCGTGATCCCGATCACCATCGCCTTCGCCTTCAGCGCATTGCCCTGCGTCTATTCCTTATCTTCTTCATCACCTCCCACGCGTATGGTTGCCGCTGCCTGTGCTGCCTGCGGCTCCAGCTGAATCACGCGCTCCTGGCACTGCAGAATCAGGTAGTGCTGCGACAGCGTGGTCAGAAATCCCGCCGTAATCTGTCACTCACACTACACCCCCACCCCCACCATCAGCGCGTTCCCGGGTCGCACCGCCCACTCCAGCGCGGTCGAGTAGCCCTCCTCCGTCACCGCCGCCTCAATGCCCAGCTGTTGGTACTGTGCTGTCACCTCCGCCGTCACTTCCGCGATGCGCTGCTGGTTCCACTGGATCTCCGCGTCGATCGCCGCCTTCTTGCCCTCCTCGCTCTTCACGCGGCACAGAATCTCCCTCTCCTCCTCCTTCATACGCGTCACGTCCTTCTCCAGACTCGCCAGGTTCTTCTTCACCACCTCCATTCGCTCGCGAATCACTTCTTCTCTTGTCTCCTCCTCCTTCAGCAGACCACTCTTCACCAGCACGCTCCGCAACGCTCCCCTCGCATCCCCCAATTTTTGAATCATCGCACTCCTCAACCCTCCACTCCCACTCCTCGCCGTCTTTTCCCACAGCGCACTCAGCTCCGCCTCCAGCGCTCGGATCTCCTCCTCCATCGCCTCCTCCTTCTCCTCCAGCACCTTCACCTCCTCGCCCTTCTCCAGCTTCTGCATCTCCGCCTCCGCTTCCTTTCTCCTCACCTCCATCGCCTTCTTCTCCTCTTCCTTCAACTCCATTCGCTGCTTCGCCGCCTCCACACCCAGCGGCAACTGCGTCTTCTCGAACAGTCGTCCTCGCTACAGCTCACTCCCACTCGCCACACACACCTCCAACTCCTTCTCCAACTCCTTCACACGCTGCACGCACCGCGCCACGTCGTTCGCCACCGTTCGCTTCGCCAGCTCCGCCTCCACCTCCATCTCCTGCTTCTTCCTCCACAGCTCCACCTTCTTCGCCTCCACGCCCTTCATCTTCTTCTCCTCCTCCTCCACCACGCCCTCCTCATTCGTCACCACCTCCTTTACGCCCTGCACCACCGCCGTCCATTCCTCCGTCTCCACCGCCTCCTCCTTCTCCAGCTTCTCCGCCACCCGCGTCACCACGCCTAACACCTCCGCTCGCACGTGTCCGCGCAGCGAGCCCAGCAGCCGCGCCGCCTGCTTCTGCTCCTCCTTCAGCACTGTCTGCTCTTTCACCACCTGGTCGCGCAGTCGCTGTCCTTCTCTATCCCTCACCCCACGCCCCAGCCCTCACAGCGTGCACGCGTTCACCCGACCCACGCACTCACTCTTCTTTTGGTTCAGTCGCATCAGCTCCTCACGACTCCTATGCCTTACACACACTCATCACTCCCACTTCCCACAACTCGCCTCAATCACTGCCAACTCCCGCTTCAGCTCCTCTTCACTGCCCTCCACCACCTCCGGCAGGCTCGCCTTCTGCTGCTCGTACCGCTGCGCTCGATCCCTCTCCCCACTCCTACTGTCTTCTGACGAATCAGCTCCGTTTGGCAGTTTGTGATGCTCTGCCGAATCTGGGCGTATTTCTGGAGTTGGCTGTCCAGCGCCGCCTTCTTGTCCGTCTGCAGATGCAGCAGCTCTCGCAGCTTCTTCACCTCCTCCTCGCTTGTACGGATCTCCTTTTCTAGCCGATGAGGACAGGAGGGAGATGGCACCCAATTGCTGCATCTCCGACTGGATCCGGCTGGCTTGCATGAACTTGTTGCTCTTGTCGATCTCGTCCTTCTCGCACTCCGTCAGCTGCTCCTTCTAGCCTTGAAGCAGCGCCACAATCCCCACCTTCTCCTTCTTCTCCTTCCGAATCGCCTCCAGCGACTTCGTGTAGTACGTGCTCTCAAAGATGGAGTCGAAGCGCTTCTTCAATTCGCGACTCTGCTCATGACTCCACCGCATCAGACTCACGTCCAGCAGAGGCCAGTTTGCTTCATCCTGGTGGCAGAAAATCACATTCTCGATGATTGCGCGAGACATTCCCAGGAGCTGGGGGATGAGGAAGTCGATATCGCGGCCCCGGTTGCTGATTGCAGACTACGCGATGAGACTATTGCAATGCACCCACCATCTTCCCTTGAGAGTCCACCACGCCCACCGTTTGATCCAGGGTTTTGAATGCGAGCTTTCCTTTCTATTCTAAAGGCAGCACACGATGCGTACGTTCATGCGAAGGGTGTAGGAACGGACACAGAGGATCGTTCGCCCATCTTGGCTAACGAACTCGAGTTTTATCTGTCCCTTCACTTCTTCCTGGTGGGACAGGGTTGGATCGTTGATGAAGGACTAGAGTATGACAAACGGTGACGGCGACTCACTTGACCATTTGCCACGTTGGGCGGCAATCCTCCGGTGCAGCCAACCTTCAGACACTCAATAATCGTCGTTTTGCCACAGCCATTGTCTCCCACAATGATGGTGAGGGGCTTCAGGAATTTGATCGCCTTCGGCTCAAACGGCGAGAACGCCCGAATCCCCTGGATTGACATCTTGCGGATTTCGGCCATGGCTGGATTATTCTTTGCCGCTCTTTTTCTTCGCCTCCCCTTCCCTCCATCACCTCATACTGCTCAGACATGCAACGCTGTGCAACGCTTTGCAACAAACAGGACAGAAGATAGAGTAGCGCTTCCCTCCCTGCTCTCGCAGTCGCTCTTCCGAGGCGGCACACATCCTATGGATCACGGCATCATCGAAGGCTCACATCTGGTAATCAAGAGGGTTGATTGTAAGGCAGTTGGCGTCAATGGACGAGATGAACTGGATCGCGCTAATCAGATTCACCAGCATGTACCCGTCGCTACGCCTCACATCTGCCGTCATTCTCTCACCCCATCACCAGTTCCTTCGGATTGCGGTACTTGTTAATGTAGTCGGTGATCACATTCAGATACAACACTTGCGTCTTCAACGTGCAGAAAATAAACAGAGGCAAAAAGTCATCCGCGCTGGAGTGCGCCTCGCCCAGCACCGAGAACAGCACCTGCGTCGCCTTCGACAGACAGGTCAACATGTGCTTCGGCGACCGGCAGCACGCGATCGCCTGCAGCTGCTGCACCGCCGTCGCAAACAGCGGGTTGGAGACGTACTCTACGCCTGAGACAGCGGAGGAGGACGCACTCTCACTCACGTCCAGGTGTTTGGGTTGCAAGAACTGCAGCACCAGCATGTGTTTGTTCAAAACCGCCCCGACTTGCGGAGAGTCGCGTACCATGTGATGGAGGACACAGCCACCCAGCAGATTCGCCAGCACCTGCTCCACACCCTCCTTGATGTCCTCGTTCTCCACCTCGCACGTCACATCCTGTCCACACGCCGTCTTCAAACTCTTCTCCAGCGCGCTGCCGAAGTCCCTCTGCACCTCCCACGCGCTCTTCTTCCCACCACTTTCACCACTTGATGGGTTAGTGAAATCACTTCCTGCATTACCAAAACTACCCCCTGGGTTACTGAAGCCACCCCCTGGGTTACTGAAGCCACCCCCTGGACTAGTGGGGGTGTTGTACAGAGAGATCCACATGTTGATGCAGAATTGCTTGAGCTGCGTGTAGAAGGAGGCGTACGCCGGCTGCGAGAGCAGGTCCACGAAGTCCTTGAAGCCGTCACTGTAGTACGGCAGGCACGGCTCGGGCAGCGCCGCGGGCAGGAAGGAGGCCAGGAGGGACGGAGACTCCGTGTCCTGTTCGATGAAGGACCGCATCATGCAGTCAAAGCAGTAGGACAGAGCCGTGGACAGGACATCGCGGCGCATATCTCCCCTACCCCTAAGTCCCCGTTCTTTAACCCACCGCCGGTACTCCAGCTCGATCTGCACAGACACCTTCTCGATCACTTCCGCGGGAATTCCCATTTCCTCCAAGATGCGCATCAGCGATGCTTGGGAGTACTCGTACGTGGAGGGCGACAGCAGATTGCCGGCAGCGCTCTCCTGACTCGAGGAGGAGTCCTCGCTGTGGTTGCACAGCAATTTCAATCGGCGCACACGATCGCGCAGCTGCAGGTTTTCCTTCTCGCTGCGCTCGAGCCGCGCCTGCAGATCCAGAAGCCGCTGCTTCAGCCGGGAGTTCTCGTTCTTCAGCTCGATCGACTGCTCCATTCGCTCCAGCGAGTCCTAGTGTCTGATTCGCTCTCTGTAGTCATACGTCGCTTTGCTTGATGGGCTTGGGGGAATAGGGAGAAAATGACGTGCTCACAGAGTCATTCCACGCATTGTCGCCCAGCTGGCGCGCCTTGTAGGGAATGCTCTTCACCTCGTTGTGGGCACTGGCGGCAGGGCTCTTTCCCGGGTCCAGACAGCGAATGAACGAATCGGTCTTCTCCAGAAAGCTCGCCAGCTCGCGGACATTGATCGTAGATTGTGGGGCGTTCGTGTCCTTCACACTCTTCGGCGGAGGACGATACGCCGATGGTTGCGCCCCATTCTCCGCACACGAGAACGGACCGTCGTTCACGAAATCGTCGCTGTTGCAGCTCTGGTTCTCGTCCTGATCCGCAGCGTACAACACTTCATCCTGAATGCCGGACGCAGGATCCTCGCGCACTCTGCCTCGATTCTCCATGCCGGAGTGAAGCCCTTCGCCTTGCGGATGGGAGGAGAGTCCGTTCCCAATGGTCATTGGATCGCGGAACAAAGGAGCATTCAGACTCGACCGCATTTTGCCCCGTTCCACGCTCTCGGCCACGGAGCGCCGGAGCATCACGGGCGTGATGTTCTCAATGAAGCTGAAGCGGTGCGATTCACGCTTCGGAGTCCCTCCGGCCTCCACCGACTGACGTGAATCGGAGGAAAACGAGGACGAGTCCAGGCCATCGTCTCCAGGGGGAGTTGAGGGGTTCGGATTGCCGCACTCCCTTCTCGCGTTCATGTCGAGGAAGATCACACCGCGTTCTCTTGAAGTCGCCGTTTTCGTTAGTGAATTCTTCAATCCCGTGCATAAAACTGCAAACCGTGCGACTCCAACAAACATACCAGGAAGAGGCAGCCTTCTCCGTGCTCGCCGTCTCGTAGATGGTCGAAATCTCCTTCTCGTAGTTGCGCATCACCACGCTGCGCTTCATCTTCATCGTCGCCGTCAGCTCGCCCTTGCCCAGCGAGATGTCGTTCTTCAGGATGATCCACTTGCGGATGTTCTGCGCATTGCTCACCGCGAACTCCTTGTTGTACTTCTCCACCGCCGTGCCAAGGTAGTCATGCCACAGCGGGTCCTCCGCCGCCTGCTCGCACGTCTCCGCCTTGCTGCCCAGCTCCTTCGACTTCTCCAGCACGCTGGGCGCCAGCACGTTGGTCGGCTCGCCCGACGGGTCCATCTCCGTCTTCAGGCAGAACATGCAGGACAAGAAGTTGCGCTTGTCGCCCACCAGGATCGCGTTGCTCACCTCGGGCAGCAGCTCCAGCAGCTTGTTCTCGATCGGCACGGGCGACACGTTCTCGCCGCCGCTCGTCACGATCAGCTCCTTCAGGCGCCCCGTGATCGTCACGAAGCCGTCCTCGTCGATGGTGCCCTGGTCGCCCGTGTGGATCCAGCCCTCCGCGTCCAGCGTCTTGCGCGTCTCGTCCTCCTGCTTCAGGTAGCTGCGCCTCAGCCACGCCCCACACGCCTACCCCATCATCACGTTACGGCCGCGGTACTGCAGCTCGTTCATCTCGCCCACGCGCACCTCCACGCCCGGCATCGGCTTGCCGCCCGTGCCCAGCTACGCCTCACGTCACGGCTTCACGTCCACTTTCCAGCAGTGGTCCACATACGAGTTGCTGGCGAAGGGCGCGCAGCCCTCGCTCTGGCCCAGCAGGTCGCTGATCTGGATGTCGAACGACGCGAAGAACTTCAGCGTGTCCACGCTCACCGGCGCCGCCGACACCACCAGCCCGCGGCAGCACTGGAAGCCCAGGTTCTGGCGGATGGTCTGGAACACCAGCTTGTCCGCCAGCCAGTAGCCCCACGCCTTGCGGAACGTCTGCCCGTACTGGCGCGTCATGCACGTCTCGTAGCCCACGCGGCGCGCCCACGCGATCAGCGACTTCTTGACGCCCGTCGCCTGATTCAGCGTCTTCTGGATCTGCTCCGCCATCTTCTCGTACAGGCGCGGGACCGCCACAGACAGCGTCGGGCGCGCCTTCTTCAGCGTGTTCACCAGCGTGCCCTTCAGCGCGTTCGTGTCGCAGATGTACACGCACACGTTCGTGAACACCGGCACCATCGCGTCCACGTACTGCGCCGCGATGTGGTTCAGCGGCAGGAACGACGTCTAGCCCTCAGTCCCACTGGACGGCATTACGTAGCGGTCGTGGTGGTCCAGCCCGATGCGGATGTGGATACCCTCGCATTGGAAGGTGCACGCGTCGTGGCTGATCATCGCGCCCTTCGGATCGCCCTAGTCTTGATGATCAAACCGTGCGCGTACAGTGGTTCCGCTGGTGTAGATCAGCGTGGCGCAGCTGCCCGGCTGCACGTTCTTGGCGTCGTTCACGATCTCCTCGTCGGAGACGCCCGCACCCGTGGCCAGCCAGTCCTGCCAGCGGTACACCTTCACGCGATCATTCTCCTCGGCGACCGGCATGCCGTCGTCGGGCCAGTAGACGATGATGGCCTTCAGGTTCGGCAGCTCGTTGCGGATGCCGAAGATCTTCTGCGCCTGCTTGCCTCCCTGGCACACGCAAATCTCGCACTCCGAGTGGTGCAGCACGTAGTGGCAGGCGTCGGGAGCATTCGTGGTGTAAATGCCGACGGAAACGGCGCCGATGAGCCAACATCCGTAGAGGGTGAAGAAGTACTCCGGGGAGTTAAATCCAATGATGCCGCAGCAAGATCCCGCCTTCATGCCGATGGTTTTGGCGGCCTTCGAGAACCTACGCTGTCATGTCCGCCTAACAGCCCCAACTTGACGGCATTCTGATAATATTCCATAAACGTGTACACCTCGTCATCCTTGCTAACGAGGGCGGGCTCGTTGGGCCACTTTTCAATGGCACGAAGCATGGACTACGGTGAACGCACTCACGAAAGCATACGCGAGCCAGGGTGTCGGGTTCGGGGTCAAATCCGGTCTCAGGGCGGCGTCTTATAGAAACGACGTCATGAATGTTACAAGTTCTATACTCGTCGATGCGAGACATTCTCTACGCGAGCTTTTCAAATCCCTACAAAATCACCCCCTTCCGTCACTCCCCTACGTCAGAAAGGGAGATTATGGTGCATTCCCGCTTACGTACGAACGGAAAACAGCAGACGTACTGAGGCGTTTCATTATT
>OIWT01004155.1_pt1 | contig 12111 bp, 10 predicted proteins | sample 1587701 | NCBI WGS metagenome assembly OIWT01 (sample SAMEA3888904, study PRJEB22519) | human gut metagenome | biome: human gut; feature: human-associated habitat; material: faeces | place: Denmark | collected 2009 | reverse complement strand
AGAAATGTCCCGTATGTCGAGCCTAAATCCTCTATAACTATGCCGAAGCTCTCCCGGCGCACAACGCAGTGTACCTTGCTTATGCCCGGCGTATTTGCCGGAAATACGAGCCCGCACTTCGACGGATCGCGCCCGATATATATCGCATTGGATGAAATTACCCTTTTCCCCGCTATCGCGCCTTTTTCACAGGCAACGTTCAGCAAGCTGGTTAGTGGCTCCGTTGTCTCGAGCTGAAGCTGTTTCTCCGTAGGCGCCTCGGTTGATTTGGGGGTCTGCTTAGGCTCTTTGTGCAATTTTTCGGGACGTCTTTTGTTTTTTAAGGTCACAAGTACGATTGCTAAGCAGCCAAGCACTGCGGCAGCGATTATAACCACGGTGAGCGCCGTTCCCGAGAAATCCGCCGCAAGGCCGTCTCCTTCCCCGTTGGAATAAACCGTGGCATCAACAGCAGCAGCCGTATCCGGCGTTTTTTTCGCCTCGGCGGCCTGAGCCTCGCGTTCGGCTTCCGAAAGCCCGGAATCGTAGCTTATCCCGAGAGAACGCAGCGCGTCTATCACATAGTCTATGCTTACCGCACCATTCACGTTTCCGTCGGCTCCCCATGTGTTTACCCTCACAACCTGCCCGTGCTCGTCAACCATGGGCCGGAGTTTCCGGGGGTCGTCACTGCGTCGGTAAGCACCGTGACTCTTCCTTCAAGATCGGTAAAGCTCGGGTTGCTTACAGCCCCCTTAGTTATGGTGATATCCTCTATCCGTGAATTGAGCATATCCGCGTCCTTTGAAATGCCGTCTACAACGCCCGGAAAGCCAAGACAGTAAATATCCTGAGATTTATGTATTTCCTTTGGGGACAGCAGCTTCATAGAACGTCTGCCGCTCAAGCCCCCGCTTACCTTGAGTATCGCAATATCCGTCGTTTCGTTCGCATACAGCACCTCTGCCCATAAGCAGTTATCTATATCCGTTATCGTCACAAATACATTTTCGGGATTTTCCTCTACAACGTGATGGTTCGTGGCAATTATGTATTTATTACCCGAAACATTTACTACAAAGCCTGTTCCGGCGGAATAGTCAAAGCTCCCGTCCTTATATACTTTTATAACATCTATCACCCTCACGACTCCGTACTGTGCGTTCTCCACAGCATTATTGGAGGCCGCAAACGCCGCTGCAGAAAGTCCGAGCATCATCGTCAAAACCGCCGCGCCGACCAGTATCCGAACCAATTCTTTTTTTCTCTGCATCGATATCCGCATTGTCCTTCTTCCTTTAATACTATTTTGTTAAAAGTCGGTATCCCCCTGCTTTTTCTGCCAGCTACGGCATGCCAATCTCTTCAGCCCTTCTCTCTCCCTGAGCCATCTCCGGTATGCCTATCTCTTGGAAATCGCTTGTTTCCTCCGGCAACTCCGTTTCCTCTGCTTCCTGCGTTTCCGCCTGCATCGGGCTGATTTTATCTGCAGCAAACAGCAGGCCAATGATCGACAGCCCTATCAGTATGAGCGCTGCGCCTGCCCAAACAAGAGGCTTTTTCCGTTTCCCTGTGATCGATATCGTCGTGTCATCTTTTTGGGCATTCCCCGAAGTGCGGCTTTCCTTCAGTGTCTTTTCCACTCGCATTATAAGCTTCTTCATCGCGCCGGTCTCGGCTATGCTGCCTTTTGAATATATAGCTGCGGCTATCGGCGCGGCTTCGCTTTTATTCAGTCCAAATGCCGCAAGCTTATCATTCACCGTTCCTTTAGAAATGTCCTTTGGTTCTTCATCTTCATGTGCGTCTGCGCCGCCTGCAATCAGCGAAAACAATGCGAACCCGGCATCGTTTATATCGCTTGTTTTATCGGTATCGGAATGTGCCGTTTCGGTATTTCCCAAGGCACCGAGCTTTATCTTTCCGTTTTGTGTAAAATACATCGAGCTGAGCCAAACGCCGCCATGCTTGAGATCATATTTATTGAGCAGACCTATGCTTTTGAGTATTGGCAGCATTATCGTAAACGCTTCTCTTTTGCTCAGTCTTCCGCCAATGCCGCTGCGGTAATCCAGCAGAGTGTCTCCCGTTATCGCCTCGGTCACGATATATGCGGTGCCGTTTTCCGTAAAACTGTCAAGAGGAACGAGCATTCCCTTTTCTATATCAAGTTTTTTAATAATACTGCATTTGTATATCAATTCATCGCATGATTGTTGGAATTTCTTTTTCATCTCTTCGTCTGAAAAGCTTATGCTGCCGTTCTCCATCCGCTTTTCGAGTTTTTGGGGCAGCAGCTCCCACACAGTTACCTCTGAATCTTTTTTAATATCACACGCTCTGTATATCTGATATGTTCCATCATTTGTTGATTCCGTTCCTATAATATATCTTTTCTTGAGCACCGTTCCCGGGGGCAGCCGCAGGGATGCCTCTGGCTTTGCTTTGAGGTCGTACCCGCAAAAGACGCATATCTCAGGGCCATCATAACAATTTACCCTGAAATTATGTCTAAAGCAGTTCGGGCATATTGTTGACATCGTACTTTCTAACACTCCTTTCGGCTTTCGAGCAGCGCAAGCAATTTATTTAGCCGGAAGGCAGGCTTGCCTTCCGGCTTCTAATTCGCTTAGTTGAGTAAAAACATATTCTTTTCCGTGGCAAGGTATATCTTTGTTCCCTTTGGAAGCGACACCGGAACGCCAGATTGCAGCCTCTGCTTGCTCCCATCCACAAAGGTGCCGTTCTTCGAATAGTCTGTTACCGTATATCCGCTCATGTCGTTGTAGGTTATGCGGCAATGAACGTTGCTGATTTCAGCATTGAATTGATCGAACACAAGATTACACTGGGTGCTATCCCTGCCGAGCACTATGGATTCGCCCCCGCTGAGCTTAAACCGCGCTCCCTTGTACATTCCGTTCAAGCCTTCGATAACTCCATTCTTAGGAGGAAGCGGGGGCTTTATTGTTCCATCGCCAGCCACTTTCTTTATAAAAGGCGTTAACGGCCTGCCGTTATCGTATGCCATGAGCAGATCTATGGTGCCGGACGCTATTGCGCTTATTCCGGGGACAAGCTGCATAACGGCGAGCATGGGGTTAAAATCAAACTTTGCATATAGCCTGCGGTACCAGCTATACGTTATGTAGAGCGTATACCCGGCATACGCAAGCCCAAGCAGTGCGCCCATAGTAACAGAAACGCTTACGCTCTTAGTTACCGCCAGGAATATCGCAGATATAATATTTCCAACGAGCAGCGCAAATGCAAAACCGATGTCTTTGAAGAAGAACACCTTCCATGGGCTCTCATGCAGCATACGCAACTCATATATGGAACAGGCTATCGGCACAAATGGCATCCAGTCGGATCTTGCATTAAGCTTGCGCCCTATGCACATAATCGTGTATCTTCTGAAGAAGTAAGTCACGGCAGCGACCAGCACCACAACAGTTATCGCTATCCAGGATACGCTCATTATAAGATCGAGCGCGCTTTTGAATATGTTAGATGCGAACATTTCGGCAGATTCCATCATAATAGCTATTTCCTCCTCTTTATCGTTGGTATTTTAAAGTTCTATTCTTCGGTAAGGTCAAACCATGTAAAGCTCTCATCACAGCAGGGTATCAGCATCAGCTCGACATCGCCTATTTTGAGCCTGTCGTTCTTCTTAAGCGTGACCGGAGACGTCACCACGGATCCGTTCACATAGTAAAGGCTGCTGGATTCGCCGATCAGGGCTATGAATTCGTTCTGCACGGGCTCGTATATGACTATGGCGTGCTTAAAGCGCGATACCGTCTGCTCGTTTGCGATGCATACATCCATGTTCTCTTCCCTGCCGATAAAGTTTTGGCCGGCCTTCAGGCTATACGCCTGCCCGCAGTTCTTTCCCTTTGTGCATACCAGCCAGCCGACTACGGGCGTATTCCCGCTTTCCATCGTTTTTTCACCCTTGGTCTTTCCCCAGAATGCTACGGTCTTGCCGCTTTTTGCGTCTCCGTCTACCGTAACGGTGGGTCGGCGCTCATTGTTTATCATGGTTGTGTGGTCATAGCTCACCCTCGCGTTGCACTGGGGGCAGACAGGATAGACGTCTGCATCGTAGTAATGCTGGTTAGGGCATTTAATATAGTTCATTTTTCTCTCCCTTTCTTACTTTGTTTTTTTATTGAAGCGGCCAATTACCGCAACGCTTATGTTGTCATGGCGCATCCACTTTTTTGCGAGAGCGGCTAATGTCAGCGCATCTGTTGCCGCCTCCTTATTTTTACTGTCGCGGAGGATTATGTTCAATATCTCGTTTTTGCTCAGGGATTTGTACAATCCGTCGGAGCACATGAGAATGACGTCATCTCGCCCCAGATCCTGCCCCGAAGCGCAAATATCCATTAGCTCCACATTTCCCATTCCGATATAGCTTATGAGCGCCTCGCGATTCGGGTCGCTAAGTGCCGCGCTTTCGCTTATCTCGCCGAGCTTTGCCCGTTCCATAAGCCTCATCAGGTAGTTATGATCCCGCGTGAGCTGCTCCAGCCTTCGGTTTTTTATCCTGTATATCCTGCTGTCGCCCACGGAAGCCCAGTAAACCAGCCCGTCCTTTACTATCACCGCCAAAAGTGTGGTTCCCGCATTCATCGGCCTGCCGCTTTCATCAGCGATCGCAGCGACAGCCTTGTCCGCCCTGCGGATAGCATCCATAAAGAACTCATTCGGGCTTCTCTGCGGCCCCTCGTAATAGCTTTCCATCATCACACGGCAGCAGGTTTGGCTTGCGTTTGCTCCGCCTCTCATCCCCCCCATGCCGTCGCAGAGCACTACGAGCTCGCCCCGTTCCCTTTGCAGTTCCTCCGGTATGCCATATGTCTGCGGTGTGAGCACATAGTCCTGCTGCGAATCGCGGGAGCCTATGACGCTGGCAAAGGATATGTTGACCTCGCCGTTTGCCTTCCTTTTCTTCTTTGGCACGCTGCGGCATACTATGCACCATATACCCGCCGCTATCATTACCAGTGCCGCAGCCAACAGCAGCTTCGCAGTGTTATCCGTAAAGCTAAAAAATCCGTTTACTGTCATTGGTAGACCACCCTGATCTTTGATTCCGTATTTGCCAGGCGCAGCGTCGTTTCTTCGTCATATAGCGTCATCGCTTCGCCTTTGTTCACCGTTCTTCCTTCCCTCGTCTGTATTCCGTTTATCGATGTACACTCGACCTTTACCGCCTGCACGTCCGCGTCAAAGTAGATTCGGCAGTGCACACGCCCGATATAGGCGTTATCCATTGTAATGAGGTCACAACCTTCGCTTCTTCCTACTGTAATCACATCATCTCTTTTCAGGCTCTTCGTTTTTCCGGTTTCAAGCACGGTGACCTTTGCCACCGATTTAAATATCCATTTTACCCGGTCGATAAGCCCTTCTCTTTCGTTGCCCTCGGGCGCGTCAGGGGTTCCTATCGCCTCCATAAATTCGGACATGCTTCTGTATCTTCCGCCCGGATCCAGCGTCATAGCCTTTTCTATGGCATTAGATACCTCCTCCGGCACGGTCTCCGGCATAAGCAGATGAAGCAGGGGGACCCTTTGCCCTTGTATCCGCTCCCTTGCGTCCGGCACCTTGACCCCGCTGACCAGCCTGTAAAACGTGCAGGCGAGGGCATAAATATCCGTCCACGGGCCCTGGTTTCCGGCGGCGTCATACTGCTCCGGGGGCGCAAAGCCGGGTTTCAGCATGATCATATTTCCCGTCAGCCCTGTGCTTTGCGCTGTTCGCGCCGCACCGAAGTCTATAAGGCGCAGCCTCCCGTCAGGCTGAATAATTATGTTTTCCGGGCTTATGTCCCTGTGCAGCACACCCTCGGAGTGAACTGTCTCCAGTGCCTTCAGCAGCTCCTTCAATATGTAATAGGCTTCGTCGTAAGGTATCCTTCCGCCTCTTGCCCGGGCAAGCTCTTTAAGGCTATGCCCCTCTATGTACTCCATGACCATGTAACCGGTCCCGTTTTCATAAAAGAACTCATATACCTGTACTACGCTCGCCGCCCTGCCCCCCCTGAGCATCGCAAGCATATTGGCTTCTCTTTCGAAGCGCCTGAGGCCGATATTGTACTCGTTACCGTAATTGCCAAAGGATATCTGCTGCGTCCATATGTCGCGTCTGGCTATGCCGGATGGATAGTACTCCTTGATCGCGATCCTGCGATCCATAGCAAATGTATCCTGCGCCACATAGGTTATCCCGAAGCCGCCGATGCCCAGCACCCTTCCAATGATGTATCTGTTGCCCCGAAGCCTAGAAAACCGTCTTAGCGGGGCGGCATCCTCCGCTATATCTATTGAATTGTCATATCCGCAATATGCGCAGAAATTACCCGGTCCCAGCGGTCTGAAGCAATTCGCGCATACTCTTTCCTCCATAACTCGTTTCCTTTCTCAATGCGGTCTTTATCAGCTCAACGCCATTTCGTTGCAGCCCCAGTCTATGCTTGCCACTATCCTGGTCTGCCCTATCTCTATATCGTCGCCGTCCGCCAGCCTATATCCGCCCGCCGGTATGGGTTTTCCGTTCAGCTTGGTAATGTTTGTTTCGCTGAGGTTTGAAATGATCATCTCGCCGTCCCTGTATGCCAGCCTGCACTGCCTGCGCGAAATATACATATCATCCTCTATGTTAAGGTCTATGCCTGAATTCTGAGCCGCCGACCGCCCGATGATATACCCGCTCTCGCCTATAAGCACCGTTACTGTCCTTCGTGACCCGTTCTGTCCGGTGATGGTTAGGGTTACTCTCTTCCCGCTCAAAACGGGCGGCGTTACAATGGGGGGCTTTTTCTTTTCTTCAAGTTTCTTCCGTTTGCGTTTGGCCGCAATTACTATTGCCGTTATTATAAGTGCCGCAGCCGCTATGGCTATCACGACGAACCACACGGTCGGAAGCCCGAGTATCTCCGTTTTCCCATCCGTCATTTCCAGCGCATATTCCGTCTGCTCAAGCGGATTTTTTTCCATCGATACATCCTGAACGCCGGTGATGTTCAGCTTGTATTCTCCGTTTGGAACGGCTTTTGCAAGATGCAGGATCGAGGTGTTTGCCGCATCGTCATAGGAAACGCTCGATATCTCCATCGGCTTATGGTTTTTGCCCAGCAGGGTGAAGCTTGAAATAACGTCTGCTCCGGTCACGGGCTCGCTGAACTGTATCATCACGGACATGTCGTCTGCGAACTCGACCTTTTCCACCGTAGGCGCCTGCATATCCGCTATCCATCTGTCCGCCCTGACGATAACCTCATCTGTGCTGCCGCCGCAGCTTATCTCCAGCCGTTTTTCCGTTCCGTCCGCGATGTTGGAGCCAGTTCTGAAGCGCATTACCTTGGCCGACGATATATTCGCAAAAGCGATATTCATGGCAGATACGGCATCCTTTGAGGCATTATAGTAGTCTCCTCCGTTGCCCCTTGCCATCTCGCCCAGCGAATCAAGGTTTTCCTTGCTGCTGCCTATGCCGAAGGCATAAAGCGGTACGTCTGCCTTATTCAGCAGCTTGTCTATTTCGTTCTTAGTCGTGCTTCCGCCTTCGCTGAAGTCCCTGCCATCCGTCAACAGCAGCAGCAGCCTGCGGCCTGCGTTTTTGTTCATCGAGGCCAGCTTTACCGCCTCGGACATACCATCGAACAGTCTGGTCTTTTTATCAGAAGCCTCCAGCCCGTCTATCCTACCAGCGGCGACCCTGCCGCTTTCTTCTCCGTTCAGCACTATCCTTATCTCATCGCCGAAGGTGATAAGGGTAAAGCTGTCCTGCGTACCGATCCTTCCTCGCCATTCCTTAAGCCCGGCTTTTATCCCGTCAAAGGCTTTTTTGTTTATGGAGCCGGATATGTCCAGTATGAAATAGTAATCCGTAGGCAGCGCTGACGCAGGCTCGATCTGCACGGTCTCCAGCTTCATTCCGTCCAGCGCAGCAGATACATCGTTCTCCGCGCCGTCTGCGGCGTAAACTACCGCCTCAATCTCAGGCATATTAACAAAAGCCTGCTCTATCCGCGTATCATAGGCCTCTACGGCCCATGCCGGAGCATAGGCTGACAGCATTACGGCGGCAAGAAGGATCGCTGTTTTTCTTATTCCCATCTTTTTTCTCCCTTGCAATATGCTACAAAATCAAACGTTGAACCGCCAAGCCTTATCCGGTCGCCTTCCTGAATATCGGCTGCGCCGCTTACCGGCACATCGTTCAGCTCGGTACGCGCTCCGTTGCCGCTCAGCAGTATAAATCTGCTCTCTATCGGCTCATAGATGACGGAGGCGTGGTTTTCCTGCGCTATCTGCTGATCTTCCACTATGCTTACGCTCATCCTGAAGCTGCGTCCGATAAAATTCCGCCCTGCGCGCAGGCGGTAATCCCGCCCTCTGCCCGGTCCCTCTAAACACACGAGCCAGCCCACCACTGGGTCGGTCTCCAGCCGTTCCGCAAAGGCGCTTATTGTTTTTTCATCATCTGCGCCGCACAGCTTCCGCGTAGGCTCATCCTCTACATCTTTCAGCTTAAATGTCTTGTCGTATGCAGCCGAAAGGTTATATGCGGCCTCCGTTTCGCATATAGGGCATTTCCTGTATAGCGTGCTGTCGTAGTTATGCCCTTTCGGGCAGCGTATTATGGCCATGCCTTTTCCCTCCGTTGTTTGCCTTCCCCGGCAGTCGATTCCGCGTTTCATCTCTTTATATCAAATCATATTATTTTTGCGGTCATATTCAATAAACATGTCAAAAATGCGGGATTTAGTGTCATTTACGCATTACAGCTATTTGAGAAGCTTAATTTATGATGGTATCCGTTGCCGATAATATATCATCCATATCATCGTAATTGTCGCCGACGTAATTCGTGAAGGCCGTCCTGGTCTCCTTCAGCTTTCTTGCACTCACCGGCACGCTTTCGCCGTTATACAGCACTATGCTGTCCGCCTTCAGCTCCACTGCGCAGGACAGGTTTACGATAAAGCTCTTGTGGCATTGGACAAAGCGGCTGTCCAGCATGAGCTTTATGTCGTCCAGCTTGCCAGGAAATGTCCTGATTCTGCGCGGCTCATGTATGTTCATGTTTCTCAGGTCGCTCTCCAGATATAATATGGAATCGTAGTCTATCTTTGTTATGAGTCCCTTGCTTGCGAGGGTAATATACCTTTTCCCGGATACCTTCGCGTACCTTGCAGCCCCGTCGAGTACCGCCCCCAGATGACCTGCCTTTAGAGGATAGGGCAGAAAGGCTATGTGTCTTACGGCATAGGCGTCGTATATCATCTCGGGATACTTTGAGACAAATATTATCTGCAGATTAGGGAGCCTCTCATGAATGGCGCCCATCAGGCGTATCCCGCTTATTCCGTCCATCTCGATGCTTGCTATGACCACATCGGTGCTGTCGCCGCATCTCTCCATGTATGTAATAAATGCCGCAACGCTGCCAAAGCCGCGGACGCATATTTCCTCGGCCTTGGCGTAATCAGCAAGGACCTTATCCAGCTGAGCTCTGTTTCTTTCCGATGGATCGCAAAAGACCAGCTTCAGCATACCTCAATAACCTCACAGCATTTATCGCAGCGGCATTTAAATCCTTTATTATCCTGTTTAACCCCTTCCCCAAGGTTCGATGCCCCATTGCCAATTTACCTGATGCTCTCCTATGACCCAGTCGCCATTGCATTGTCCTTTGTGCGTTTTGCATATAGCGTAGTAATACTGTACATAAGACTCGCCCTCCGATCTGTATTCATCCCCTGTAAGCTGCCTTATTCCCATGTTGGAAACATACGGCGCAACGTGATCCTCAAAGCTGACCGTCATCTCTCCGTTTTCATATCCGCCCGTATAGTTTCCGCTGCGCGTTGCGGATAAGCCGTCAAGGGTCGTATATACGATGTGATACTCCCCATAGCCGTTGGGCGCATCGTCAGCCCACTCGCCCGTAAAGTATGTCGTACCCTGCTGGTGCTGTGTGCAGCTGTACCATGTGCCCTGCCCGCACCTTACGCCGTCCTTATATCTGCCTGCGTATATGTAGCCGCCCGGGTATATGCCGACCCCATACCCGAAGCACCTGCCGCTTCCGTCATATCCGCCCATGTATAGGAAGTCGTTCCCTTTTCCCGGATTGAGGAAGGGTATGAAGCTCTCGTTTTGCAGCAGCTCGATCACTTCTTCGATCTTTTCCTGTGCCGCAAGGCTAAGCAGCAGCACGGTGCCGGCCTTGTTGTCGCCTTTCCCTCCGTTCCAAAGACCGGACGAGAAACTCTCGGCATCGGTATACTGCCCGTTGGCTATATACGCGCAGCCCAGCTCATAGGCCACATTCGCCGAGGCGTTGAGTTCATAAGCCGCTTTCAGCGCCTCCACGGCCTGCGGGTTCCTTTTCGCGCCGCGGAAGGATCTTCCCAAGCCTATTGTCGCGTCAAAATTGCGCGGCTCTATCTCTATAACCGTCTCATACAGCAGTATGGCCTCCTCGTAGTTCCCGGCGTTGTAGTACTTCAGCGCGTCTGCGAGTAGCTCCTCCACCGTGGGCTGCGCTGCGCCCGGCTCCGTCTCCTGTATCGCCGCAATACATCCGCTCATCAGCAGCGCCATAATGACCGCCGCTATCAATATCCTCCGCACCACCATTACCCCCTTATTGCCTTATTCCGCCGCGGCATTGGGGTCTGTTACCTTAGTAGCCCCCCAAGGCATGACGCCCCACTGCGCGTCTAACTGGTATTCCTTCAGCGTCCAGCCGTCACCGCATTTTTTGTGGGCACTGCAAATGGTGTAATAATATTGTGTCGGCCCGTCCTTAGGCTTATAGGTCTTATCTATAAGCACGCGAACTCCCATATTGGAAGTGTAGGTTGCCGAATGATCCGCCCAATATACCGTCATTTCTCCGTTTTCATAGCCATCCGTATAGTTTCCGCTGCGCGTTGCGGATAGGTTCCCCTCCTTTGGATATATGACGTGATACTCGCCGTAGCCATTGGGCTTGTCGTTTTCCCAAGCTCCTTCATAGTAATCATAAGCGTCCTTTTTATCCGGCAGGCCGTTCTTGGGCAGCCCAGTTTCATCGTCTATGCGTATGCCGTTCAGCCATACGCCGTGGCCGCTTTTCTGCCCGTTTTTGTATTCGCCGCAGTATATATACTGCCCCCTGTCGTATATGCCGACGCCCTTTCCGTGCATCCGGCCCGCCGCGTTATAGGGGCCGAAGTAGATCACCTTATTTTCGTTCATGCTCATGAAATAATCCTGAACCGACTTGTTATCGAAAAGGGATACAGCCTGATAGTAATCGCCCTCGGCGGAATAGCTCAGCACCAGCAGTATCGCAACCTCCGGCGCCATGTCATCGCCCGTCTTTTCCGTCCTTACCACATCCCGCGCGTTGCTGTATTCGCCTGCGTCAAGGTAGGCATAACCCAGTTCATACATTGCCCGCTTATCATCCGTGGAAAGCTTGGCGGCTTTCTTGAGTATGCTTATGGCATCCATCGTCCTGCCTACCGATCTGTACGCATGACCCAGGCCGTACCCAGCCTCGTAATTGTTGGGCTCTATCTCTATAATCGCCTCGTACAGCAGTATGGCCTCCTCATAATTGCCCGCATTGCATAGCTGGAGCGCCTGGGCGAGCATCTCCTCCACCGTGGGCTGCGTTGCGCCCTGCTCCATAGTTGACATCATCACACTGCATCCGCTCATCAGCATCGCCATAATGACCGCCACAATCAATATCCTTTTCATCGCTGCTCCCCCTGAATTTTTTTATTTATCGAATCCAACCGTATCGCCAAGCGGCTCCCCGTCTCGCCCATCGCTGTCCGCAGTGAGCGGCGCAGTGCTTCCTGGCTCTTCGTCCATGACGGGCTTCTCCCGGTCCGCATCCTTCTTGGCCTGACTGCTTATCTTTCCGGCCTGAAGTATGAACAGAACTATTCCAAGAACCATTACCGCCGCGCCCGCCGCCGATATTATCAGTCCCATTATCCCTGCCTCCGTCAGTTCTTTCTCACTCGGCTGAACGCTCTCAGCCGTTTGCGTATTTGCCCGCGCTTTCCGTTCCGCTCTCTTTCCGTTTTCTCCAGCTCTCTCTCCGGCT
>OIWT01004154.1_pt1 | contig 12117 bp, 14 predicted proteins | sample 1587701 | NCBI WGS metagenome assembly OIWT01 (sample SAMEA3888904, study PRJEB22519) | human gut metagenome | biome: human gut; feature: human-associated habitat; material: faeces | place: Denmark | collected 2009 | reverse complement strand
ACTATCATATGAACATGTGCTCATGTGATGATATGTATGGGAAGAGGAAAAAAAATTTTAAAATATTTTTAATTTTAGTTATACTTTTCACATTTTATATGATATAATATATGCATAGAAGATAAGTGATTGTCTTCTAGACATATTAAATTTCTTTCCCATAATCTCCTTTATTAATTGGAAGAGGATTAACCTTTCGTCCTCTTCCTCCTGTTGTTAATACCTCGGCTGCGAGGATATAGCAACTGTTGTATAATTATAATTGTAAGGAGACAGATTATGAAACTATATAAACAAAAATATACTATTTGTCTTTATGACAAAGATGACGAAAATCTACTCTATATGTTTGACAATGTTGAAGAAATATGCGAACTTAAAGAAGAAACTAAAAATCCTAAACTTCTCAATAAATATAGAGTCCTTATTAACAAAGCTATCAAAAGAACTAATGGCTCTGTTAAATTTATTAATGGTAAAAAAATGAGACTTCACGTAATAGATATTACAGAAGAATAAATTATTAAAAGGAGATTATAATTATGAAACAAGAAAAAAATTTAAAATTAGCAGAAGACAAAAGAGCAGAACTTTTTGTAAAACCAATCTTAAAATTGTGCAAAAAGAATCCAGAACTTGATTCAGATAATATCTATCATAATAAATTAGAAGATATTTATCCAGAAAATGAATTTATAGCAGATTATTTTCTATCAGATCCAGAAGATTTAATCACTAAAATCATTGAACTTAAATTACAATTGTTAGAAAAATATTTAAAATAATTTCAATTTTAGTTATCATTTTAACAATTCACATGTTATAATAATAACATAAGAAAGCGGTCAATGGAAATCACACATATATTAAATTTAACTTTGAAATGGTAACCGGTCTTTCTTATGAGATTATAAATCCATATATAGTATCGATTAATTTAGCTAGAAGATAAAGGAGTTGCAAACCTTTATCTTCCCGGATTATCCGGAATTGATATTAATATGTGGGAAAAAAATTAAAAAAGGAGATACTATATATATGACAAAAGAATTAGAATTACTACAATCTAATATTGAGGATTCTATGAATTACTACCAAAATCCTATTGAATACTTCAAATCAGGCTTTAAAACTTTTGACAATTTAGTTGGCGGATTTGCTAAATGTCGTATCTATGGACTTGCTGCTTCTACTGGTGTTGGTAAAACAAGATTCGCAGAAGCTCTTTGCTTTAAAACTGCTGTTACAAATCCTAAAAAGAAATTGTTATTTGTTGGCTCTGAACAAGATTTCAATTACTTTCAATTTGCTCAATTCTCATTTACTACAGGTATCAATGAAAGAAAATTTCTAGAACATAAACTATCTCAATCTGAAATAAATGATTATTGTAATGCAGATATACAAACTAACGTTTACTACGTTAATATGAACTCAGAAGGCTACTCTATGGACGCTTTACTAGAAACTATTAAAAAAAATAATATAGATATAATTTTCTATGATTATTTAGGAGCTTACGTAGATGCAGGAGATGCCTATGATAATTCATTAACTTTAAAAAATCAAGTAGATAGATTATCTAAATTTGCATTAGAAAATGAAGTTACTTTCTTTATAACAATGCAAACTAGTATTAATATTAAACAATCTGATAAAAAACTTATCTACGATGAACAATATATATCATTATCTAAATTAGTAGCACAAAAATTTGATGTTGGTATAATAATGACTTATGACGACGATTTACCAGAATATGGTAATAGACGTATAGATATTTATAAACATCGTTGGGGATATTCTTACGATAAATTAGGTAAACCTATTAGAAGATCCCTAATTGATTTTGACTTGAGCAATTATTCGCTTAAAGACACTCCAGAAGATATTAATAACAATTATTTTAAATCTCTAACTAAGGAGACTAAATAATTATGTATATGTGGAGCTGCGAAACTAATTGGTCACTTAATAATAAAGATATTCCTACTTATTCTGTTGGTATTGAAAAATGGAATGAAAAGATTAATGAATTAAATTGCGACCCTACCTACAAATTATCTCAATCATTCTATTGGATTCAACACTTTTCAGATTATAATTATCAAGTTCTTAAACGTCCTACTGGTTTGTTGTTAACTTTTACAACAAAAGATGGCGATAAAGTTAGATATTGGTACGGTTTTAATAATCAACATCTTACTAATTATGATATAGATTTATTACAAAATAATGGTAAAGAAGCTTTTGACTTTATAGCAAATAAGTTCAGAACTTTAAATAAAATAACTATCTCTAAAGCATTTGTAGATTTAGATAAAGATTTAAACCTTCATTATGAACTTAAAATGTGTGTTCCTACTCCTATAAAATATGCCACGAATTTTATGATGAATAAGGAACTATCTAGCTGTTATAAAGCTGATGTTAGTTCTTGTTACCCTAGTCAATTATGCAAAGACTTACCAACACTCAAAGATTATAAAAGACTAAATGGAAAAATAGAACCAACAGAAGAATATCCATTCGCATTCTATCTTAACTCTCATCATATTAAAATTTATAATGAGTTAGATACTAAAGAAGACTTCGATACTATTTATTATGATAGATACTATGATAATGTTTACAACGATTATATAGACGACGAAATAACAATTCTTTGTAAAAGGTCTAATTATTCATTCAAAGAAATTTTCGAAGAACTTTATAATATTAAAAATAACTCTTCAGAAAACTCAGAAATTAGTAAATACAAATCTATTATGAACTCATTTATAGGTTATTTACATAAAAACTCTAATCCAGACTGTGCTCATATAGCTGCTGTCGTTATTGCAAGAGCTAATAAATTTATTATAGATACTTGTCATAAATTGACATCAGAAGGTAATAAAATTTGTAATATTTGTACAGACTCTATTGGTTGGCAAGGTAAAGAATCATCTGTTGCTATAAATAATAAATACTTAGGTTCATTCACTTATGAATATAAAGATGTAAAAATGTATATATACTCTAATTCTTCTTATCAAATATTAAGTGATAATAAAGTTATTACAAAATGTCCTGGAATTAGACTAGATGACAACAGAAGAAATATTTGGATGGGTTTAAAAGGTACTAAAGAAGTAACCGAAAAATTACTAGATGATCATATATATATTAACGATGATTGGACAATTGTTATTTTAGAGGAGGATTATAATGGCTAAAAGAGGAAGAAAACCAAATTACCAAAAATGGTATGAAAATTATCAAAAAAACTTGAAAAAAAATTATGAGGGTATCTTTACTATTGTTAATAAAGGACCTAATGGCTATACAACATTCTATGGACAACCACGATTATCACTAAATAAATTTATTGAAGCTGTAACTTCAAATTATCCAAATCAAAAAATTAAAGAAGCTGTAGCAAACTTTACTTTAGATGTTGCTATGTCTCAAACAAAATTCATATCAGAAAAAGTAAGACAATATATAAATATTTATTATAATACTAAAATATTAAGTGGAAGAGCTTTAGAATTCCAAAATAAATTACAAGCTATATTAGGTCCTAGACCTAACAGAAGAGATTTGTTTGATGCTTATAGAGAAAAAAAACCTATAGCAATAGAAATAGAAATATTAAGAGAAGAATATAAAGATGTATTCAATTATAAAAAAGAATATTATATACAATAATGTTTATTACCTCGGAGAATTTATTTTAAAGCATGTAGAAACCATAAATATCTAGAGTGGATGGTAACAGATTAGATTCTGCCACATTATGACTCATTAACCACGAGTGCAGTGTTAATAAATTCTCCCAGGTTTATTATATATTTTAAAGGAGAATACAATGAAATTAGATGATTTGCACTTCTCTTTTAGAGAAGTAGATAGTTATAATAAACCATTTAACTTTATTATAAGTGAACGTGAAGCTGGTAAAACTACAGCTATGGTTCTTAAAATGTGGAAAGCTTTCCAAGAAAATAGAACATCTCTAATTCTTAGAAGACAAGCTGTCGATATAACAGATCTATATATCGACTCAATTCAAAATGTTCTTAATAAATTTATAGATACTCCTATAGAATTCACTTATAAAAGAAGTAAAATGAAAGATGGTATGCTAGAAGTATATGTTAATGATAAATTATTTTTCTGGGTAGTTGCTCTTTCTTCTAAACTACAAAGATTAAAATCATTAATGTTACCTAGAATTAAATATATGTTCTTTGATGAGTTCATTGTTAATATGAAACTTGGAGAACGATATTTACAATCTGAAGAATTTAAATTTAAAGAAATATTTAATACTTTCCAAAGAGAAGCTAGAGAGTTAAAGTGTTATTTTCTAGGCAATCCTTACTCACATTTTAATCCTTACTTTGTAGACTTTGGTGTTAAAACTAGCTTGTTAAAACCTGGTGCTAGACAAATAGGTCCTAATTGGATAGTTGAGTGTTATCAAATTAAAGATGAATTAAAAGAATTTATTGTGAAAAATAACCCTCTTTATATATTTGATAACTCTTATACTAAATATGCATTTGGTGGTCAAGCTATAGATGATGCTAATATTCTTATTGTAGAAAAGCAACCTCAGAATTTCTCTTTGTGTTTAATATTTAAATATAACGATAAATTTATTAATGTCTATAAAACAAATAAAATAGAACAAGAAGATTATAAATTTTGGATAAATTTAACAGATACTTACGAAGGCAAAAGAAGAAATGTATTTTGTATAGATTGGAGAGATATGACTAACAACTGTTATTTCATAGATGCAGTTAGCAGAGATTATTTCTGGTCTTTAAGAAATGCTCTTCAAGTTAGGACTGTAGCATATCAATCAATAGAAGCAAGCTATATGCTTGAATCAATTTATCCAGATATTTAGGAGGTATAAGAATGGCAACTAGTGTTGTTAAACTTTATAAAAATGATATATTAACCCCTGGTAGAAATGCAATGTATGCTGCATCTGAACAAGCCAGTGGTTTCTCTACTTGGCTCGGTAATAGTTTAAAAAAGACTATTACTGATTTTCAATATGTTAAGCATGGATTAAATATAAATATTAAAATTGATGCGGCTCAAATGAATATTAATAGGTCAGATAATATTTTTCCTTTTAATTATGTAAGTATTAAAAATACTGATGATGAAAGAACATTTTATTATTTTATAATGGATGTAGAATGGGTAAGTCAAAGTACAATTAGATTTATTCTAAGTATTGACTCTATTGCAACATTCTGGGACGACTTAGACTTTAATGAGAAAACTACTATTTTAAGAGAACATAAAGATAGATTTTATCAAAAAGATACTGTTACTACAAATACTACTTTAGTAAGAAAAATTGATGAAGAACCAGAAGGAATAAATCCTATTCAAGTTAAACAAAGTGAATTAACAATTACAGATGCTAATATAGATGATTTAAGTTGGTACTTAATTTATAAGACTGAACAAGATGCAAGTAAATTAGATGAGAACCCTGTAAAATGTTATCTATGTGCAAGTGAAGATTTAAAGTTAGAATCTGGATCAGGTCCTACTCAAATTACTTTAGGAAACTTAAATAAGAATTATACTTACTTTTTCTTAGATGATGATATTAATGGAAACGGTGGTTTCGAAGTTACTACAACATCTACTAATACATTTACTTTAAATGAAGTAAGTGGAGGAAGTACAGCTAAGGTACTTGTTATAAGATATGTTAATACAGAAGCAAAATGGTTTGTTGGTTCTCTCTTTTATGATAATAATAATGTTTATACTAAAAATAAAAGAGTACTATATGTAGATGATGTAGTAGTAAAATTTATAAATACTTTATCAGTTGGTTATTATTATACTGTTAATAAAGATATAACAGATTATTATGAATATAAATATTTAAGTACTACTTGTGACGAATATTTAACTGGAGCTCGTGGTAATTTATATATTAAATCTATTAAAACTTTAGATAAAACAGATACTACAATAATGAAAATAATTAATACTCCTTATTGTCCTATTAATATGGTAAAACATGTTGGACAAACAAGTATTAGTACTTATTGGACATATCCTAATACATGGGAATATTCTAGAGAGCAACAATATTTAAAGCTTAAAGATTTAGACTCTGAGTTTTTAAGAAGTATTAGAACACTTACTCTTCCTAATACTAGTTATACTGTAACAGATACTACTAAATTAACTGGATTAAGGAATAATGACTTAGAAAGTAAAATATATCATTCAGATATAACAAGCTTATCATTTATATATGACTCGTTCCTTAAATCTTATAGAAGAGAAGCATGTATAACTAATGATGAAGAACCTGTTGTAGAAATTAAGTTTAAGCAAAGTAATAATATAATTAGTAATATGTTATTTGATTTCACTCCTGGTGCTAACCAAGAGTATAAACAAATAGAAGCATTTGAGAATATATTACCTTGTACAAGAAATAATGAAGTAACAATTTATTCTAGTGATTATTTAAATTATATGCGAACAGGATATAATTTTGATAAAAAAGCTAATAGTTTAGCATTAACACAAAATATTATAAACTCAGCAATTGGTGTGTTAGGTACTGGAATAGGTACTGGATTACAAGTAGCTGGTCAAATTAAAGGAGCTAGAACAGCTGCATTAAATGCTACACGACCAATGTTAAATGCAGGTTATACATCAACAGAACTGCGCGAAGAATATTTAAAGAATTATGCGGCAACTAAAAGTGAAAGAAATATAAACTCAATAGCTACTAACCAGATAGTAGGACTTGGTATTAATGCAATGCAAGCAGCTACTAATACTGTGTTCCAAGCTTTACAACAAGCAAACTCACTTAAAGCTAAACAAGCAAATTTAGCTATTCAAAAAGCTAGTGTATCAGGTAGTGATGACTTAAATCTAATGAAATATTATTCTGGAAATAAACTTGTTATGTATGAGTTTGGACCAATAGATGTTGTTAAAAATAATATTTGTGATGTATTTTATTACACAGGATATGCTGTAAATAAACAAGAAATGCCTAATATGTTTAGTAGAAGTAATTTTAACTTTATTCAATGCGATCCAATATTTACTACAGCAAGTACTAATAAATTTATTAAACCATATTTAGAAGATATTAAATTAAGATTTAATTTAGGAGTTACTGTTTACCATAATGCAAATGACTTTGACCAAGTAAAAGAGAACTTAGAAGTATGGTTAAGAAATGCACTTAGGGGGATATAATAAATGAAAAAGAAAGTTTTTCAAAATAAAGATATAAATCTTACAAGAAAAAAATTACTACAAGTATATATAAATAAATATTTTAATTTATTTATGAATAGTATAGAATTTACAAACTTAGATTACAATCAACAAGATTATATTATGAGAAAATTCTGGAGTGAAGGGACTGTTGCTGCATTTCCTATTAAGAATACAGGAGAGTTAGGTTTCACTTTATATACTACTCAACAATATAATATGTATGATATGCCTGAGGTTGTACAATTAATTAATAAATGGAATGTGCCATTTATGCCTATTACTCCACAAGTTGTGGATAAGGATGTTGTTATAGGATGGGCACAATCTAATCATAAACCTGTTGAAACAATTGTTATGTCATATATAGAGAGAATGGTACAAGTAGACATGGTAATTAATACTAATTTAAATGTACATAAAATGCCATTCTTAGTAGGAGTAACACCTACAGATGAAGATAAAATACAAGATTTAATAAATAGAATATTAAATGATGAGTTAGCTGTATTTACAGACTTAGAAGATTTAAGTATGGTACAAGCATTTGTTACACAAACACCTTATATAATAGATAAATTATATGCATATAGAACATCTCTTGAGAATGAGCTATTAACTTATTTAGGACTTGACAATAATTTAGATGACCCTACAAAAGATAGACTTTTAGTAGACCAAGTTAATGCAAATAATAATTTAATAAATGCAAATCAATATGGATTCAAGAAGAACATTGAGGCATTTATAGATCATATAAGGGAAGTACTTGGATATGAGATAACAATGGAATTTGTATATAAACCTGTTGACAGTGTTTATGATAATAAAGAAGGAGGTCCTGATAATGATTTGCAATAAGTATTTATATAAATATTATTATGACTTAACAGACTTATTTGAATATATTATGGGAGAACCTTATACAAATTATCTAGGGATTTATTCTGGAGAGCAAAATGTATATAGTGGTTTAGTAAATTCATTTGGAGAAACTAATTTGTTAACAAAACAAATGGATACATATGCATCTATATTATTTAATGAGTATTTAGTTCCTTATCATTTATTTGATACAATAATTATATCTCCTTATGAGTATCCTGATTTACAAAATAAGACCTATGACACATTCGATAGAGAATGGCATACATGGTTTGGAAAATTCTTAGCAATATTTAACAGGACACAAAGTAAATATATCAAGTTAATAACATTATATGAAGCCGAAGCTAATAACTTAATGCAAGACATTAAGACACTTAGCATAAATAGATATAATGATACTCCTCAAAATAGTGGAGATTACTCAGATGATTCACATACATCAACAATAAATAAGCACGAGACAAGTACACCACTTGTTACCAAGATGGCTAGACTTGAAGAAATTCGTAGATATTGGAGAGATATATATGAAGAGTGGGCTAAAGAGTTTAGAGGAATATTCATAGAAGGAGTTAATTAAATATGACTGAGAAAATAACAGATTTATTAACATGGGGTGGATGTATACTTGGACTCACATTACAAGATGTACAAGCACTTGCGGCGATAATATGTATAACAATAAGTATAATTAGTTCAGTAGTAAATATTATTATAAAATTCAAAAATGCTTTAAAAGATGGAAAAGTAACTGTTAATGAGTTAGAAGATATAAAAAATGAGTTAGATGATTTAAAGCATAATATAGAAGGGAAGGATAAGCATGAATAGTAATATTGAAAAATTAAAAGGTTTTGTTAATGAGTTAATAGAGAAAACCGAAGATAAGGAATTGTTAACAACACTTACACGTGTTAATGATACAGTTAATGCTATTGATAATGACTACAAATCTGTTGATAGCAATTTAAAAGAAGTCATGAAAGATTATAAGGAGTTAATAAAGCATACAAGCTATACACCTCGAGAGGAGCCTAATCGAGTGGAGAAACAAGCACCTAATCTTAATGACATAATTAATGATGTAATAAATAAAAGAAACTAAGAGGTGAATTAAAATGAGAGTTACATTAAAAGAAATGCAAGACATAGTAGCTGAATATGTCAAAGCAGAATTGCAAGCAGGAACATTTACAGCAAGTAAAGATAATTTAGCAGGACTTACAGATAAGATTGCTAAGACATTAACAATTGATGGAATTTACACAGATAAATTACCAGAGTTAGATGGTGAAGAGTTACCATATGGAAAGACTATTGAAGAGTGGTTCCAAGATTTAGTAGCTGTTGAAGTATATAATGATTATAAGACAGATGATGTAAATAGTGCATATGATGCATTGAAACCATATTATCCTTCATATGAAGATTGTGCATATTCATACACACTTGGAAGAAAGGTAATACCTACAACAATCAAGTATGATGAGTATGAGAGAGCTGTAACAAATGGAGAAGATTTAGCAAGAATTACAAATATGATTTTGAAGAGATTATATGACACATATGGTTTATTCAAATATGATTGTAAAAAGCAAATCTTAGCAAATGCAGTTAAGAAATGTGATGAAGCAATGTCTGCTACAGGAGCTACAGCTGTTGCAAATGCTACAGCTACATTCGCAGTAACAAAAGGAACAAGATACTCATTAACAGCTACAGGAGAAGTAGCTATTGGTGTTAAGGCAGATGCAGTTGCTAAGACATGGGCTGCAAACGTTGCTGCTGGAAATATCGTAGTATATAACTTAGTAGAAACACTTGCCAAACCTATTGATACACAAACTGGTGAAGCATTTGTAGAAAGTGTTAAGAAGAAAGTTGAAGATGGAGAATTCATTTCTGAAGGAAATGCATTAAATGGAGCTACAATTGGAGCTGCAGAAGGTTTATATTTATTTATTAAGAAAGGTTTAAGACCAATCTTAGATGTACAAGTAGAAGCTGGAGCATTTAATCCTGAAAAATTAGCAATACCTGCTAAGATTGTAGTTGTAGATGATATACCAACAGAAGATGGAAAGACATATGCTATTTTAGCAGATACTAGGGCAATGAGATTACATCCAACATACATGGCAATTAGGGAACAATTAAATGGACGTGGTGATTACATGAATTACTTCTTACATACAGAGAATACAGCATTTATTTCTAAGAATTGTTTCTTACATGTTTGGAAAGATCAATAGATTCGAGATTTAAGGCTCGAAATCGTGCGAAATTCGCACTTTCAATAATTAGATAATAAATTATAAGGGCCTCAATATAAAATGCGATAAAGACGTGATATGGGCTTCATTTTAAATATTAGTTATGCTTCTAAATAAAAAGCAACCTGAGCTAATTTAAAGCTTCAGAGGAGGAATAAAAATTTATGAAAAGAATGGTAGATGCAAACATCTTTACAAAAGCAAATGGAGATGTAGTAATAAATGATGGAATGGAAGTAAATACTAATGGTGATGTTACTATTGGTAAAGACTTACATGTAAAAGGAAAATTAACTGGAGGTGTTCAAAGCACGCCAGTATATACTGATGCAGTTCCTGGTGGTGTTATATTTGGAGCAGCCACAACAGATAATGAGTTATATTTTAAAAGATTTGGTAATGTTGTAACATGCTTTTATGATGGAGATATAAGTGCACAATCAACTGCTAGTTCTGTTAAGATTGTTGATTTTGCTAATGCAGGTTTGGAAAACTTTTTACCTGATCAAGGTGAGAAATATTTCATTTGTACAGATGAGGCAGGAACTCCTGCATATATAAAAATAGATAATACAGGAATAACACTAGATATTATGACTAATTTAAGTGGTGACACTGTATATGCATGCTGGACATATATAAAGGAGGAGTAGACTCATGAGAAGGATGATAAGTGATAAACAATTAAATGAATTAAAATCTAAAAATCTAAAAATAATTGAGTTAGATACAGGTATAACTAGTGCTACAATTACACAAGAGCAATTAGATATATTCTTTCCTAAAGATAAGCAAGGTAATATACACAAACCGGATTATTATATTGTTATATCTGATACAATATCTCCTACTTCTGGAGGATTTAATTATTTAGGATTTTGGAGTCCTACTAGTATTAGATTTAATAGATTAGGTACAAATGGATATTATACATGGACTATTGGACCTAACGATACTAAGTTTACACAAACAAGAACTGATATTGGTGGTGGCGGAAGTGAAGATTTTAAAATAATTAAATTAAATAATAGTCTTACTAGTTCCACACTTACACAAAACCAAATAGATATAATATTTCCTAAAGATGCACAAGGTAATATATATAAACCAGAATATAATATTTTAATATATTGTACTATATATGGAACTGGAGTATGGTATTATTTATCTACTTGGACAAAAAATTATGTTATGTTCCAACTTCCTGGTACTGATATGAGTAATAGAACTTTTCAATTATTTCCTAATAAAAATAAATTTGAGATGTTTAAACAACCATTAGCTGCATATCAACATAATATATATATTAAAACAAATGACTTATATATATTTTTAACAATTTTTGGAGATGATTATACTAACTTTACTAGTATTACAGATAGCTATTTATTATATCAATTAAGTGCTCATGTAGCATGTTCTGGATATATATCTGGCGGAGGTTTAAACGCACCAATAAATGCTTTAAGATATAATGTTCTTGATAGTACATTTTATTTTTCTGCTGGTGAAAATGGTAAAGATTATGCAACATTTACAGCAAATGATGTAATAGAATTTACTGATGAAGGGAGACCATTTAAAATACTATGAGAATGATGAGTTTAACGACTCATCTTTTTTTTTTTCCTCTTCCCATACATATCATCACATGAGCACATGTTCATATGATAGT
>OIWT01004147.1_pt1 | contig 12133 bp, 6 predicted proteins | sample 1587701 | NCBI WGS metagenome assembly OIWT01 (sample SAMEA3888904, study PRJEB22519) | human gut metagenome | biome: human gut; feature: human-associated habitat; material: faeces | place: Denmark | collected 2009 | reverse complement strand
AGCGGGTGGGTTATATTTCGCAGGCTTCGCCGGCTCAACAGGGTAAACCGGCAACAAAAAAAGCTGCCGCTTATGCGACAGCTTTTTTTACGCTTTTTACAGGATTTTCGACAGGAAGAGTTTCGTCCGTTCTTCTTTCGGGTGGAAGAAGATGTCGTCCGGTTTGCCCTGTTCGAGGATTTTCCCTTCATCGATGAACAGGACGCGATCGGCGACTTCCCGGGCAAAGCCCATTTCATGGGTAACGATAGCCATGGACATGCCGTCTTTGGCCAAATCCTTGATGACGTCCAATACTTCGCGGACCATTTCCGGGTCCAGGGCCGACGTCGGTTCGTCAAAGAGCATGAATTTCGGCTTCATGGCCAGGGCGCGGGCAATGGCCACACGCTGCTGCTGGCCGCCGGACAAGGTTTCCGGATAGGCATCTTTCTTATCGGCCAGGCCGACTTTTTCCAACAGCTGGATAGCCGTCTTCGTCGCTTCTTCCTTGCTTTCACCGCGGGTCTTCATGGGCGACAAGATGATGTTCTGCAAGACCGTCATGTGCGGGAAGAGATTGAAGCGCTGGAAGACCATGCCGACTTCCTTGCGGATATTGTTGATGCTCTTGGCATCGCTCATGCTGATGCCGTCGACGATGATTTCCCCAGCCGTCGGCTGTTCCAGATAATTGATGCAACGCAGGATCGTACTCTTACCAGAACCGGACGGGCCGATGATGACGACGACTTCTTTATCCTGAATGGTCAAGTCGATGCCCTTGAGGACGTCGTGCTTGCCAAAACTTTTTTTCAAACCTTTAATTTCTATCATCCGTTGCGAACCTCCGTTCCAAATAGCTTACAAGACGGGCAATGGTCAAGGTCATGACCAGGTAAATGGCAGCGACCGTAAGCCAGATTTCAAAAGAACCATAGGTCTTGGCGATGATGAGCTGGCCGCGGCGGGTCAATTCTTCAAAGCCGATGACCGAAACCAGGGACGTTTCCTTGGTCATGGAAATAAATTCGTTGCCTAACGGCGGGATGACGTGTTTGAAAGCCTGGGGCAAGATGACGTAGCGCATGGTCTGCATCCACGATAAGCCCAAGGACCGGCCGGCTTCCATCTGGCCTTTATCGACAGACTGGATCCCAGCGCGGAAAATTTCCGAAACATAAGCCCCACTATTGATCGAGCAGGCAGCGACGGCAGCGACGAAAGGATTGATACGTTCACCGATAACCATGGGCAGGGCAAAATAAATCAGGAAAATCTGGACCAGCATAGGCGTACCACGGATAATATTGACGTAGCAGACGGCAATGACCTGCAGGACCTTGACGCCTGACAGACGGCAGACACTGGTAATCAGGCCGAAAATGAAACCCAGGCCGACAGCAATCGCCGTGATTTCAATGGTAACACCGGCACCAGCTAACAGCAGGGGCAATGAGTTCCAGATCAGACTAAAATCAAACGACATGATAACACTCCTCTAAATGACACTCTGTAACATATGATAATATATACGCTACTCTATTATACGTGCATATTTATAAGATGTCAACGCATTGAAGGGGATTATCGCACGAAGGCTGCCGTCGTCATGCATAACCCCTTTTTCACGTCGTTTACCGTGGGTCGTGGTTCGTTTGCCGTAATAAACAAACGCAGTCGGCTGGCCGCAGGCCGCGGTGTAGGGGCCTCCATAAGCGGAGGCCCGCGCGAATCCTGTGGGTGTCCCAAACCTGTATTTGTGAGAGCTTTCGCAAAAAAAGAGGCTGTGCACAAGGAGCATTTCCTTTATGCACAGCCACGGCAAACGAATCACGTTGCACGCCAAACGGCGCCGCAGGCGCCTTATCTCCCTAAGAGATGGACCAGGCTCAACAGATTTTCGTCGATGGGATAGCGCAGGGCTTCGGCTTCCGAATACGGCGTCGCTACGACGCGGTTATCGATGAGGCCGACGACACAGTTGTACGTGCCAGCCAGCAGGCTGTCGACGGCTTTCTGGGCAAAACGGCCGGCCATGAGGGCGTCATAAGCCGACGGAGCGCCGCCGCGCTGGACATAACCGAGGACGGTCAAGTTCGGCGAAAGATACGTGTGTTCTTTGATGTAGTCGACGACATCGGCCCCTTTGGCAGCACCTTCGGCGACGATGACGATACTGCTCAATTTCTTCATGCGGTGCGATTCTTCCAGGTGACGGCAAAGGGCAGCCAAGTCGACAGGATGTTCCGGGACCAGGACCGCTTCGGCACCGGAAGCCATGCCGGCATTGAGGGCGATGAATCCGGCTTCACGGCCCATGACTTCGATGACGGCGACGCGGTCATGGGAAAACGCCGTATCACGGATCTTATTGACCGATTCCAGAACCGTATTGACAGCCGTATCGAAACCCAGGGTGTACTGCGTCCCCATCATATCGTTGTCGATAGTCCCAGGGATGGTAATGGTCGGGATACCCCAGCGGCTCAGAGCCTGGGCACCGCGCATGGAACCGTCGCCGCCGATGACGACGAGGGCATCTATTTCCAGTTCACGCAGGTAGGCAGCCGCTTTTTTCTGCGTTTCTTTTTCTTTGAATTCCAAGCAGCGAGCTGTCCGCAGCATGGTGCCGCCACGATGGATGATAGCGCCGACATCACGACGGCCCAAGGGGCGCGTTTCATGACTCAACAGCCCTTCATAGCCGCGAATGATACCTTCGACAGTAAGACCTTTCTGGATGGCATACCGCGTGACGCCGCGAATAGCCGCATTCATACCAGGAGCGTCGCCGCCGCTGGTCAATACTCCGATTTTGTTGATCATTTTACATCCTTCTCCTTCTTTTCCCGGGCAATGAATTGCACATGCCTTTCGTTGATTTTATGGACAATGGATTCGACGATCTGTGACGCTCCCCTGCGCGTCGTATCAATGACGCAGTCGCAGTACGGATAGACCTCTTCCCACTGTTTCATCATCGTATGGACGAAATCATGAAGATTCTCATAATCGACAGTCGGCCGCTTGCCTATGTGACGGCTGACCCGTTCTTCCACACGGAACGGTTCAGACAATAAGGCGACGATAAACCCATGGCGATGCAGGATTCGATAAGTACCGACATTCATGGGAAAATTGCCGCCAAAGGAAATGACAGCTTCGTGATAGCGGCTGACTTGCTGCAGGATGTTGATTTCCCGTTCGCGAAAAACTTTTTCTCCGGAGCTCGCAAAGAACTCGGCAATGGTCATGCCCACAGCCCGTTCAATGCGCCGGTCCGTATCGACGAATTGCCAGCCGAGGCGCTGAGCCAGCTTGCGGCCAATATGACTTTTGCCGCTCCCCATCATGCCGACGAGAACGATATTCCGCTTCATCATTATCGGCGCACCTCCTCTATTAGTATACTCTGCATATGTACCCCCTTATTCTATCATAATTTTTTCTCCTTGACACAAAAATTTTTGTGCTTTTTCTTCATAGAACTATAAATGGAACTATAAATGGAGTGAATTTCCCTTCATAACAAGATGTTTCCGCCCCTATTCAAGCCCCAAGGCCTGCCTTATAATAGAAACATATTCTATGGACGCGAGGAGAAATCATATTATGAAAATCACACAGCTTATGTATATCAATGAAATAACAGGACTGTCGTGCCGCGGCAATGAATGTTTCTTGCCATATGGCGAAATGCTCTGCCTGGCAGGGCGGCCCGTTCCGACAGCGCGATTATGGGACAAACTGCAAAAAGACGGGTACATCGAATTCCCGGACAAGACGGGCTGCATGGATGGCACGTGCCGCCTGACGCAGCAATCCTTCACGCCGCGCAAATCCGTTTACGACCTGAGCCGGACCGATTCATCAGGCACGGTGAAGGCCGCTACGATTACGGTAGAACAGTTCCCGCGGCCGACGGCCATCGAAGGCCACAAAGTCCGGGGCCTCATGGCAGTGACTCAGCCCCGTATGCCATCGAATACGGCAGAAGCGTTGACCTTGGCAGGCCTCCTGGATACGGCCGGCCAAATCGCCCTGGCCTTCGGTGTCATCCGCCTGGTCTACGACGACACGCCGCCCGTCGCCGACGACGATGCCGCCCGGCTCCGCGATGAACTAGCCCAGACCCAGGCCTATTATCAGACCTTGCAGGAAAATTACGACGGCTACGTCCAGACGCTGGAACAGTCCCTGCGCGAATGGGAAACGCGCTGTCCCCAGGAAGACGTCGAAAAAAGGGCCTTTCCCCTGCCCGACGACTACACGTCGCGCCTGGAAAAGGCCCTGGAAGGCTTCCGCGTCTGTCTGGCCGGAGGCAGCGCCCTGTGGCATGACAAAGTCCGCACGCACTTCCCCCATTGGATGATTTTAGAAAACAAGCACTTCGACGTCCAAAAACTGCAAGGCGCCGACGTGCTCATCATCAACACCAACCACACGGGCCACGCCCTGGTCCGCAAAGCCTGCCAGCAGGCCGCGTCCCAAGGGACCCTCGTATGCTATACCAGCCGATACAACCTCAATGCCGTCGCCGCAGACATACTCTACGCCTTAGGCGAATAGCCTTACGGCTTGACATCTTTTAATTCCGCTTTGAATTCCTGGGCCAGCCGGTTCAGGCTGTCGTCACCATTCAAGGCCGGATTGGTCGTGGCCCCGTTGGCCATGGCCGTGTACAATACCGACGCGAAATCATCACGCGTCATCATAGGACTCTTCAATACAGCCGGACGCTTGAATCCCTTGAGCGCACCGGCTTTTTCTAATTTAGCTACATAAGCATAGGCCCAATAATTTTCTGGGACATCTGGGAAAATATCGTCGCCGTGCGCTACCGCTGTCGGACGAGCCGCCTGAGACTGGTTCTGAGCCAGTTTTTCCAGGATCGCCGTCTGCCGTGCCAAAATCTGAGTCAAGGCTGCCGTATCGCCAGACGGAGCGGCTGTCATAGCCGTTGTCGTCACAGCCGGAGCCGGCATTGCCGGAACGACCGCTTTCACCGGAACTGGCGTAGTGACAGGAGCCGGAGTGACAACAGGTGCCGGAGTAGCAACAGGCGCCGGACGGGCCGGAGCGGCCTGCTGTACGACAGGAGCCGCCTGGACCGGATGCGTAACCACAGGCTGAGCTGCCCGTTGTTCATGACCGCTACGTCCCATCTTCCAGGTGATGCCGGCGTTGACCATATTTTCACCGCCACCCATACTGCCGCCGATGGACAGAATCGTCGTATCATTGGGATGATAATAAGCCCCGATAGCCACGGCATTGGCGTCATGATAATGACCGATACCGGCCGAGAAATCCCACTTATCATTGGGATCATAGGTCCCCGGATGGAGCGCTGCCAATGCAGCTGCCCCAGCCCCGACACGGTTCAAGCGGTTGCCCAGTTTATTCACCGCCCGTCCCAGTTCGCCGATGTGAGCAGCGTTTTCCGCAATGGCTTCTCCCTGCCGGGCAGCCAGGTCGTTCACCTGTTTCACGTTCACCGCATCAGTGTCCGCACTGCCGTCAGCCACGTTGGTGATTTTCTGGCTGTTAGCGTTCAAGCCATCGCTGGAAATGTAGGTCTTATCTCCCACGTTGTATTTTTCCGCCGTGACGGTCTTAGCGGTCACAGCTCCGGCATTACCTTCAATGGTCACATTCTTCAGGTCGATTTTTTCCTTGTTCAGGCTCAGTTTATAGTCCGTGCCGCCAGTACTGTTCTTGCTCTGGCTGTCCACCTGGATGTTATCCTCAGCACTGACAGAGGAGTGTTGCCCGGCTGTGGTGTAAATCTGGTCCATCCGGGTATCCAGCCCGGTCACCCGATCATCCAAGTTGTTGATGGCTCCAGTGACATTTTTGGTCCCGTCAGAATTTTTCAGAGTATCATGAAGCTGGCTCACATCCCCGACTTCACTGGCCTTGGCCACATCTTTGATCACTACGGACCCCTGTTTCTCTCCCTGGCCATTGACCACATCCATGGCAACGCTGTGACTGTCTTCCCGGTCCGTTCCGTCCAAGTTCTTTCCCATAGTATATTCTCCGGTCTGGATGTGCTGTTCATTGTTCTGGGCCGTAGTGGTCACCTGGGAAATGGCCTGTTGGAGCTGGCTTTCCGTAGCAGCTTTGGTGGAACCGATGTAGCCTCCGGCCGAAGCTTCCTGGTTGGCTTTGGCCGTATCCCATTGGGTATTGCTCAGATTGCTTACCGTGCGCTCTGTACCGCTGCTGCTGATCATAACCCCATCGGTTCCTACAGTAACGCTGTTGTTTTTCAAAGTCACGCCGCCTGCCTGGAGAGATCCATCTGCGCCCAGATTGATATCTTTATTCAGTCTGACTTTGATATGCCCATTGGTATCCGTAGTCGTCGTTTCCGCAGTAGTGGTAATATTGCTGTCCCCTACAACTCCGATAGCCTGGCCCAGTACCTGGGAAACTTCTTTATTGTTATCGTCCGACAGTTTAAATCCGCCGGACTGAGAAGCCAGAGTAACCTGTTTAATAGCATCAGCCAGCTGTGCTTCCGTAGCCGCCCGGTTCTTCACATAATTGGATTGGTTCCAGGATGTATTGTCCAAGCCGGTGATATAGTACCCTTCATTGGTACTTACCCCGTCTTTCTGCTTGCCGATAACCAGACTGACGGGATGTCCTTCAGCGTCATTTTTCGGGGTAAAGGTAATGGTATTCATACCAGTCAGATCCGCCTGGAGCCCATAGGTGAAGGAAGCTCCGTTCTGGACCAGGGACAGGTTGTTCCCGGCATTGAAGGTTACCGTATCTCCGGCCGAAATCTGTTTGTCCACAGGGTTGGCCGTTTCATCCGTCTGGCTGCCGCTGCCGGATTTTCCGGAAGCCGCGGTCCAGTAAGTCTGATTGATGGTTTCCGCCACGTTCTTGGCGGTAGCCAGACCATCCTCTGCCGTATCAACGGCAGATACTTTGCCATCCGCCGCCGTCAGTGTCTTGGTTTTCAGTCCATAGGTTACATTTGCTGCATCAGTTCCTGCAGTTTTCGTATCAGCAGTCAGATACTGGCTGTCCGTCTTGAAGGATACCTTCTTGCCGGCACCGATATCCGCAACCTTCTGTCCATCATTACCGGCAATCTGCCAACCGCTGCCCACCTTGTCATTCACTTCTTTCAGCTGGGCCACATTGACAGCATCAGTATCTGCCGACCCAGCACCAACACCACTGATGACATTACCACCATTGTTCAGCCCCTTATTAGACAAGATAACAGCTGTCTTGCCGGCTTCTGGAGTCTTGGGCGTCAGGGTAATGCCTTGCCCATTCTGGATATAGGTGTTGCCTGCTGCGTCAGTGGTCGTAATACCCTTCGCATCCTGAACCGTGGACCCATTCGTCGTATCGGACGTGGTGACTTTGGAAATACTGATTTCCTTGTTCAATCCATAGGTGAACTTGGTGCCATCCTGTGTCAAAGTCAGGTTGTCATCCTTGGCAAAATGGATAGTGTCCCCGGCCTTGACGGAAGTCTTGTTGTCCGGCGTATTGTCGGCCACCACATTGACAGAAGCGCTGTTGATGGCATTGGCCACATCCCCAGTCGTTGCCAGACCATTGGCAGAGGTAATCCTGCCATCTGCCCCAACAGTGAGGGTGCCCGTAGTCACGTCTACTTTCACCGTGGCATTATCACTGTCATCGTCACCCTTTGTGACAACAGACTTAGTATATGCACCATCCGTATAAGTCACAGTCTTGCCAGCACCGATCTTGGCCGTCACGGCAGTCCCATCCGAATTCTTTCCGACAAGGTTCCAGCCACCGCTGACCTGGTTCTGGAGAGCCTCCAGCTGGCCCTTGTTGACGGCGTCAGTAGAAGCAACGCCAGCCCCCACATTATGGATGACATTGCCGCCCATGGTGACGTTGCCACTGGTGATTGCCACTTTGGTAACTGAGCCTTCTTTGATGGTCAGGCCATTGGTATCCAGTGCGCTGCTGCCGGTAGTCACCTTCGTCAGGGAGATCTCCGGTTTCAAGCCGAAGGAAACAACACCTCCTTCGCCAACAGAAGCAGTGGTGTTAGTGCCGTCGTTGAAGGTCAGGCCATTCTTCAGCATTACGGATTTCGCCTCTTCGCTGTTGGCCTTCACCGACAGATTGTCCACATTCACCGTATAGGTCATCTGGTTGTTCGCACCTTCAGCCGGTGTGACACCGGCCACATTGCTCCCGCCAGCCACAACTGTCCGGGCATTCTTCACCTGTTTCAACGTAGCGGCATCAGTATCCCGCGTAGCATCGGCTACATTCTGGATGCGCTGACTGCCCATGGAGACGCCGCTGGTGGTGACAGAGACCTGTTTGCTGGCATCGTTATTCTTGATAACCAAGCCGGTATTGGTAAGGCTCATATCACCATTGGAAACGCCACTGGTATTCAATGTAGTACTGCCGGTGGTTACAGAATCAAGCGTGATATCCTTGTTCAGTTTCACTGTCAGAGTAGCATTGCCTTCAGCATCAGCTGTAGTCACAACACCAATGTTATTGTCCGACAGCTCTTCGGCCTTATTGGTGCCGCCAATCACATTGAGCTGCTTGCCCAGTTTTACCTTCTGAGCTGTTGCATCATCGCCTTTGACGTTGAAGCCGGTTTCGGTGGTGCCGGAAGCAGAAGCCTGCACCAGACGCTTGACATCGCTGATATTGGCCGCATTGGTGTCTGTATCGCCGCCGCTTGCCACATCAGTGATCTGCTTGCCACCATTGTTCAAGCCGTTGGCAGTCAAGGAGACCGACTTATTGCCAGTACCCGACGAAGCAATTGTCACGCCACTTGCGGCAAGAGTCGTAGTGACTCCATCCTGAGCAGCAGTCGTCAGGCTCTTGATACCAGTCAGCTCATCATTCAGTGCATAGGTGAAATCCGTGTCACTCTGGGAAAGTGTCAAGTTGTTGCCTGCCTTGAGTCTGACAGTCGTTCCAGCCTTGATTGCAGTAGCCTCATTATCATTGGCCTTGATTTTCCAAGCCGCATTGTTGATAGCCTGAGCTACATTCTGCGCCGTCGCTACCCCGTCAGTTGTCGGAGCTGTTACCACGCCAGTCTTTGCATTATCAGTAATCTCCGCCGTGTTGATGGTATAGGTGACTTTTGCACCATCTGTACCATCCGGCTGCACCGACGCCGTTGCATACGTTGTATCACCAAAGGTGACTTTCTTACCTGCACCGATATCTGCGACTTTCTGGCCATTGCTTCCAGCAATCTGCCAGCCATTCGTAACCTGCGTCTGTACGGCATCGAGCTGTCCCTTGTTGACAGCATCCTTAGCATCCGTACCGTCCGCAACATTCTTGATCTGCTGACTTCCCATAGAAACACCGCTGGTGGTGATAGAGACCTGCTTGCTGGCATCGTTATTCTTGATAACAAAGCCGGTATTGGTAAGGCTCATATCACCATTGGAAACGCCACTGGTATTCAATGTAGTACTGCCGGTGGTTACAGAATCAAGCGTGATATCCTTGTTCAGTTTCACTGTCAGAGTAGCATTGCCTTCAGCATCAGCTGTAGTCACAACACCAATGTTATTGTCCGACAGCTCTTCGGCCTTATTGGTGCCGCCAATCACATTGAGCTGCTTGCCCAGTTTTACCTTCTGAGCTGTTGCATCATCGCCTTTGACGTTGAAGCCGGTTTCGGTGGTGCCGGAAGCAGAAGCCTGCACCAGACGCTTGACATCGCTGATATTGGCCGCATTGGTGTCTGTATCGCCGCCGCTTGCCACATTCTTGATCACATGGTTGCCGTTATCCAATCCCTCAGAGGTCAGAGAGATTGACTGTGCCCCTGCCGCAGCGGGAGTAATAGTTACACCGCTTCCGGAAACCAGGGTTTGATTGCCTGCAGTATCTTTCACTGTCACACTGGTCAAATCCGTCAGGGCATCATTTAAACTGTAAACGACTTTCCCATCTTCAACTGTGGCTGTAGTATTCTTGCCATTGGCAAAATTGATACCTTCAGCCAGTTTCCGGGTGCCTTTGTCTTCCCCATTGGCCTGCAGCTTCAGATCATTGACCGTGACCGTGTAGGTTTTCACATTGTTTGCATCGGCGGGACCGTCAATGGTCACATTGTCCCCAGCCGCCACCACCACTGCATTCTTGGCCTGGGCTTTAATGGCATCATTGGAAACACTGTAAGAAATGGTGCCATTTTCCGCTACACTGGCTGTAGTATTGGTACCATCGGTGAAATTTAGGCCATTCTTTAGGGATACGCCAGTACCAGTTCCTACGGTTGTTCCATTCTGTTTCAAGCCCAGGTTGTCCACATTCACCGTGTAAATCTTGTGCTGGTCAGTCGGATCCGTTTCCAATGTCCCCAGGGTTGCATTGATTCCGGCTTTCACTTCCGTTGTAGCCTTGGCTGCAGCCGCAGTCATATCTGTAGTGCTGGCAGCACCAAAGTCACTGAGACTCAAAGTCGTTAGCGGAGTGATGCCGTCGTTGCTGGTGAAGGTAACTGTCTTGGCTGTAGAATCCTTACTTACTGTCAGATGGGTGTTCTCGATATCTACAGACGCACTATCCCCATCATTGCCGGTGATGGTCAGCGTAGACACATCATTGGACTTTGGCGTCAAAGTAGCTGATTTCAGAGCATTGTGAGTGGCACTGATGGTGAAGATTTTGGACAGGCCATCCGTACTGGTGGTCTCTACCTTTACATTCGAACCGGCAGACATATTGATGGCATCCTTGGCCTGTGTCTTGATGGCATCATTGGACACATTGAAGGTAATAGCGCCATTGTCACCAACAGAAGCAGTGGTGTTGGTGCCGTTGCCAAAGACGAGACCTTCGCTGAGTGTACGCTATCAACGTTGTTACCTTGAATGACCGTCGTGGTCGCTTTGGCCGCAGCCGTTGTCAGCGCTTCTTTGCTGGCGCCATTGAGATCATCCAGAGAGATACTGACAGGGGTGCTTCCATCATTGCGTTTGAAGGTGATGGTATGATCCGTATTCTTGGAAACGGTGGTATAAGTGTCGGTCAGGTTCAGCGTCGTTTCGTTGCCGTCCGTATCCTTCAGCTTGAGCGTCGTCTTGTTGCTGGAATCGGACGGATTGGACGCCGTATAGGACGTAGAATCCAGTTTGTTGTGGATAGCGCTGATGGTCACTGTGCCATCCGTATCGACGGTCGCTGTGGTATTCGTACCATTCTTAAAGTTGATGCCGCCATCCATGCTGACAGATGCCTTATTGGTGCCATTGGCTTCGAGCGTCAGGTTCTTGGTATCGATGGTGACGTTGCCATTGTTGTCAACAGCACTAGTGGTGTTGATGCCGTTCTTGAAATTGATGCCATTGGCCAGGGCCACGGTGGTGCCTGTACCATTGGCTTTCACAGCCAGATTATCCACATTCACTGCGTAGGTGTGCTGGTCACCATTGACCGTATCCGACAAAGTGGTATTGGCGCCCTTGGTGAGCAGGGTCCTGGCATTTTTCAGCTGGCCGTAGTTGACAGCATCGGTATCGGATGTACCTGCCGTCACATTGTTGATCTGCTGGCTGCCGGCAGAAATGCCGCTGCTGGTGAATTTCGCACCACTGGTCAGACTCATCCCGGTGGTATCCATGGTATTCTTCAGGATACCTGTAGCGTCACTGAGACTGATGCTGCCGCCGCTGTTACCTGTCCCGTCGAGCTTGATGGTTTCCTTATAGCTGTCGCCGCTGCCGGAGCCCAGCTGGGCGGTGTTCAGCTCCTTGAGGTTGCTGGCCAGCTGGACATGGAGTGCGTTGGCATCTTTGTCGGCTACGACAGCGATGTTATTGCCGGTGAGCTTGGCAGCATCCACGGTATAGGTCGTCGTGCCATCCGCAGTCGAGGACTTGACGGCGTCACTGCCGCCCGTGATGGAGATGGTCTCATTGGACCCCCGGGCCACGACGTTCTGATCGTCTGCCGCAGTAGTCTTGCCGAAGCTGGAGTTGTCGCCGCCGAAGCGGATCTGGCGGGTCAGGGCATAGAGCTGCGACCCGTTTACCGCATCGGTGCTGGTGGCGCTGACAAGGCCAGCCGCTACGTTCTGGATACGGCGCTCAGAGCCGACACTGCCGACGGTGATGACGCCAGTCGGGTTGCTGCCGGCATA
>OIWT01004137.1_pt1 | contig 12175 bp, 8 predicted proteins | sample 1587701 | NCBI WGS metagenome assembly OIWT01 (sample SAMEA3888904, study PRJEB22519) | human gut metagenome | biome: human gut; feature: human-associated habitat; material: faeces | place: Denmark | collected 2009 | reverse complement strand
GAATATTTTCGGTAACTTGCCACTGTTTATCAGTAAGGTTGGTCGGATATTGGTTCATAACTCTAATTGATTGACACTTATAAAGTTACGAATAATATTTCAATTAACCTACTTATTTTCAATTATTTATATGCTTACATAGCAACTTTTTTCAATAAATTTTAAACAGCTTCTAAGAAAAACCAGAGTCTCCAAGAAAAACTTAAAAAGTCGGAATCAGATTATGAAGCCATATGTAAAGAATCAGGAATAAAAGATACAATGATTAAACGCCAAAATCGGTCTTTTGGCTGTCATTGCAGCAATTATCATATTTGTTATTTTCATTTCTTCCCAATTGCTAAGTGGTTAAAAGTAATTATAGATGGGATTTGCTCCCTTGGAGGTTTATAGGGATTGATTAGTTTGATTATTAATGTCGTAAAGACTTTTACGAAATCCACTTAGACAAATGAAGGACAAACACCGTTATTTTGGTCATATATAAAAATGCATTATGGAACTGAAAGACCTTATAGGAGAGGCTACCGCCTATGACAAGAAAGAGAAGCTTGAAGCCGGCAAACCAAAGAGCTGGCTCAAGAGCGTTTCCGCATTCGCAAACGGCGATGGAGGCACATTGATATTCGGCATCAGCGATGATGACAGGATTGTTGGGCTTGCCAATGCCGAAAGCGACTCCGAGGCTATCAGCGAATATGTCAAGACCAAGCTTGACCCGGTTCCGGATATTCTCCTCGAATTCAAAGATCTTGATGGCAAGAGACTAATCCTGCTTCACGTCAGTGCAGGAACGGAAACACCATATTACTACATCGGTGACAAGCAGCGCATAGCATACATCCGTATCGGCAACGAATCTGTTGTCGCCGACCGTCTCCAACTGAAAGCATTGGTATTGAAAGGTTCCGGCAGGACTTACGACGCGCTTCCGTCGCCATATAAGTTCACGGATATGGCCTTCACACAGCTCCGTTCTGCCTGCTTCAAGAGGCTTCACCGCTCATTCGACGACAGCGAGTTCACGTCCTGGGGCATCATTGACGAAAACGGTTCTCTGACCAATGCGGGAGCACTGCTTGCAGACGACTCCCCTATCCGCCAGTCACGAATATTCTGCACTCGCTGGAACGGTCTCACGATGACAAGCGGACTCGGCGAAGCCCTCGATGATGCCGAACTGGAAGGCAGCGTCATCGGTCAGCTGCAGGATGCCGTCGCATTCATCCGCAACAATTCTCATAAACGTTGGTGGAAGGAGTCTGATCACCGAGAGGAGCTTCCTGACTACCCGGAAAGAGCCGTGACAGAGGTCATCTGCAACGCCATTATCCACCGCGACTACCAAGAACTCGGCAGCGAGATTCATATTGATATGTACAACGACCGGATGGAGGTATATTCCCCCGGCGGAATGATTGACGGTCGTCTGATTCAACAATTGAACCCGCTCTCAGTCCCGTCCAAGCGTCGCAATCCTCTCCTCGCAGACTTTTTCGGCCGTCTCGACCTTATGGAACGCCGAGGCAGTGGAATGAAGAAAATCCTCGGGGAATATAATCGTTTCGAGTCTTTGAAAGAATACCGCGCCCCTGAATTCAACTCCAACGCCACCGAGTTCCACGTGACCCTCTGGAATCTAAACTACGGCACCGATGTCGTAAAAGATGTCGCGAACGACACCTCTGATGTCACAAAAGAGTTCGTAAAAGAGTTCGTAAAAGAACCGGTTCAGTTCACAAAAGAGTTCGTAAAAGCCCAAAGACGCATATATAAGTTGATTTCAACGAACCCACAAATCAACATCGCCGCCATTGCCGAGAATTTAGGCGTATCTACAAGACAAGTTCAAAAATACTTGAGAAGGCTCACTGAATTACAGCTGATTGCCCGTGAAGGCGGACGTAAAAACGGCTTCTGGAGAATTCTTGACAAAGACTACGACGACTTCTTTGAACGGATATAACACAGAATCTTATTTGCAGAACAAATCCGTCCTATCTGCAATACACTGATTTTCAATAACATCTTATTTGCAAAGTAAATCAACGTGAAAAGAATATGCCAACAATAGGAATAATGGATTCGGGAGTCGGTGGACTGTCGGTGATGCGGGAGATACTGAAAGTGCTGCCGCAGGAGAGGTATGTGTACTTCTCCGACAACGCATGGTGTCCGTACGGTGAGAAGAGCCCCGGATTCATCCGCGAGCGCTGCCGCCGCATCACGGAGCTTATGCTCTCGAAGGGGGCGGAGGCGATGGTGGTGGCATGCAACACGGCCACGGCGGCGGCGATCCAGACCCTGCGCAGCGAATACGGCATACCGTTCGTGGGGATGGAACCGGCGGTGAAACCGGCAGCCCTCGGAACCAGAAGCGGGGTGATAGGCGTGCTGGCCACAGCCGGCACCCTCAAGGGCTCCAAGTACCTGAACACCAAGGGCCGATTCCAGGACGAGGTCAAGATAGTGGAGAGGGTCGGAAAGGGATTCGTCGAACTGGTGGAGAGCGGCGAACTGACAGGGCCGCACGCCGAGAAGGTGGTCGGCGACAGCCTCAGACCACTGCTCGAAGCGGGAGCGGACACGGTGGTGCTCGGGTGCACGCACTACCCCTTCCTCCTGGAGACGCTACGCAAAATCGCGGGACCGGAGATCAGTTTTATCGACCCGGCCCCGGCGGTGGCAAGGAGGCTCGTCGAGGTGCTTAAAGAAAAAGGCATCGGGCCCGCAGACGCCAGACCCGATGTCGAACTTATCGCCTCAGGCCCCGATGAATCCCTGAGAAGGTGCTATGCCCTGATACGGCAATGACGCCGGAGTCAAGGCTGAGGCGCGAGAAGCACCGGGCGCGAAGCACCCAGAGGCACCAGGAGCATCAGGAGCACCGGACGCGAAGCGCCAAGATGCGCGGACGCCTAGTAATAGCTGTAGCCGTCAGTCATCTGGCCCAGGACCTCGAAATACAAGTTCCCGTCCAGCGCCACGGCGCGGTAGACCGTGTAGTCTACAGCGTAGTACTCAACCCCGTCGAGATAGATGACACGGTAGTCGTCAGGAAGTTCCACGACAAGCGCGCCGGCAGGAGGCACCACGGTGACATATTCCCCGCCGGAAGTTCTCACGAAGAACACCCCGTCCTCATAGTAATAATCCGCAGCAGCTGCGGCAAAGCTCTGCACAAGTCCGAGACGGTCCGCAAGCAGATACGACTCATAGGCCCTCTGCGCATTGCCGGAAGAGAAACGCAGGCGCGAGTTGCCGGAAGCGACCAGCGCGTTGCGGTCCGTGACATAGCGGGCCACATCGTTGTAGGTCCGGTAGTTACGGTAAGACGCGAAATAGAACGCAAAACTGCATGAGACGGCGCCGAACCTGGCAGGCATGAACGCGACCCCGAAAGGAGGCCGGCATACATAATAACTGCCGTCCACATAGCGATAGAATACATCATTCAGCACATAATACGACACCCCGAAATACTCCCTGCGGCCGTAGTTGAGAGGGAGGCGTTTCACCCTGTAGCCGAAATAGTGATCTCCGCTGTCCCAGAAGCGCGACGGGCGTCTGTATGATATCGGAGAGCGATGAGGCGGCGGAACCCTCCCCGGCGCCGGACGCCACCCTCCACCGGGGCGCACATCAGGACGGCCGTGGCCATGAGGCCCACCATAGCCCGGGTGCCCCTGAGGCGGACGATTGTCCATGTCCGGACGGCCGGGACGATTCCCGTAACCCGGACGGTTCTGGTTGTCCGGGCGCCCCTGATTACCCGGACGGGACTGCCCGCCCGGCCTGCCTTCTCCAGGACGCATCTGCCCCGGGCGATTGCCATTGTCATGAACCCCGCCCGGTCTGCCGGAAGGCTGCGTGGCCTGTTCCCGCCGCCCCGGAGCATTGCTGCCCGTGCGCGCCGGCTGCCTGCGGCGTTCATCACCGCCCGGCTGCGCACTGGATTTGTCGCTGTTCTGCGGAGCCGTATAAGTCTTATCGGAGGAACCGTTGCCGCGTTGCGGAGATGTCGTCGCCGAAGGTCTGCGGCCAGCTCCCCTGGAGTTGTTGCCGCCCCCGCCCGACTGGGCGAAGACCGGCTGCGAAAGCAGTGAGAGAACTGCCGCCGCAGCTGCTGCGAGATAGGTCAATCTGTTCATATCAATAAAGATAATATTTGGCGGACAGTCGCTTGAATGTCTCCGCATCTGCGCACCAGAAGTCCGCGATGTCCGACACCTTGAGGCTCTGCCCGAAAGTGTTGCTGACAAAATCAGTGCCGCAGACCTTGTTGAACATCGGTATGCGCTCGGCGGAGAGGACGAACGGGTTCTTGCCGTAGAGTTCCCAGACGGCCTGCATCACATAGAACTGGGTCAGAGTTATGGTCGCGGCCTCATAGTCCGTGTAGTAGTACTGGACCCCGTGGATCAGTTTGCCGGAGAGCCTGCCGGAAGTCGGCTTGTAGTGCACAGTGCGCCATGCAACCCCTGGAACCTCGTAACTGTCAAGCACTTCCTTGAGCCTGTCGGCATCCACCCATTCCTCCGCGAAGGTCGCGAACGGCAGGGTGTAGCCTATGCCTATGTTGAGGTAGTTGTACATCTCCCCTATCAGGCCGGCTGACGGGTAGCATACCGCGCTCTCGGGATACGGGATGTTCGGGGACGGGAGCACCCACGGCAGGCCGGTGTCGTTGAAAAGCATGTCGCGGCTCCACCCCTCCATAGGCACCACGAACAGGCTGCACTTGCGGGGCTCTTCCTTGCCGTTCTGCCCGCGGTTAAGGCCTTCCTCGTTGATGAGCATCGCAAGTTCGCCCACTGTCAGCCCGTAGACATAGGGGATGCGGTACTGGCTGACGAACGAGTTGAACCCCGGCTCCACCAGCGGTCCCTCCACCTTCTTGCCGCCGAGAGGGTTGGGTCTGTCCAGCACCATCACGGGAATCTCCGCCTCGGCGCAGGCGCGCATCACCAGCCCGAGGGTTGAGATGAACGTATAGGAACGGCTGCCGACATCCTGAATGTCATAGATCATGATGTCCAGGCCCTTGAGCATCTCCTGCGACGGCTCGCGTGTGGCGCCGTACAGCGAATGCACCGGCAGCCCTGTGCGCGGATCCCGGCCGGATTCCACCTTGCCGCCGGCGTAGATGTCGCCGCGCACCCCGTGTTCGGGGGCGAAAAGAGCCACAAGCTCCACACCAGGAGCGCCATAGAGGATATCTATGGTCGAGTTGAGCTGGGAATCAACCCCGGAAGGATTGGTGACCAGGCCGACCCTCATACCGGAAAGGCCGGAGAAGCCGCGGTCACGGAGAACTTCGATGCCGGGTTTGACCCGGGCCTGCGCGCAGACGGCGATCAGCAGCGCCGCCGCGCAAAGAAAGTGACGAAAACGGTTGCCAGACAACATAGCATTACGATTATGAAGAATCCAACATACCCGACAGCCTCCTGCAGCCAGCCGGCGAAGAAGCCCGGGAGCATCATTGAAAGGGCCATGAAGGCCGTGCATATAGCGTAGTGGGAAGTCTTGAACTCCCCCTCGGAGAAGCGCATCATGTAGAGCATGTAGGCGGTGAAACCGAAACCGTAGCCCAACTGGTCGAAGGCCACGCACAGGTACACGACCCACATCGCCGAAGGCTGGGCCACAGCCATGTAGAGGTAGACGGCACAAGGCAGGGCAAGGGAAAGCGACATCGGCCAGAGCGACCTCTTCAGCCCCTTCGAGGCGGCGAAAACCCCGCCAAGTATGCCGCCGACCGTCAGGGCGATCACCCCCACAGTCCCGTAGACGAGCCCTGAGTCGGCAGTGCTCAGGCCAAGCCCGCCATCCGCGGGAGCGTCCAGCAGGAAAGGGGTCAACATCTTGACGGACAGCGCCTCCGGAAGCCTGTAAAGCAGCATGAACACGACAGCGAGCCAGACCCCGTCCTTACGGAAAAATGTCACCCAGGCGCGGGAGAACTCCCGTGCGATCTCGGATGCGTTCCTGCCGCCCCCGGCCCGCTCGACCTTGGGGAGGGAGAAAAGGTGCCAGAGCGTAATCAGGGCGAAAAGCACAGAAGCCCCGCCAATGGTAAGGCTCCACGCGGCCGGAATATTCCCGAGCCGGGTCTCAAGGATGCCGGCAAGCACGACCAGCACCCCCTGTCCGAACACGGACGATATGCGGTAGAACGTGCTCCGGATGCCCACGAACAGCGACTGCCGCTTCTCGTCAAGGGCGATGAGGTAGAAGCCGTCCGCCGCAATATCGTGGGTGGCGGAGGCGAAGGCTATTATGTAGAAACACACTATGGACAGCCCGAAAGCGTCCGGACTCACGGACATGGCGAGCGCGGCGAAGCCGGCTGTGACGAGGGCCTGCATGGCGAGAATCCACCAGCGCTTGGTGCGGATCACATCCACAAACGGGCTCCAGAGCGGTTTGATGACCCACGGGAGATACAGCATGGCCGTATAGGCGGCGACATCCCCGTTGGACATCCCGAGCCGCTTGAACATCGTGACGGATATGACGTTCACGATGAAGTACGGTATGCCCTCCGCGAAGTAGAGGGTGGGCACCCAAGCCCACGGATTACTGCTCAACTTCCGCTCCGACATAGTAGTGAGATAGTATCTGTCTGTAATCGTATCCTTCCGAAGCCATGACGGCGGCGCCTATCTGGCAGAGTCCGACACCGTGCCCCCAGCCGCGGCCTCTGAGGACGAAGAAGTCTCCGCCCGCCGTGACCTCGAAGGCTGAACTCTTGAGGTGTGTCTCGCTCAATGCGCGGCGTATGGCCAGCTCCTTGCCGATGACGGCAGAATGCTTGGTACCGTTGATTCTCAAGTACTTGATGCGTCCTGAAGGGCCTCGTTCCACCGGCTCCAGCGAGAGAATCTCACCGTAATCGACTCCGGTCCGTCTATGGACAAGCGTCGAAAGCTCTTCTCTGGAATACTTCACCGTCCAGTCGTGAAAATCCATGGTGCGCATGTCGTAGTCGTTGAGCACCTGCGGGAGAATCTCCGAATGCTCGCAGTCGCAGAAGCGGTCCTCCACGCTTTGCAGGTAGGGGAAGTCCTTGTCTTCCCAGCATGTGCTGTAGAGTTCCGTGCGCCCCCCGCAGCACTTGGAATAACGCGTGTCGCAGAGAGCGCCGCGATATCTGAGCACCTGTCCCCATGTCTGGTCTATGGCCCGGCGGACGCTCTCCCCCACGGCCATGGCAAGTCCCTGATACCGCTGGCAATGGTCGTCGGCGCAGACGTCGAACTCCCGATGCGGGGCCGCTCCGCCCGACTTTCTCTCCTCCATTCTGGCGAGCAGCCAGCTCCGCGAGATGACCGCATGGGCCTTGAGGAGTTCGAGCGAGGAGGACGACTTCATCTCCGAAGATATGACGCTGAGCAGGTAGTTCTCCATGCCGATGCAGTTCACCGCAGTGATGCAGTCTCCCTCCACGATGAATTTCAGCCCTCCGGCAAACTTCAGGGTGCGCTTCTGCTGCCAGTGGAAGTCTATCCCTATCACCACGTCGTATAGGATGAACGAGGCTTCGGCGAAAAGCGTGGAACGGGTGATGGAGTCGAAGTACAGCTCATCATATATCATCCCGTTGTAGACTATGCGGCCGTCCTGCCAGATGACTTTCTGCGGGCCGGCTCCGTCGGAGATGATCTCGAAACGTATCTCCTTGGCGGACAGGATGCCGACGCTGACCTTGGGCTGTGTGCGCGTGAGACGCCACTCTATCATCTCGCGTTCCTCGCGGGATATCGAGACCTCGGAGAGCATCTCCTCAAGGTCGGCGGATGTCACCTTCTCGAAATCCTCTTCGAATGGGGCCACGAAGAAACCGGCCATGTCGGCCGCTCCGGGGCTGATGGTCAGATGGTCGGGGCCATCCGAATAATAGTGGTGCGAGCGCTTGGCGGCGCGGAGCGTGACGAAAGCCCTGTACTCCCCGTCACGGCAATAGGCGAAAAGATTGAATTTCGGTTCGATGTCGCCCTCAACCTTGTCGGTGCAGTCAAGCAGCCGATAGAAAAGTTTTGCCATGGACTTGGATGTCGTGGCCTTGAGCGCGAACACCCCTTCTGCAAACCCGGCATAGCGGTACAGGGTCGCGTCCTTGACGGATGCGCGGACCTCGCCCGGCTTGTCGAGGTATGCGTCCACCGCCCTCTCGAGCGGCATGGAAAGCCTCGGCACCGCCTGGAAATGCAGGTGGTCCGGAGCTGAGGCCCCGCTGCCTGGGCCATTGTAGAATACCGTGTAGTCCCTGTATTTCATCGCGAAATCGAGCATGTCCGGGAAATGGTGCCATATCGCCTGCGGGATGTGCTCTTCGCGTACTATCACCAAGTGTCCCGGGAAAATCGGGTATGGGTTGACCTGGATATTGTACATCCTCCCCTTGCGGCCCTCGAATTTGAGGTGGAACTGCTCTGCCGGCCTGTTGTCCGCGCAGAGGAAGCACTTGCGTGCGGCTATGGCCTGCGGGGTGGTGTCAGCCGTGCTTGACAGTATGCGGCGGGGGTTGCACTGGACCGTGCACAGCAATCCGTCCACTTCCAGCTGCCTGGTCCGGGCGGACTTGAGAGCGCGGAAGTTGGCTGCGGCAAGAGGCCAGACGGAGAGCTGGTCGTTGATGAATTTGTCGAGTTCCTGCATCACAGAAGGGCTTGAAGGGAATCCTTTATCTTTTGGTATTCGGATTCGAAGTTTGGGGTCAGGATGGACTTGCCGGTTGCGGCCTCTATCTCTTCCGGCGACCAGTACCTGCCGTCCGTCACCTCATCTCCGTCCGGCTTCAAGATAAAGTCCCCGACTGTCGCGAATACATTGACAAGTTCCCTCTCCCTCTCTGATTCATAGACATAGGATGTTATGAAGACCGGGTTGAAGTCTGTGAATCCGAGCTCTTCTGAGGCCTCGCGGTAGAGTGCCTCCAGGACATACTCCCCGTAGGCCACATGACCGCCGACGGCCGTGTCCCACTTGAGGGGCAGGAAGTCCTTGGACGCGCTTCGCTGCTGGAGGTAGATGCTGCCGTCGCGGCTGATTATGTGGAGGTGGACCACAGGGTGCAGCGGCTTTGCCGCCGGCTGGGTAGCGGTGGCGGCTGGACTGGTGGCTGCCGGCTGGGGTGTTGCGGTTGATGCAGGCTGTGGGGATGCGGCTTTTGGCTGCTGGGCGGTGGCTGCGGATGCTGGCTGGATGGCTGCGGATGATGCAGGCTGTGGGGATGCGGCTTTTGGCTGCTGGGCGGTGGCTGCCGTTTGGCTGTTTGTGGCGGATGCTGTTTGGATGGCGGCGGCGCTTTGCCGCACCGGACCTGTCATCTGGCCTGCGATTCGGCCGTGACAGAATGCCCGGGACGCCTGAGCGACGACATTGCCGTGCTCGTCCACCACCGGCAGCATCTCGGATGCCGCCGACCTGTCGCTTCCGCGGAGAAGCGGGGCCGTCGAGGCTGGATATATCAAATCAGTCATCAGTAATTGATTATTCTGAGTTCTTCTGGAGTGTACAATATGGAATCGATGAAGTCCGGCGCCACCTGGGCCACCGTAAGGAATGCCAACAGGGCGACTGCGGCCACGGCAAGCAGCACGAGCAGAGGTATCCACCAGCGGAAGCGGCGTGGCGCATGCACAGGTCCGGTCTCCGGACGGCTCTGCGGCTGCGGTTGCGGCTCTGGTTGCCTTGTTTCCTGTTTAGGCTGCGGTTGCGGCTGCTCTGGTTGAGGCTGCGGCTGCGTTTGGCTGATTTCTGACTGCGGCTGCTTTACCTGCGGTTGCTGCTCTGTTTCCGGTTGAGACTGTTCAGATTCGGACTGCGGTTCTTGTTCCCCAGGCCCGGGCTGTTGCTCCGGTTGCAGTGCCGGTTCTGATTCTGGCTGAAGCTGTTCAGACTCGGGATGCGGCTGCTCTGCCTGAAGCTGCTGCTCTGTTTCCGGTTGAGACTGTTCAGATTCGGACTGCGGCTCCTGTTCCCCAGGCTCGGGCTGTTGCTCCGGTTGCGGTGTCGGTCCTGTTTCTGGCTGAAGCTGTTCAGACTCAGGTTGCGATGCCTGGTGCGGTGCCGGTTCTGATTGCTGCTGCTCCGGCTGGGTGCTCTCCGGTTGGATGCTCTCCAGGGACACCGGCCCGCCCGTTTCCTCCTTGTTTTCTGATATTTCCCGCGCCTCCGCTTCTCCGGCGCTCTCCCCTTCTACCTCTGCGGCCCCTTTCACCTCCATCTCTTCCTCCATCGGCGGGAAGAGCGGTATCTCCACCTCGTCCGCCATGGATATAGTCTTGAGGGACAGAGGCTTGAGCGCGAATCCATCAGGATATATATCCAGATCCGGATCTGGCACGAAGAAAAAATTGTTCTCCACGGTAGCGCGCAGGCGGCCAAGGCCAGGCAGCATTATTGTCTTACGCTCCTTGAGCACAGACTTCATCTCCCCGAGGAACTGCTTGAGATACAATCCTGCCGCCTCCTTGGAAATGCCATTGGACGCCGCATAGAAATCTATCAGCAGCGTGTCTTCCGAGCGGCTCGGGTGGAAAGACAGGCGACGGTAAGGGGGATTTATCGTGTATCCCTTGTCGGAGAAAGTGGCCGGGACCACCTCCGCCACGAAGGTGCCTAAACCGGGCAGGCCGACCCTGTTGTGGTCGGTTATCAGCTCGGATATCATAGTGGACAAAAGCGCAACATCCATAATACAACAAAAGTACGCAAAATCTGCCGATTTCCACTACCCGTCCAGGCCAAAACTTGGAACTCCCGACCAGCCAGTGTTTTTCTCCCGGCTTCGCTTTCCTGCTGCACTATCTTCAGACCTCAATTTCCTCGGAGAATGGTTTCGCTGGGGGCTGGGTTCTATGCGCAAACGCTGGTCAGGCTCGCCCGGGTCATCGTCATTTCTATTCCGCTGGGGGCTGGTTTCTATGGGGCCGGCTTCTCAGACCTTGCATCCTTCCGGACACGCGTTCTCCAAACCATCACCGCGAACAAGTTTCAGGGTGAGCCCGGAGTAGCAGGCCGGGCGACAAGCGAATCACTTCCGTCAGCCTCGGTCACGACCGCCCCCTCCAGACAGCGTTCTACCGACGGGGTCCGTGACCGACCCACCCTGGTAGGGCCGGTCGGTCAGGCCAAGACGGCTCACAGGCATCTCCAGGGCACATGGTCGTGACCGAGGCTGACGGGATCAAACCTGGAATCGCTCGTCCTGACTGCTGGTCATACCCGAGGTCGGCCGAAGGAATATCAAGACACCAGTCGGTTGCAAGCCTGACCTTGGTCCGGTGCCGCCTCAAACGCGTCCAGAACGGAAAAGTTTTCAAAAAAAGGCGAAATATTTTTGCGCTTTTAAGATTTTGCCGTATATTTGTAATCCCGAAACGCGAGTTAGGGCAAAATTCCTCTTTAGCTCAGTTGGTTAGAGCACCTGACTGTTAATCAGGGGGTCCTAGGTTCAAGTCCTAGAAGGGGAGCGCAAGCGGACGGCCGAAAGGTCGCCCGCTTTTTGTACTCCGGGGGCACAGCCGCCACATTCGGGCCGTTCAGGCTTACATCGCATCTGCTCTGCAGCCACCTCGCCATCATAAACTTCCGCCGCACCTGCGCCACTACTATACGCCACCGCGCACCTGGTCGCGCCGCACACATCACCACACCTCCGCGCGAGGCCTCACATGGAGTCCGCCCCTGCCAGGTGTGAGCCTGTTCCGGCGTTTTCGCTCATACCTGACCTTTCCACCTGCCCTGCATGGCCATCTGCGGCATCCACCTCCGCCAGGTGTGAGCCGTTTTCGGCATTTCCGCTGCTACCTGAACCGCCAATATGCACCCCATCCGCGTCTGTGACCGGTGCCACTTCCAGGTGTGAGCCTGTTCTGGCGTTTTCGCTCATACCTGACCTTTCCACCTGCCCTGCATGGCTCTCTGCGGCATCAGCCACCGTGCAGGATGCAAAAGAAGGCGGCTAAAAAGTCGAATGACTTATAGTCGCCTTCTGCTCTTGTCCACACCCGCTGGTCGATGCTTCCCCTCCCGGAACTCCACCGCAACCGCCAGCCGGGGCTCCGTACGGGAAACGGCTGTCTGCCGTACGGATTGAGTTCGCAAATGGGTTTGGTACGGCAAAGGCAGGGTTTGCCGTACCAATCTCTCCACACAGCCCCGG
>OIWT01004136.1_pt1 | contig 12176 bp, 14 predicted proteins | sample 1587701 | NCBI WGS metagenome assembly OIWT01 (sample SAMEA3888904, study PRJEB22519) | human gut metagenome | biome: human gut; feature: human-associated habitat; material: faeces | place: Denmark | collected 2009 | reverse complement strand
ATTCGAACCCCCGACCTTTTGGTTCGTAGCCAAACACTCTATCCAGCTGAGCTACGGGCGCACAATTACACTGCTACACTAACAGTCTACCATAATAGAGAAAAAAGTCAAGAAAAAATCTTTTAGATTAAATCACAAAATATTAATTTTTTATACATAAATACAAAAAATCATACTTCAAAAATGTAATATATTATATTTTATTTTATTAAATTTATTTTTTTATGGTAATACTTATTATAATATGATACTATATACTGGTGTTATGCTCAATAAATTTATACTGATGGAGTTGAATTTTGATATGGAGAAAACAAAACCAAAAAAAAGATGGATTATCGTTGTAGCCGGTGTTATAATTTTAGGTGTATTCGGACTCGTATTATTTTATCAAAAAAACGTACCCACCGTTTTTACTCAAAGTGAATATATAAAAGAGGTAATAATACAAAATCAGAGCTTTAACGATACTTTAGATAAATTTTTAGACGAAGTAACTTCATACGACGGCTCTAAAGAAGATACGGAAAAATTAGAAACTACTGCAAATAAATTGAAAAATTTTGTAAATGAACTTGAAAAACAGTTAGGGCCCAAAGTACCCACATCTTCTAAAGAACATTATCAAAAAATGATTGAAGCTTACAATATGTATCTTGAAGGTATAGAAATGTATAAAAAAGCTGTACCTAAAAATTTGGGAGAAGAACGAAATACACAGATAAAACAAGCACAAGATAAAATTTCTGAAGCTAAAAAGACCATGAAAAATTTGAAATAGTTAATTATTTCACACCAAAAGGAGAAACAAAATGTGTTTTTAAGCAATTCAAATAATTTAGATGTCATTTTAATAAATATGATGTTAATGATAATATGGCATCTTACAGTTTTAATTATATGTATGGTTTTACCACGTTCTTTCTTCGAACCTACCAAAAAGCTTTACGTTACTCGAAAATGGGAAAAGAATGGTAATCTGTACATTAAAAATTTTAAAATAAAAAAGTGGAAAAACTACCTTCCCCAATTCGTTGCAAAAGGTGGTTTTTCTAAAAAACATTTGCCGTCCTCAAAAAATGTTGACGCAGGCTATTTGAAAGTTTTTATATCTGAAACATGCAGAGCTGAGTGGAATCATTTGATGTGTTCAATGTATTTTATAGTTTCTTTCTGTATAAATTCTGTTGAAAACGCAGTGATATTTTCACTTATACCTATAATTTGTAACTTCCCTTTTCTTATCATACAAAGGTATAACCGCATAAGATTACTAAAACTTGAAAAAAAATATACTCGACAAAGCCATGTATCTATTTAGTTCTTTAATAGTTAAAAATATAAATTTTGAGTGTTTTCTTTAAATAACTTTTATTTAATCAAATTAAAAAAATATATTGATTTTTTATTTTTTTTCTGGTACAATACATTTCGTTATTGAGTAAGTTTTGGAGAGGTGTCCGAGTTGGTTTAAGGAGCACGATTGGAAATCGTGTAAGTCGTTAAAGCGGCTTCGGGGGTTCGAATCCCCCTCTCTCCGCCAGGGTTTTATAAAAAATTTTTATATGCTGTATTTCTGCTTGGTGATTCCAGGCTGTTTTTTATTTATGGAAGATCGCATAATAATCATGTGACTCAGCAATAGATTAGTTTATGAAAAAATTCGAATGAAAATATCAAGGGTTGACGATAATTAATCTACTACGTATGATAGAGTATTTTATGAAAATAAAAGTAACAGTAAAAAATTACATGAATGTAAAGAATTTTGAATGGTAATTATTCGCTAAGTACTAACTGAAGCATATTTTTGTGAGTAAAATTTTGTTCAATAACAGGATTAATACTGACGTAATGTAAAAGTGTTTTTTATGCTTCAAAAATATTATATATTTGTCATATTTACATCATATGGTTATGTTTTAGTGTGTAAGGATAATCTTATGTTCGAATATTATGAAATTATGAAAAAATTTTCGAAAAGATCTTTTTCTGGAAATTTTTATGAAATAATAAGTTGGAAAAGAAAGTTTACGGAGGAATATATTAGAAGAGTAAAAGTACAAAAATTCAACATCTTATGAATGTTTCTAATAATTCAAATTTTTTAAATCTCTGACAGAATGTACATTGAAGTACGTCTACGGGAGGGTCAAGTTGTAAAAGATTTAGGTATAAGAAATGATAAGATTATTCCATTTGTTAATGAATTTTTGGTAAAATTAAGTGCAAAAATTCTCAAAGATGAAGAAATTCAGCGTGATATAAACATGTTGACAACTAGTATGGGAATTTCTTTCAACGATACAGTTGAAAGTTATATTAATGTCAAAATTTTTTATATACTTTTGATACATTGTGCAAAATGTAATTACTTATTTTTTATCGAGTGGTGCGTTGATGGTTGGAGGTAGTGTATTTGTAACTTTTGATAAAGGTATGGATTGTGCCATCTTGTGCACAGATATAGAACTCGTGTTTCCACATTAGTAGGAATATATAACATGTACTAATCGTCTAAATCAGCTGATGTTCTTTTTACTGTACGAAAAGTCTCAAAATTATGCAATAGCTTTGGGACAAATGCATGATATATTGATTAAGGAACCTAAAAGGGTAAATCTGTTTATATTTGCGATAGGTGAGAAAATTTAAAAAAACTTTGTTTAAATTTAATGTTATTTGGAAGTGGTAAAACAGAAATATTCGTAATGACGGTAGTTGGTGTAACTTTAATTGTATTGAAGGTTTAGTTTGTACTTCATGGGTGAAAGATTATGTTTTTTACAATAGTACACTGTTTCATATTTCATAGATATATTTCGCAGTTTTATGATATCGGATGCTACATTTGATTATAATATGTTGATGCGAAAGATTAAATTTGTGAATTTTTTCAACCAGTTACTGATTTTTTGAAAAATAAAAATGATTATACAAGCGTAAATTTATTCATTTACAATTTTGCATTACAATTGTTTAGTTTTTGTTCAAATGAAACCTTTTGCATCTCGGTTATTGGATTTGGTTACTGTGTGGTATTGGGTTTTATTTTGCGTAAAAAATAGCCGATTTTTTTCGGCTCTATATTATGGCTTTTAATTTTGGTGAATCACTTTTTTTATAAATCAGTAATTGTTGTGAAGTGTCTATACAGGCAAGTAAGATATCTGATAAATCGGTTATTCCTCTTCTTTGCATCTCAGATTTAAGCCATTTTGAATCTTTTCCGATATTTTTCAAATTTTTTTCTTTTATTTTTCCGTCTATTATTATGTTTGCGCACAAACCTTTGTATTGAGTTTCGATTCCCATGTCTTGAGGTGTAAGAGGTGAGTTTTGAGGTTTCAGTTGTATACTTACTTCACCGTTTGTTTCTAAAATTGCAAATTCAACTTCTGAAATGTTAAATGCATTTTTTAGACGGCATTCTTCCAACAGTTCGTCTACGTTTATTCGAGTTTTCTTTAGATTGTTTTCTATTATTTTTCCGTCTTGAATAAGTATAGTAGGGGCTCCATTAAGAATTTTTCTTCCCTGCGGACTTTTAATGCTTATCAATGACAAAATTATAGGGAACACTCCGTAAATTATCATGCTTGCTAAAAATTCAGGAAAATCTATATCCATATCGACTGCAAATGCGGCTGCAATTGATCCTATTGAGATTCCGCTTACATAATGAAAAAAGCTGAGTTGAGAAATTTGCTTTTTTCCGGCGAGTCGTGTGAATATAAAGAGCATAATTATGGAAACCAGGGAATGAATTGTTGCTTGTATTAAATTTTCTTGCATAAAAATATTCTCCAATTCTATATATTTTCTAATATTTTGTGTAATTTTGTAACAAATATACGTTGAGCTGAATTGATACTTGGAATTTTAACAATTTATAATGTGTATTGGAGCATGCAAGATAGGTAAAAGATTATGATGTTTATCAAAAATAATAGTTTTTATTAGGATTAAAGAATTTTTATAAATCTTCAAATGAAATATGTTATACAAAGTGATATAATTAAAATGAAGATTGTTGCTGTATTGAAAAATTCTTTAGTAATAGGTACAAGTAGCAAAATGCATTAAATGGAGTGAAATTTTTATGCGAATGAGCAAAATGGGAATTAAAACAAGGCATCACAGAGGTAATGATGAAGCACTTTCACAGGAAATATTATTTCAATCAACTCAACTTAAACGTCATGCAGCCGGCATATATGGTTTAGGTAATTTGTTAGTACGTGCGAGAAATAATATAATGAACGTTATACGCAAAAATTTAGAGAATTATGATTGTTCCGAAGTATCCTTGCCTGTGATACAGCCTAAAAGTATTTGGGAAGCTTCAGGTAGATGGAGTACGTATGCTGAAAATAAACAAATGTTCACATTTGAAGGACGCAATGGAGAATATTGTTTGGCTCCTACAGGAGAAGAAATCGTATTGGATTTTATCAGAGAAAATATAGCTTCATATAAAGATTTACCTGTAAATATTTTTCAAATTGGTAATAAATATAGAGATGAAATACGAGTTAGGGGAGGACTTTTGCGCAGCAAAGAATTTTTAATGAAGGATGGATATAGCTTTCATGCAAGTAAAGAAGATATGGTAAGAGAATACAACTGTATGAGAGAATGCTATATGAAAATTTTTTCTGAATTGGGTCTGAATGCAATTTCGGTCAAAGCTGTAAGTGCAGATATGGGAGGAAAAGTTTCCGAAGAATTTATGTGTCCGTCACCTGTAGGAGAAGATAAAGTACTTATGGATGAAAATACAGGTATTGCTCTCAACACCGAAGTTCTTGATTATCCGGAAATGCTTGAAGAAATAAAACAAGATAATCCTGAATTTGACATTAACAACTTGAAAGAAGTTTCTTGCATTGAATTAGGACATATATTTCAATTGGGAAAATTTTACTCAGAAAATATGAATGGATATTTTGTAAATGCTCAAGGAAAAAAAGAGCCTTACTATATGGGATGCTATGGAATAGGGGTCAATCGCACATTGGGAGCAATATGTGAAAATAATTGTGATGAAGAAGGTCTGGTTTGGCCTGAATCTGTAGCACCGTATCAGTGCGTGATAATTTCGACGCCTGAAAACACAAATGATGCTGAAAAGTTGTATTCTGAGATGAAACTTAAAAATATAGACGTAGTTTTAGATGATCGTGGAGCGAGTTTCGGTTCAAAGATTAAAGATGCCAAACTTTTAGGTTTTCCGTATATGATAATAGTAGGAAAAAAATATATACAAGAAAAGCTGTTTGAAGTAGAGGTTAGAAGAACTTCAGAAAAATTATTTTTAAATTTTGAAAAATTGATTAGTCTTATTAAAAACTGAGTTTTAAATATTTTTACAGGGTGGATGACATATTTTTGACAAACACTTAATAAAAGTAAGTAAATCTTAGTAGTGATTAAAAAATTTTATTCGAACTAAAACAAGTACCCTACTAATTTATTGACACAGAGAAATTGATTACCCTGAAATGTATTTAAATCCAGGTAACAGCCTCATAGGTCCATCTGCCGTCTGGATGTTTTATTACTTTCAAATAACCTTTTCCAAGTTTATTTGCTGCGGCAGCTTGGTAAATTTGAAGTTTTGCAAACATCAAACCTCCGTTGACAGTCCTGTTTTCAAATCTTATCCATTCCAACTCATGATGTATGTGGTAATCACCTGTAACATGCCAAACGTCATTACTTCCGACTTTACCTTGGTAAACGCTTTCGGCGTTTACAACAGCAGATAATGGTAGCATTGATATTAAAGTGATGCCCATGGTAGCAGCGATTTTTAAAAATTTTTCTTTCATTTCATCAAATCCATTTCAAAAAATTTTTATGCCATCCACTGTAATAATTTTAATTAATTTCCAATAATTGGTCAATTACTATTGGAAAAGAAAGTAATTTTGTGATGAAATCATTTGTTATTGACTTAAAAATTTGTAAAATTTTTCTTTTAAGTGGAATACTAGAATTTTAATTAAGGCTAGACAATAGATTAAAAAATATTGTTAATTAACTATAAATAATGAATTTGTTTTGTGATAATGTACAAAACGTAATTTTTGTTACAAATCTGCGGTAGATTCGAAATAGTATATTGCAAAAAATTAATTAATTGTATATAATTGATAAAAGAATCACTCATTTATGTACACGTAGAAACTTTAAATGTGATAATAATAAAAAGAAAGAGGTATACTATGTCTAACAGATTATTCCAAAACATAATTCATCAAACAGTTGATGTCATGGGAAGAACTGTAGGAGTTATTGATGATTCGTGCATAATACTCGCTTGCAGCGATCCTATAAGAATCGGCGAAACAATGAATGCAGTGAGATCGGATTTGATTGAAGCAGGAGATGTTTTTGTAGCTGATAATTATACTTATAAACCTTTCGGTTGTTCATCTCATCCTGATTTTGCGGTTTTTGTTAGTGGTACAGATGAATCTGCTAAAAAGGACGCAACCATTCTTTCTGTAGCAATGAATAGTGTGAAAGAGCGTTATGATGAAAAATATGATAAAGTAAATTTTATTAAAAACGTATTACTCGATAACATTTTACCGGGAGATATATATCTTAAAGCCCGTGAACTTAAATTCAACTCAGACGTAAATAGGGTTTGCATGATTGTGAAGATAACATCTAAATCGGATGCTTCTCCGTACGAAGTCATTCAAAATCTTTTCCCTGACAAAACTAAAGATTTTGTTATAAACATAAATGAACGTGATATAGCCATTGTGAAAGAAGTTCGTAAAGATACAGATACCAAATCTCTTGAAAAGTTGGCAGCTTCTATTGTTGATACTCTTTCTGGTGAATATTATACACACAGTGTTGTAGGTGTGGGAAGTATAGTTACAGGAATAAGAGAACTGGCACGTTCATTCAAAGAAGCTCAAGTATCGATAGAAGTTGGAAAAGTATTCGATACAGAAAAAAATATAATTACATATGATCACTTGGGTATAGCTCGTTTAGTTTATCAGCTTCCTACTACATTGTGCGAAACATTTCTTAAAGAGGTATTCAAAAAAGGCTCGGTTGAAGCCATGGATCAAGAGACTTTGTTTACAATTCAGAAATTTTTTGAAAACAGCTTGAATGTTTCTGAGACTTCCAGAAAATTATTTGTACATCGTAATACATTAGTGTACAGATTGGAAAAAATCAAGAAAATAACCGGTCTTGATTTGCGTGAATTTGAAGATGCTATAGTATTTAAAGTAGCGCTTATGGTTAAAAAATATTTAATGTCAAATCCTGTTAAATTTTAATAACTGACGTTTTATACTATAATTTCAGATAATTCAGGTAAACGGTGACAGCAGGTATAAAATTTTATGATTACCCCTTTTTTAAAATAATTAAATTGTGTTGCCGAGCCTTACTTGGCAACACTTTAGTTTTATCTGAAGAAACGGAGATATTATGATAGAATTTAAAAATGTTACAAAATGCTATGAAAATAACTGTGTTGCTCTTGATGATTTGAGCCTTACGATTCCAGATGGTGAATTTGTTTTCATAGTGGGTCCTTCCGGTTCCGGTAAGAGTACTTTTTTGAAGTTGCTTACGAAAGAAGAAGAGCCAACTGCCGGAAATGTAATTGTTAACGGCGTTAATCTTTCAAAAATGAAAAAAAGAAAAATACCATACTTGAGAAGAACTATGGGGATAGTTTTTCAAGATTTTCGTGTTATTGAAAAGATGACGGTTTTTGAAAATGTAGCGTTTGCAATGCATGTGGTGGGAGCCAAAGGACGTGATATAAGGAAACGAGTTCCTTATGTATTGAGCTTGGTAGATTTGAGTGATAAAGCTCGCAGAAAAGTTTCAGAACTTTCAGGTGGAGAGAAACAAAGAGTAGGTTTAGCCAGAGCTCTTGTCAATAATCCGGATATGATTATTGCGGACGAGCCTACAGGAAACATAGATCCATCTATGTCATATGAAATAGTTGATCTTTTAAGTCAGATAAACAAATGCGGAACTACAGTTGTTATGGTAACACATGATATTTCTATAGTTAAAAAGTTCAATTTTAGAGTTGTGGAAATATCTGGCGGAAAGATTAAAAATGATATCAAACCCGGTGGTGAAATTAAATGAATATGGAAACTTTTAAATATTTTTTAAGAGAAGGATTTAAAAATGTGTGGATAAATGGAGTCATGTCTGCGGCATCTGTCTTGGTAATGGTTTGTTGTATGATTTTGACGGGCGGGGCAATGTTATTGTCACTTAATTTGAACCAAGCATTGAAGTCTATTGAAAATCGAAATAGTATAACGGTGTTTTTGGAAAGAGGAGTATCCATAAATGAAGCTATGGCTGTTGGAAAGAAGATAGAGCAGACTAATAATGTGCTTCATTGTGAGTATTATTCCAGTCAACAAGCTGCCGAAAAATATAAAGAAGCTTTGGGAGAACTGTATGAAGTTGTAACTCAAGAAGAAAATCCTTTCCCAGAAGCTTTTCACGTCACTATGAAAGATTTGTCGCTTTACGACGAAACTATTTCTGATTTGAAATCTTTGAACAAAGTTGAATCCATAAGTGATAGAAGTGAAACTGCATCAAAATTATCAAATTTAAATAAATTAATTTCTCAAGCAGGATTTTGGATTGTATGTTCTTTGGGAGTTGTTTCACTTTTTATAATTTCGAATACAATAAAAATTACCATGCATAGCAGACGATTTGAAATAAGTATAATGAAATCTGTGGGTGCAACAAATGGTTTTATAAAAGCTCCGTTTATTATTGAAGGTATTATAATAGGTTGTGTTGCTGCTGTTCTTTCCACTGTAATTTTGAATTTGGTATATGATAGTTTGGCAAATGTAGTGGGAGGAATAATTCCATTTTATGGAATATCTTTTAAAAATATTTTTTGGCAAGTTTTTGGTTCTTTTATTGCAACAGGAATATTTTTTGGAGTTGCGGGAGGTATGATCTCCTTGAGAAAATACCTTAATAAAGAAGGAGGAGATGTAGTTGCATGGTAAAAAAAAGCGTATTTTGAATTTAATTTTTTTAATTCTGTCTATCGCTTTTTTTTCAGGTTATTCTTTTTTTCAAAATGTTATTTCTGCGAGTTTGGCAGAGAATAGAAACTCTAAACTACAACTTCAAAAAAGAAAGAGAGAATTGGGCAAAGAACTTCAAAAAGCTGCAGAAGAAGTAAAAAAAGAAGCTCAAAATAAAGACGCACTCAGTAAAGAAATAAAAATAGTACAAAATCAAATAGATGTTTCAAACGGATACATAAATGCTCTTGACAAAGAAATAAAAGAACTCGAACTTCAAATAAAAGAAATTAAAAATAAAATGGAGGAAAAAGTAGTAACTTTAAGAGAATGTTTGTACTGCCTTTATCGAGCGAATGATACTTATACGTTAGATATTCTCTTGAAATCTAAGGATTTCGAAGATTTTTTGGACAAAGCCGAAATGGTTCGTTCTGTAAGTAATACGATAAAGAAGTTAATAGATGAACTTAAATTGGATTTGAATAAAGTAAATCAAAAAGAGCAAGATTTAATAAAAGATAAAGAAGAACAGGAAACAGAAAATAAAAATTTAGAGGAAAGTCGTGAAAAATTACAAGATTTACTTGATAAAAGTGAGAGTTTGCTCTCTGATCTCGAGAAGTCTGAACAAAAAGTTAAGCAAGAATTAGATGAGAATGATGCGGAAATAAAAGCTATTGATTCGCAGATTCAAAAGTACTATGAAGAACAGAGAAGAAAAGAAGAAGAAGCCAGAAAACAAGCTGAATCAGGTAAACCGCAAACTCATCCGGGAAAGCCTGGTGTTGTCCACAAAGGTGGATACGTGTGGCCTGTTCCGGGATTTACAAGAATATCTTCAGGATTTAACGATAACGAAAATAGAGCTCACAAGCATGGTGCCATAGACATAGCCGGACGTGGTATTTACGGAGCTAAAGTTGTTTCTTCAGGTGCTGGAAAAGTCATAATGGCCAACACTGACGGAAAAGGTGGCGGCTATGGAAATTATGTTGTTGTAGACCACGGCAATGGATTTTCCACTCTTTATGGTCACCTTAGTAATGTGCTGGTAAAAGTTGGACAAACTGTTGACAAAGGTGAACAAATAGGAAATGTAGGTAATACCGGACGTTCTACTGGTCCGCATTTGCATTTTGAATGTAGAGAAAAAGGAATAAGAGTAGATCCCAGTATAATAGTCGTTTATTAAAAATCGAGAGGAAGTGGAGTACTAAAATGAAAATATTAGATAAAAAAATACCGCTTGTATATGCATTAGCTGCGTTATTCTTTTTTTGTGCACTGGTATATTCTTTAGGTTATAAAGTTGCGATGGACAAGTTTAATAATGTGGTGTCCTATGCTTACGAGAAACAAAAAATGTATTCCACTTTAAGCGAGGTTGATTATAATATTAGGGAAGATTGCGTTTGCGATATTAAAAATTCAGATATTTTGACCGAAATTTGTAAAGGATACGCTTTTGGAGTTGACAGTGAAAATTGCAAATTTTTTAACAAATCAGAGTATAAAAAATATTTAGAAAATTCTAACAAAGACGTATCTGATATTAACTTTGATAAATTAGATAGTGATATTTTATATATAAAATGTAATGCTATTTTTGAAAACGCAGCTAAAAGTATAAAGGAAAATATTACTAAGGCTTTGTCTGACGGTACAAGAGGATTAATAATAGACTTGCGTAATTGCAGTAAAGCAGATTCGTCTGAAGTTTTTAAAATTATTCAAAATATAGTTCCAACGGAAGATATTATAAAAACTTTAGATAAGAAAGGAAAATCTGAAATAGCTTGTAAATCGGAAGGTACGGGATTGAATTTGAAAATTTCAGTTATCGTAAATTCGGGTACGTCAGGTGCATGTGAATTGATAGCATCTTCCTTAAAAGATAAAAGAAATGTAACCTTGGTTGGAACGAAAACTGCTGGAAATACTGTAAGGCTTAAAACTGTTACGTTAGCAGATGACTCAGTACTTATTTTCCCGGATGCATATTATTTGAATACAGATGGAGAAAATTTGTTTAAAAAGGGTGTTTTACCGAACGAAGAGGTATTGGCGGATGAAAATAATTCTGAAGATTTGCAACTTCGGAGTGCTATTAAAAATTTGGATTAGTGATTTTTATGATAAGAGAGTGGATTAAATGGATAATATCTTTGATTTATCCACAAAAATGTTTAATTTGTTCTAAATTAATTCATTATGATATGGATTTGTGCGATAATTGTAAAGATATTATAAAACCAATTTTTAAAATTAGAAGATTAGAGTATTTTCTCGGTAGATTTTCTTTATGTATATCACTATTTAACTATTCCGGTTTAATTAGAGAAGCTGTTTGTAAATTTAAATTTCATGGATGTATGGAAATTGCGAAGTATTTTACGCATAATGTTTCTCATAAAAATATAGAAGATTTAATTAAATGTAAAATAGATTATGTAACTTGTGTACCACTTTCTAATGAACGACGAAAGGTTAGAGGGTATAATCAATCAGAATGTTTTGCAAGAAGTTTAAGTGAAAAAATTGGTATACCGTATAAAGATTTTCTTGTTAAAATTTTTGATAATCCTCCTCAACATGAACTTTCTGTAAATGAAAGGGTTAAAAATGTGTGTGGAATGTATAGAATTATAAATGATTCTGACATTAAAGGAAAAAATATATTAATTTGTGATGATATAATAACCACCGGAAATACAATGAAAGAATGTATAAAAACCCTGAAAATTAATGGAGTAAATACTGTATTTTGCTGTACTATTGCATCTGCTTAAAGATTTTAATGAAAATAAAATTACCATCTCAGTATAGAGGTGGTATTTCATTGTTGAAAGAGTAAATATTTCCTAGCTAAGTAGGAAATTATTTTTTTTTACGATCAAAATTCTATAATACTAACCGCCTCTCTAAAGGAGGCTAATACGGTTTGACACTTGCGGAAAGATTGGTACTTGCTACCCATAAATGGGTCGGTATTGTTAAATGTTAATTGTTCTCCTAATTCATCTTCTTTTAATTGATTTTTGATATATTCCTTTATTTTAACCGCATTTTTCCCTGCTGTATCTACATAGTATCCTCTGCACC
>OIWT01004127.1_pt1 | contig 12210 bp, 9 predicted proteins | sample 1587701 | NCBI WGS metagenome assembly OIWT01 (sample SAMEA3888904, study PRJEB22519) | human gut metagenome | biome: human gut; feature: human-associated habitat; material: faeces | place: Denmark | collected 2009 | reverse complement strand
CCACAATGATTGTACAACCGTTGTTTATCAGGTGCTTTCCCGTTCGATCAGCACTGAATCGTACACCACATGCTGGATGGATACGGCGCTCCGGTCCTTGGCTTCGATCTGCTCCAGCACCAGCTGGGCGGCTTTCCGGCCGATTTCCCGGGCGGGCATTTCCAGGGTGGTCATGGTGGTTTCCAGCATGTTCCCGATTTCATGGCCGGTAAGGCTGATGATCCGGACCTGCCGGGGAACTTTTTTTCGGGCTTCCTTCAGGGCCCGCATGGCACCGATGCCCTGGGCATCCGTGGCCGCCAGGATGGCATCCAGTTCCGGATGCTCCAGAAGCATCTGCCTGGTGGTCTGGTAGCCGTATTCCAGGGAACTGGTGAACCCTTTGGCTTCGGAGGTGATCTCCTTCAGCCCCAGTTCCTCCAGGGCTTCCCTGTATCCCTGATACCGGAATTTGTAGGGAGATACCTTCAAAGAACCGGTGATCAGACCGGGATGACGGCTTCCCTTGCCGTACAGGTACTTCACCGCCTCGTATCCGCATTTCACATAGTCCACGGTGACGCTGGAGAGGGTGTCATCCTGGATCCGGATTACCTGGGTCACCGGGATCCCGGAAGCCTGGATGTCCCGGACCAGTTTTTTGTTCTTTCCGGTGCCGGCCAGGAGGATCCCGTCTACCAGACCGTTCCGCAGCCGGCTCAGCCCCTCTTTTTCGATCTGGGGGTCGTCTTCAGTGCTGCACAGCAGGGTGGCATATCCCTGGGCCCGGGCCGCTTCTTCGATGGCCTGGGCCACGGTGGAAAACACTGTCAGATGGAGCCGGGGCACCACCACCCCGATGGTGTGCCGTTTGCCCTGGCGCAGCCCCTTGGCCAGCAGGTTAGGCCGGTAGCTGAGCTTTTCCACCGCGGCCATGATCCGGGCCTTGGTCTCCGCGTGGACGCAGGGATTGTTGTTCAGGGCCCGGGAGACAGTGCTCACATCCACGCAGGCCAGCTTGGCCACGTCTTTCAGGGTTGGCATGGAATTTCACTCCTTTCCCGGATTGATGGATCCGGAATTGATAGGTATTGTTACTTATTTACGAAAACGTTTGCATACGATTAATAAATATCATAGTGAAAGAGTTTTGTCAATATAAAAGTGTAAAGGCGCATGAAACCTTGATGTACGATATATCTATCCGTGCAATAAATTGCAGAAGTATCAGAAAATATTGACGAAAAGCCCAGGGAAATGCTATAAAGTAAGAGCAATAATACAAACGATTGCAAAAAAAGCAGCTGCCAATACCTGAAAATACGGGCTGGGAAAGAAACCCGGCGCCTGCCACAAGGAGATAAGATCATGTACATTGAACATCTGGGCTTCGACCCTGAAACCGTTCCCAAACTGACTTTTCTGCAGATGCTGAAACGGATCGGCCCCGGCATCATCCTGACCGGGGTGATCATCGGTCCGGGAGCCATCACTACCGCTGCCATGCTGGGGGCCAACTACGGCTATGACATGCTGTGGCTGTTCATCCCCATTTTCCTTATGGGCATCACCTTCATGCTCACCTGCTACCGGATTACCATGCTGACGGGCATGCCCATCATCCACGCCATCCGCCACTATTACGGCAAAGGGGCGGCGGCCTTTGTGGGTGTCTGCCTGTTCCTGGCCTGTCTGTTCTTCACTTTCGGGAACATTTCCGGCAGCGGAGCCGGCATGAACCTGCTGTTCGGCATCGACTGGAAAATCGGGGCCCTGATCATGATCGCCATCCTGCTGGTGATGTATTTTTCCAAGAATACCTATTCCAAGGTGGAAAAAGGGATCCTGCTGTGCATCCTGGCCATGATTGCCGCCTTCTATGCCACCCTGTACGTGTCCGGAGGACCGGAATGGGGCGGATTCTTCCAGGGTGTCACCCACTGGGGATTCCCTAAGGGGAGCATCCACAACAGCCTGGCCTTCATCAGTACCCATGCGGCCATTACCGCCGGGGTCTACGGCACCTACCTGGGCGCAGAAAAGAAATGGAACAAGAAGGACATGTTCAACGGGACCATGCTGGCGGATGCCATTGCCCATGTGGTGACGGTGATCCTGATTTCCGGCGCCGTGGTGCTGGTGGGGGCCATCGTCCTCCATCCCCAGGGGCTGCGGATCAAGGCTCCGGCCCAGCTGGCGGCTATGCTCCGTCCCTTCCTGGGCGGGTATGCCAACCTGGTCATGGGCCTGGCGCTCCTGGGAGCCGCCTTCTCCAGCCTTCTGGGGAACACCCAGAGAGGGGTGGTACTGCTGAATGCAGGGCTGGATAAGGACGTGAGCCTGGAAAGCAAACTGGTCCGGTGGCTGTGTGTGGCCTGCATCGTGTTCGGCTGTGTCATCTGCTTTTTGTACAACGGGTCTCCCACCCGGCTGATCTTCATCGCCAACCTGGCCACTGCCATCGGGACGCCCACGGCAGGGTTCTTCGTCACCCGGATGATCTGGCGGAAGGACGTGAACGAAGGGCTGAAACAGCCCCTGCTGCTCCAGATCTCCATGACCGTCTGCTACCTGTTCGCCCTGGGCATGACCGTATACGCCCTGGTGGCGAAGCTGTGAAAAGGTGGGGCTGTTGCATGCGCAATAGCCCCATGTCAATTGACAATTGACCATCGACAAAAAGGGACTGTGAAAAAATAATTTCTCATTTTTTCACAGTCCCTTTTCTGTTGCCAACTTCCTTTCCATCCGGTAAGATACTATTATATAGAAAACAACTGGGAAAAGGAGCGATACTATGGGGAAATACGACTTTGACCGGATCATCGACCGGAAGAACACCAGCTGCCTGAAATACGATTTCGGCATGAAACGGAAGGGGCGGACGGATCTGCTGCCCATGTGGGTGGCGGACATGGATTTTGCTCTGCCGGAGGAGATCCTGGAAGATTTCCACAAACGGATCGACCATGGGATCTTCGGGTATACGGATCCGGATGCAGAATACTTTGCCGCCCTGGACCGGTGGTTCTCCCTCCATCACGGGTACCACATCCAGCCGGAATGGGTGACCCTGGGCTGCGGGGTGGTCTATGGCCTGGCCACCGGGGTGAAGGCTTTTACGGAGCCGGGGGACAGGGTGCTGATCCAGCAGCCGGTGTATTATCCCTTCCGGGAAGTCATCGAAGACAATGGCCGGACCTTCATCAACAGCCAGCTCCATTATGAAAATGGGAAATACACCATCGACTTTGGGGATTTTGAGCAGAAAATCCGGGAAAACAAGGTAAAAGCCTTCCTGCTGTGCAACCCCCACAACCCGGCGGGACGGGTGTGGACCAGGGAGGAACTGACCCGGTTGGGGGATATCTGCCTGAAGCACAATGTGATCATCCTGGATGATGAGATCCATTGTGATTTCGTCTATGCGCCCCATCACTTTACCAGCTTCCTGACCCTGGACGAAAAATACAGAAACAACCTGGTTGTATTCAATTCGCCCAGCAAGACCTTCAACGTGGCCGGCCTCCAGCCCGGGAACATCATCATCCCGGACAGGGAACTCCGGCGCAGATACCGGAAAGCCAATGCCGCTGCCGGCTACAGCCAGGGCAGCATCATGGGACAGGTGGCGGTGAAAAGCTGCTACACCAAAGGGGATGCCTGGGTGAAGGAACTGGTGGAATATATTGCCGGGAACATTGCCTGGGCCCGGGAATTCGTGAAGGCAAACTTCCCCAAAGCCACCTTTGTGGAACCGGAAGGGACCTATCTGGTGTGGATCGATTTTTCCGGCTACGGGCTTTCTGACGACGAATTGGAACACCTGATGGTGGATGAGGCCAAATTGTGGCTGGATTCCGGGAAGATCTTCGGACCGGCCACCGCCCAGTTCGAACGGTTCAACATGGCCTGCCCCCGGTCCACTGTGGAAAAGGCCTTCCGGCAGCTGAAGGCGGCCATGGAGAAAAAGGGCCTGTAAAGAAGAAATTCCCCGTCTTGTGAAATAATATACTCTAAAGTATGATACTCTAGAGTATATTATTTTTTTATAAACAGGATGAAAAAACAGGAAGGAGGAAAAGGACCTGTTATGGGTATGACAAAACTTATCCTGGCTCCCCAGCAGAAGCAGCAGCTGAACCTCCATCTGGTCCAGCAGATGAAACTGCTCCAGCTGGGGGCCCTGGAACTGGAACAGTACGTCCGGGAGGCGGTGGAAGCCAATCCCCTCCTGGAATTTCCCGGTGAAGCAGAGGGGCCGGCCTGGCAGGAAACGGCTCAGGAGGTATACCGGAGGAAACGGACCCGGGATCAGGAGGATGAACCGCTGCCGGATCCGGTGGCCAATGCTGGGCGGCAGGAAAAGACCCTGCAGCAGGTGGTGGAAGAACAGCTGGGCTGTCTGCGGCTTTCCGGGGTGGATCGGAGCCTGGCCTGTTATATGGCCGGGACCCTGGATAGCCGGGGCTGGTGGACGGAAAGTGTGGAAGAAACGGCCCGGGCCTTTGGGGTGACGGAAGACCGGGTTCTCCAGGTGCTGCAGCAGATCCAGCAGATGGAACCGGCGGGAATCGGGGCCCGGGACCTGTCCCAGTGTCTGCTGCTCCAGCTGGAAAACCAGGGGAAAGAGGCAGATCTGACCCGGAGAATCATCCGGGAGGGGTTGGACCTTCTGGCCCGGAACCAGATCCCGGCCCTGGCCCGGAAATTCGGCTGTACCCAGAAGGAAATCCTGGCCGCCAAGGCTCGGATCTGTGTACTGGATCCCAAACCGGGAGCCCGGTTTGCCGGAGCCGGACCGGTGGTGTACCAGCGGGAGGACGCCCGGGTGGAAGATACCGGGGAAGGATTGAAAGTCACCGTCTACGATACCTGGGGACGGAAATTCGTCCTGAACCAGGAATATCTGGACTGGGCCGGGGAGCAGGGGAATGGGCAGGTGAAAGCCTATCTGAAAGAACAGCTGGGCAAGGCACGGCAGCTCCAACAGCTCCTGAAGGAACGGCAGCAGACCCTGCTGGTGGTGTTCCAGGCCCTGGTGAGCCATCAGGAACCCTTTTTCCGGCTGGGGCCCGGGCACCGGCAGCCTCTGAAACTGGCAGATCTGGCAGAAGAAACAGGGCTGGCCGTTTCCACGGTCAGCCGGGCTCTCCAGCACAAGGTGATCGGCTGCCGCTGGGGGAGTTTTACTGCAGGGAGTTTCCTGGTAGGGCAGGCGGTTTCCCAGCCAACCGGGACGGTAACGGAAGAAGGGCTCCAGGAGATGATCAGGAAAATCATTGCGGAAGAAGACAAGCGGAAACCTCTCAGTGACCAGGGAATCTGTGAGGCCTTGGCCCGGCAGGGCATCCATACAGCCCGGCGGACCGTGAACAAGTACCGGGTGAAAATGGGCATCGGGGATAAAAGCGCGAGAAAAGAGTGGTAATTTAGGGGGGGTTGCTCATGCAACATCCTCTAAATTATCTCAAATTCTGTACGGGCCATGAGTCACGGGTCGCGGGCTGGACCTTTTGGCTCGTTTGTTCTTTTCTATAGGATGATGAGATAAAATCGATTGGAATTTTGTAAAACCGAAAGGGGGGTGAACTTTTTTCACCCCCCTTCTTCATTCACTTCGTCGCCTTTTCCGTTGCGGCTTTTACCAGCGCCTGGAAGAACTTCAGGGATACCTTCGTATCGCAGTAGTCCCTGGCGTCTTTTTTGTTGATCAGTACCTGTTTCAGATCATTTTCCGGATGGAACTGGAGAGCCACAGTAAAGGTGTTCTTGGGATATTCCACCCCTTCGATGACGGATACACCATTGTAGGTGGTTTCTGCGGTCTGGATCAGATCCGTACCGGCGATGCTGCCGATGGCCTGATGGTGCCAGGAAGAAACGTTCTTCAGCTCATCAGCTCCCACGATTTCCCGGAGATGGGAGTGGGCCGGCAGGATATGCACATCGTGACGGGCGTAATCCCGGTTGGGAGTTCCCGGAGGCATCCGATGGAAATCATCATGGTAGGTCTTTCCCTGTTCTTTGTAATAATCCGTCAGGTCCTGGATCATTTTGGCTCCGGACACCACCCCCAGCATCTGTTCACTCCGGCATACATCCAGGGTGGGGATGTTGTTGGCCAGGCAGTAGGCCTGGAGGGTATAGTCGGAAATATCCCGGGTGGCATTGATTCCTTCCCCGTGGTTCTTTTCCTTTTCTGCATTTTTATACAAGGACGGGCTGATGTCTTCCCCGCCGGTGCCGAAGACCCCATCCACACCCTGCATCACCGTGGCGATGTTGGTTTTGGCAAAGTCTTTGGCTTTGATCTTGTTGGCATATTTCTGCTTCAGCATGCCGGATTTTTCCAGAGCGGATTTGTCCACGGCTCCGTCACCGTCATATTTCACATCGGTGCTTTTGATCTGGCCCAGTTCCACCGGGACACCGCCGGCCAGCTCAATGATTTTTTTGAAGGCCGTATAATCCTGTTTGTTGCTCTTCCAGGAAATTCCGATGACCGGCTTGCCTCCCACCATGGCATGGACATCATAGGCCATCCCCAGGGAGAAACTCAGAGACAGGGCAGTTACAGCGAGGACTTTTTCCAGTTTCTTCAACTTCATGGACATGCACTTCCTTCTCATAGAATGGTTCCGGATGCAAACGGAACAGAACAAGATCAGTGTAGTCCATTATATGTATAAAGTCAACAAAAGTGTGAAATCTCCATGAAGAAATGTGGAATATGTCAGAAATGATACAGGAAAATAGGTACAAGTGTCTTATCATACTGAACGATTAAAAAAACAGATATGTGCAGTTCGGAAAATACAACAACTACATTTTTACCCCTTCATAAAGCTCCTGGAGATCGATCAGCTTCAAGGGTTCCTTTGCAGCCTGCTCCTGGAGCCAGGAAGAAAATCCACTGCGGGCGAAGAAAAGATACTGTACAGTCTGGTAATGACGGTCAATCAAACCATTCCGTTCTTTTAGGCTTTCATAGACTTTTTTGTCCACCGGCTCCATTTTGAATTTGCATTCCCCCAGCACAGCCTGTTTATGGACGGGATCCAGGCCTACCACATCGATATCCGTTTCTTCTTTCTTTTGGGGATTGGTGCCCCACCATTTTCCCGTCCTGGTAACGAAGCAGGCCAACTTGCCGTCCAGCCCGGCCAGCAGCGTATAGGTGCGGCACATTTCTTCGTAAATGCTTCCCATATAGTCGGACAGCTGGGGCCGGACAATGGTTTGGTAATAAGCGGCCCCCCGGCCCAGTTCAATGGCATCCAGTGCCGCGGGAACAAACCGGTACCAGAACTGGAACATGGTGTCAGCCAGGGTGTAGCGGATTTTTTTTCGATTCTTCTCATCGGTAATGGGCTGGTTCTTCTGGACAATCTCTGTGGCCACAAGGTTGCGGAGGGCATGGGAGGTGGCGGAAGAATCCAGGTGTGCCGCATCAGCAATTTCCGCAGGCCTGGTTTTGCCGGAGGCAACGGCTTCGATAATGGCGCTGTAGGAAGAAATGTTCCGGAACTCCTGGGTCAGCAGATTGGCCGGTTCCTCAAACAGGTAACCGCTTTTCTGAAAAAAAAGATCTGTAATGTTCTGGTCCAGAGAACGGTCTTTGTCCCAAAGAGACAGATATTTGGCCACCCCGCCGGTTACCCCGTAACAGATGGCCTTTTCCTCGAAGCTGCAGTCAGGAATGAAATCGGCGGCTTCCAGATAGGAAAAAGGCCCCAGTTTCAGCTGGGAGGTGCGGCGCCCAAATAAAGGACTTTTTTCGCTGAGGACCTTTTCTTCCATAAACGAAAGCGAGGATCCGCAGAGAATCAGATACATCTGGCCCTGCTGCCATTCCGTGTCGATGGCCTTCTGCAGTATGGAGAGCAGGGATGGGTATTCCTCTGCCATATAGGGAAATTCATCCAAAATGAACACAATCCGCTCTTTCTGGCATTTTTGGGCCAGAAAAGAAAACAGCTGTTCCAGATTCTGGAAGACCATCCCCAGGCTTTCCGGTGCCAGGACTTCCAGGACCCGCTGGCTGAGCAGTTCCAGATTCCGGTAAAGACTGCTGCGGATGGCGGTATAGAAAATGACCTTTTTATGTTCAGCAAACTTTTGCAGCAAAGTGGATTTGCCGATCCGCCGGCGGCCGTAGAGAATGGTCATCTGGAAACCCGGCTTGCGGTAGAGAGCTTCCAGTGCCTGCAACTCCTTTTTTCTGCCAATGAAAGAGTACATGGAAACAGCCTCCTTTTCACTGAATTGTACTTCAGTGAATTATAATTCAGTGAAATATGATTCAATAAAAAGTATAGCAGGATTCTCTGCGGAATACAACCCGCTTGCATTCCTTCTCCTTACCCGGTACAATACGGTCAAAAGAAAAACAAAGGAGCGAGAAACCATGATCCTGTTCTATGGAAGCGAAATCTGCATCGACTGCCGGAATACCCTGGCCATCCTGAAGGCCCGAAAGCTGGAAGACCAGTTCCGGTTCATTGATATGACGGCCAATACCGATAACATGAAGGCCTTCCTCACCCTCCGGGACCGGGAAGCGGCCTTTGCCCCGGCCCGGGAAGGAGAAAACGGCCGTTCCTTCATCGGCATCCCCGCCTTTGTAAAAGAAGACGGAAAAGTGACCCTGGACCTGGATGAAGCCCTGGGCTGGCTGGGACAGCCGCCGGTCCGGGAAGAGGAGATTGTGGAGAAATAATCTGCTTTTCCAACATCCATATTGCCAAACTGACAAATCCTGTACAGTTTACCTGCCTGAAATCGTGTATACAGCCAATGTTCCCCTTTTTTCTTCCGAGTATAGTACACTAATCCTATCCAAGAGAAAAGGTGGGATCCGTTATGAAAGAAAATACTCTGTATGCCAACCATGCGCTGCCCAAATTCATCCTGTTCAGCCTGTTCGGTGTATTCATGTTCTTTTTTGACATGGAATGGGTCAGCTCCAGCCTGAAAAGCGTTCCCGTTGATGTTATTGTCACCTCTCTCCAGAAGTACTGTATGCCCCTGGTGAAGACCTTCATCCTGGCTGTAATGTATATTGGTGCCATCCGTCCTTTTTACACCAAAACCTGGAAAAAGAGCCCCATTGACATTTTCATGTCCTTTGCCAAGATTGGCGGGGCCGGGATCGGGACCATCATGTATTTTGGCCTGTGGAAGACCAATACTTGGCTGTGGCGGGGTGACATCGGTCCCTTCCTGTTCAACAAGCTGGCCATCCCGGTTGGTCTTGTGATTCCCATCGGGTCCGCTTTCCTGGCGTTTCTGGCCAGCTACGGGCTGATGGAATTCATCGGAGTCCTGGTGGATTGCTTCATGCGGCCGGTGTTCAGAACTCCGGGCCGTTCGGCGGTGGATGCGGTGGCGTCCTTTGTAGGGAGCTATTCCATTGCCCTCATTATCACCAATGGGGTCTATCGGGAAAACCGGTATACTGCCCGGGAGGCAGCCATTATTGCCACCGGTTTTTCCACCGTATCCGTTACCTTCCTGCTGGTGGTGGCCCGGACTCTGGGACTGATGAACCTCTGGTCCACCTATTTCTTCGTATCCATGCTGGTGACCTTTATCGTAACGGCCATTACCGCCCGGCTTTGGCCTCTGAACAGCATCCCCAACACCTATTATGGCGGGAAAGCCGCCATTGAACCGGAAGAAAAGGGAAACCGGCTGGAACGGGCCTGGAAGCAGGGCTTGAAAACTGCCGGGGCCCAGCCGCCGGTGCTGAAGCTTTGTGGGGAAAACCTGTGGGCCGGGCTGAAAATGGCCTTTGGAGTCATTCCGGCCATTACCTCCGTGGGGCTTTTGGGACTGTGGCTGGCAGAATTCACCCCGCTGTTCGACTGGTTCGGGTATCTGTTCTATCCCTTCTTCAAACTGTTCGGTATTTCCCAGGCTGCTTTGGGCGGCAAAGCGGCGGCTCTGTGCCTGCCGGAAATGTTCCTGCCCTCCATCCTGATCAAGAGCAGCGGGACCCTGCTGTTGAAATTCGTCATTGCGGTGGTGAGCATTTCGGAGATCCTGTTCTTCTCCGCCAGCATTCCCTGCATTATGGGAACGGATATTCCATTGAAAATGAGGGATATCCTCGTAATCTGGTTTGAAAGAGTGGTGCTGTCCATCCTTATCACCATCCCCATCGGCTGGTTCCTGGGACTGCCGGATTGAAGGAGACACAGACCTCCTGAGCGGCCGGGGTGGATTTTGCCTGGGGTGAACCCCTGGGGCGTTGGTGCCGGAAACTGGTGCATCTGGCGGGGCAACCGGCCTGTGCCCCCTGCGGCATCGCAATGGGGCATAGGATTTTCATCGTCCGTGCTCTTCCATCTGCACTCTTTACTTTGCTGCATAACTATACTGGGATGAAGGTTTTATCGGGAACTTGTTGACTCATACCATTGAATCAGTTCAATTGCATTTTTTATGACGGGAATGATATACTGTACTCAGGCAAAATGATAGGAGTGCTTATTGGGCACGCGAAAAAGACCGGTGTTGCCGCACCGGTCTTTTTCTGTTCCGTTTTGGAGAAGGTGGCTTAGGCCTTCGGCTATTGACCATTGACAATTCAAGGTACTGTTGCCCATGCAACAGCACCTTGACAGAATCCCTGCCGGTTCGATAGACTATAGGGAAATACCATCTTTGAGGAAACGAGGTTTTCCGTATGTCCATTCACGAATTGGAAGAAGCCAACCGGTGTCTCCAGTGCAAGAAACCCATGTGCCGGGAAGGCTGTCCCATCCATACCAATATTCCGGAAATGATCCGGCTGTTCAAGGAAACCGACCTGATGACCGCCGCCCAGATGCTGTTCGACAACAACCCTCTGTCCGTGGTCTGCAGCCTGGTATGCAACCATGCAGCCCAGTGCGAAGGGCATTGTATCCGGGGAATCAAAGGAGCTCCGGTACATATTTCCGCTATTGAGAACTACATTTCTGATTCCTGCTTCGACCGGCTGAAAATCGAACAGGCACCCTCCAACGGGAAAAAGGTGGCCATCATCGGCGCCGGCCCGGCGGGGATCACCATTGCCATCATCCTGGCCAAACGGGGCTACCAGATCACCGTGTTCGATTCCCGGGACAAAATCGGGGGGATCATGCGGTACGGGATCCCGGAATTCCGGCTGCCCCGGTACATCCTGGACCGGTTTGAGGAACGGATGAAGCAGATGGGGATCAAGTTCCGGTTCAACTTCACCATCGGCGGCAACATCACCCTGAAGGACCTGTTTGCCGACGGGTACAAATCCGTGTTCATCGGTACCGGGGCCTGGCGGCCCAAACGGATGCTGATTCCCGGGGAAACCTTCGGCAACGTCCATTATGCCATCAGCTATCTGAACAACCCGGATGCGGTGGATCTGGGCCAGAGCGTGGCCATTTTCGGGTCCGGGAACTCCGCCATGGACGTGGCCCGTACCGCCGTCCGTCACGGCTGCAAAAACGTCACCGTCTATGTGCGCCGGGACCATGTGTCCGCCTCCCAGGATGAATACGAATATTCCCTGCTGGACGGGGTGAAGTACGAATTCAACAAAACCGCCGTGGCCATCAAGGACGAAGGCCCCATGGTGGCGGATACCAAAGTGGAAGACGGCCATGTGATTGTGCTGGAAGACACCGCCCGGCTGGTGCCCGTGGACAGTGTGGTGATCGCCGTTTCCCAGGTGCCCAAGCGCCGGCTGGTGGAACACAATGAAGGGCTGGAACTGAACGACCGGGGGAACCTGAAGATTTCCGAAGAAGGGGAAACCACCCTGCCCGGGGTCTTTGCCTCCGGAGATGTAGTCACCGGGGCCAAGACCGTGGTCCATGCCGTGGAGTATTCCAAGAAGATTGCCGATGAAATGGATCTTTATATGAAAAACCTGGAAAAAAAGGGTTGACAAAATCATCCGGCTATTCTATAATAGGTTTCGCTGGTTCAAGCAGACTGGAGAGATGGCCGAGTGGTTTAAGGCGCCAGTCTTGAAAACTGGTGATGTCGAAAGGCACCGGGGGTTCGAATCCCTCTCTCTCCGCCACTTTCATCGATGCATGCAGGCCAATGGAGAAGTACCCAAGTGGCCGAAGGGGCTCCCCTGCTAAGGGAGTAGACTGGGATAACCGGTGCGAGAGTTCAAATCTCTCCTTCTCCGCCAAATGTGCGAAATCTGCTTGAAAATAGCCGGTTTCGCACTTTTTTGTGCGGTTTTGA
>OIWT01004126.1_pt1 | contig 12212 bp, 13 predicted proteins | sample 1587701 | NCBI WGS metagenome assembly OIWT01 (sample SAMEA3888904, study PRJEB22519) | human gut metagenome | biome: human gut; feature: human-associated habitat; material: faeces | place: Denmark | collected 2009 | reverse complement strand
GATTATCAACGGGAAGGTCACTTACAACAGGAGGAGGATTGTTAATGGGCTGTTGAATGACAGATGACACTGGAGCATCCACCTTTTCAGCAGGATGATTATTGCTATTTGCCAGATTCTCACAAGCTGCCTCTTCCTTTTCCCTCACCTACGCATCACAAACCCAATTCAGTTAAACAAAGACATCGAATTCTCTGACACCCCTCGGAGACGGAGAGTCACACTCATTCAATAGCTCCTTCACCCACTCGAGCTGGAGCTTTTCCTACAATTCACACTGACTCAGGATCCTCACCTCATAATCAAGTCCGTGAATACTCTCCAGCATGCACATATACAGGTAGCAGCGTCGAATGTTGCGCTTGCAACTATAGTGAGAATACGCACAGAGACGATTACGCTTCTTCAATAGCATGACCTGAAGTCACTTGCAGCTGCTGAAAACAGAAATTCTTCATGCAAATGACCTTCTCCTACTGATTACAAAGGAAACGAAAAGAAACGAGTAGCTGCTGCGGATCAATATCACACTTGTAGTACGCATTCAGATCCCTTTCGTACTTTTCGCGTTCCTGTATATCGCGCTCCATCCGCTTCTTATCTTCATCACTCGCGCATTGCAGCCAGTCTCTCATCATTTCCACTGCATGCGAAATGAACTTTCGTCCGACATGGGAATAGGAAGGATCCGTTCGGCACTGATCAATGATGAACAGGCCCTCCTCGAAGAACCACAGTCCCTCTTGATACTGATTCATCGCAATAGAGAACAGTGAGTCGGTTTCTTATCCGGACCCTATTGTTTACCCGCTATAATAGGGAATCTGTCCCTACAATTGTGGACAAGACATCGAGAAACACTGTTTTCCTTTTACTTCATTCTCAAATCTCTTCTGGTGAGTCTGATTTGAAGGCAAACGTATCGGAAGAGTAATGAGTGCCCCCTTGCCGGATGACGAGAAAAGCAAACGCAATGCATATGCAAACACCGAAAGAGTCGGTTGGAGCGAAAACATTCCTGGTGTGCAGCGAATTCAGCTCAATTCCCTCCCTCAACACTTTAACTCCAATTCCTCCTTGCAGTTCTTGTCATCTTCCTATGTATGAACAGCGAAAGAGAATAATCAAGCAGATGAATGAAAAGAGGCAGAAGAAGAGTACGGAACCCTCCGGAAATACAACAGTGCTGGTTGAGAGTAGTGGTAATGAATAGAAGAAACAGCGCTTCCATTGGAGCGAATCTCTTCATGGCCAGTTCCTTCGTCAGATTTACAGATATGGGTTGGAGAGTGCTTCATTACTGTGCGACATGATGGGTAGATATTCCGACAAGACTTGTGTTTGACACGATGCGTCAGTACTGCAATGATATCACTTACACTTTTATGGATGACATGCTTGCCGTATACACGTTGCTACGGTGTCATCTGTAGTCCTTCCGGGATCACTTGGAGGAGTCGCTCAACAACTTCTCCATGTACTACAAACAAGCGTTGCACTATCAGGAAAGCTACTCGGGCGTACGAATTCTTCCTCCACTTCATGATAGAGCGATGCGGTAACTGGAAGGTTTTCGATGTACCCATTTGCTCCACAAACGGTTAGTCAACTTGTCGTATGAACAGATACGATGTGGTTCTCTGTAGACGGAATGTCAGCTGTTGCATCAAATTGCCGACCAGAAAGTCATCCCTGAACAAAAGAAGCCTGACACGGACACATCCCAAAGGAAACGGTGAATAAGCCCTCCGTAGAGAATCAGTTCCGAATCGCTGTTCCCCGAACCTCCTTTGCGGATTTATCGGTGATTGCTGGGACGAATGAGAATTCGGCGTCAACACGGGAATGTGCCATGGATTCGCAATTCCAGCTGCATCAGGACATGGTGTTTCAAAACAACTATCTCCTACAACGGAACGTTGCTGTGGAGAACACCATGGGGAAGAGTCTGGGCGACAACCTGCTTAAGCCGGGATCGGAGGTCTTCTTGATCACGAGCTCGGAGGACGATATTGAGCGGATAAAGAACCTTCAGAAGAAGAAGTCGAGTCGGAAACGCGTGTTTTCGGAACAATCGCCCACCTTGCTTATTTCAAGCGTTCTTTCAGCTCAAAACGTTGTAGTTTTGGGAGGACATGACGTATAGGACCGCTATGTGGAGCAGGTGGATCGATTGCTGGCAGAGTACCCCTCTCCTCAACGTGGTTCGTGAAACGAGAGGCGATGATGTGTAGAGGGGAGCAGTGGAAACAACTCGTTCGATTTAGGCTTCGACCAGCCCTATTCTGGTCTGCAATTCGCTGATCCCTATTACCCCTCAAATACCGAAGATGTATTTGATTTTTTGAAACCTTAGTCCGCGCTTGTTGCAAGAAACGCCATATGAAACCGTCTTTTCAAACACGTCCAGATCATAGCCGCGAAAGTGATCCTTCCGCTTCAGCGCAAACCCCTTCTTCAAGTAGAAAGATTCCGCCACGTCCAGCAGGGACAGCGTGGATAAGCAAATGCGCAAAGGCCCTATTGGTGAACTCGCCTGAATGAGGAAACGTAGCGGGCATAGCTCCATCCCCTTCGCTTCCAGACACGCCCATAGCCTGTTGGAGATGGAGTGGCGACGGTAGTTGCGAGCAACGACCAGCTTCTGCACCTCGAATGACGCATCATCGATAATCCTCATGCCGATCATTCTAGCAATGATCTGTAGGCCACAGATTCACCCCACAACATCGTCATCGCTGTTCACCGCAATCCACAGACGATTCTTGTCTTCGTTCTTCAACACTACGCATTTCAGCACCCATCCATTCTGACCTCCCGACTGAACATCGAAACTCCGTTTGATGCTGCTAACGACGTACTTCCGGATGGAAGAACACTTTACGGCTAACTCCCTGTATGACGCCATGTACAACTGCTTTACTTGCTGGAAGAAGCGCGATTCATAGGGAATGATGCGAATGGAGTCCACGTTGTCCTTGAATGGCGTCTATGGATAACGTCCCTTTCCTTTCAATGGATTACGTCGATGCAGGTGGAAAAATCAAACTTCGAGACAGCATCAGTCATTGTGTGAAACAAACAACGGATAAAGGGACTACGTTCCGCTCTTCTTCTTGTACAGGTCCGATAGTACATCGTGCGCCATGTTGATGTAATCCATCCGACTGCTCTCTCCCGCCTTTTGCGGAAGAGACGTTTTGTTGTATTGGTCGCTCTCGTTGGAGACGGGGGCCGGCAGCGAGGCGTAGAACGCGCGGACATGGTCTCCCCACTTGTCTTCGGACGTCGTCGCCCTCTCCTTCACGAGTGTATCAATATTCGGTGGCGCCTCCAGCCACTTTTCCATGGCCAGCTAGAAACGTGAGGAACAGAAAACGAACCTACGGATTTCCTTTTGGGAATAATCTTTTTGACGTTTATCGCGACGGGCCCGTTATCGTCGAAGTAGCAGTCGAAATCCACCCTGTTGCTAGGAAGAAGCAGCTTGACCTCGTCGTCGATATCAGAATAATGTACAAAAACTAGGCGATCAAGCAGTATTCATACAATGCACCGTCCTTCCAACTTCCATAGCGCTCAATAATCTCGTTCTGCAACTGGAACTCTGGATGGATGAACCCGAATCCTTTCTTGTTGTTGAAGGACTTGACGTGCCCAGTATAGAACCGCGATTGCTACTCGTTACCACCCGTCACCAGCAGCAACGAGCAGAAGGCGGAGGTGGCTCTCTATCCGCACTACTGCATGACGAATCATGAAGGCAGTGGATTGTCAAGTGTGAGAATAGCAAACAGAAGTACAGCACCATGCATACATATGAATACTACTAGTTGTCTACTGGTATTGACCCATTCAATAGCTTCACACGGACCCCAAGAGCATTCATCTCCAGGAAGGAAGACATTTCAAAGTCCGTGTTGAGGGCGTAACACAGAGTCTTGCGACGCCCGACCCCTCCCGCCCTCTCCCCGTGAAGCAATCGCCGGTACGCAGACACATACAGGCATGCATTGATCGCCACGTTCCTGGCACATCCGCCGACTGTAGACAGCAGCACCTAAGGCATGAGACAATACAAACACACTCACTTCATTGGGCGTGCAAATGGAGGAGGCAGCACAGCGGTTCCACAAGGGACCGTAGTTGGGGTTGAAGAGGGAGGCGTTGCGGATAAAAAGAGGAAGCGACGGCACGGCGGCGAGCAGCGACGTCAGCTGGAGGGGGTGCAGGCGGCGGCCGACAAAGAGCGCGTCGCTGACGATCATGTGCAGACGAATGCCCTGCGGGTGAGTCGGAGGAGCCACCGCCACCTCGATGAAGACGTCGCCGTACTGCGGGGTGAAGAAGGCGGCGAAGTTCAGCGCGATGCGCGCGTGCTGCGGGCTGAAGTAGGAGCACGTGGGGTCCAAAAAGATGCGCGCCCCCTCGCACCAGACTTCGCCCGACTTCGCCACGTAGCGGAGGGCCAGGCGGAAGAAGCGCATCGCCGCGTCGCCGCCGAACACCCTGTGCGTGAGAGAGACGGGAAAGCCGGACTCGTGCGCGAGGTGGATCAGACAGGTCCACAGCCGCCCGGCGCCCTGCTGCCGCTGGATTACCTCGAAGCAGAGCTCGAATGCAAGCAGCGACTTGCCCTGCGCCGCCTGTGCATGAGTGCCGCCCGCCGCGCCCACGAGGTGTTTGATGCGCTCCAGCGCCATGCGCCACTCCTCCGGGAAAAACAGGATGGCTTTGTACAGGATTGCGCTGCTGCGCGCCGCGTGGCCCGTGAAAAACTCGATCTTCGCGTAGTCCAGCAGGATGAAATGGCGGCACTTGGCGGGGCAGCAGGCGTAGCCTCGCTTCATCAGCTACGTGTCAGGCTCGCACGACACTCCCACGGCGCGGGCAGTGATCGGCTGGCCCAGCATGGCCGCGGCACGGCCCAGAGTCAGGAACACCTTCCAGCGCAGCGCAGCAGGACACGAGGAGATGGCGCTGTGCGCGTCCGTCATCAGCAGAGCGGCCGTCTCCGCCAGGGCGCGGTCGCAGCGCGCGGCCTCGGGCGCGTTCCACACGGCGGAATCGATGATGCGGAGCAGCGTGAGAATGCGCGTACCCCTGAGCACGCGGATCTGGTACACCTTCCACACGGAGTCGCTGCTGAGCGCGGCGAAGGCCTGTAGGCACAGCGCGTCGTACTGGGGGTCGGCGGGTAGCGTGGGCGCGCTGTGCAGGGGAGAGCGCAGCGCGGTGATGTGTTCCTGCAGGTCGAGGCAGAGGGCCCAAAGCGGGCTGTGCTTGAGCGCGAAGCCGGCGATGCGCGGGAGCAGGTCGAGCTGCGCGGCGACGGAGAAGGTGGGGACCACGAACACGATCAGCTCGCAGAGGAACCAGCTGGTGAAGAAGGCGGGGTACTTCATCGCCTCCTGCACGTACGCCATGGTACTGCCGAAGCGGCCGAGGCGCGCCAGCGAGCTGACGGCCTCCACCAGCACGCGGATGGCCTTCTGGCGGTCGGAGGCGAAGAGCGAGTCGAGGATGGCTTCGATGGCGTCGGTGTCGCCCTGCTTGTCGGCGATCTTCAGCTTCTTGGTGAGGAGGAAGATGTTGTTAGGCGCCAGGCGCAGCCCCGTGTCCACCACCAGCCGCGCGTTGGCGTAGCAGCCCGTCTCCATCTCCATGCGCGTGAACTCGATCCAGTATTGCGTCACGCTGGGGTTGTGCACCACCATCTCCAGGAACAGCAGGCGCGCCTTGGACAGCTGGCAGCGCTTCTTGAAGACGATGCAGCGGCGAATCAGCTGCTGCGTGGGGTTCGGGTCGTTGCGCACCTGCTCCAGGCTCTCCTGGTACAGCTGCCCGCGGTCCACCGTCCACAGCTGGCGGTAGACGGGCACGGACAGGAGGCGGCGCAGGCTCCACGAGTGCTCCGCCACCTCCTCCACGCCGTCGCTGAAGGCCCGCCGCTCCGCTCCCTCGTTGAAGCTCTTTCTCTCCTTGAGGGAAGGGTCGCGCGGCCCGCGTCTTCTCCCACACCTGGCGTTGTCACTGCACACGTATGTGGGCGACGCGTACATGGGCGACGGGCGCACCGCGCACTGTCTGGGTTCTTTGAAAAACTCCCCGTTGGGCTCTCTGCAGGGCTCCCTCGAGGGAACCCTGAAGGGTTCCCTCATTGGCTCCCTGTAGCGTTCCCTCATTGGCTCCCTCATTGGCTCCCTGTAGGGTTTCCTCATTGGTTCCCTCATTGGTTCCCTCATTGGTTCCCGCAAGGACTCTCTCAAAGGCTGTCTGAAAGAAGGAGAGAAGGACTCTTCGGGCGGTCCTGCGAAGGGAAGCAAGGGGGTCGGGCGGATGCCGACGCGGCGTGCGGCACTCTCCGGAGAAAAGGGCGAAGAAAGGGAAGCCGGCGAGGCGGGAAGTGAATCCTCCGAGAAGAATGGGTGCGAGTACAGTGGAAGGTGAGCATTCTCCGAGCGCGTGGGGCAGGTGAAGCCGGGATGCGGAGCGTCCTCATACAACGAGTCAGCCATCGGATCGAAACCGCTGTAGAATCCCTGGCGGGAGCGAGGCAGGCACGGCATGCTGGAGTGGGACTGACTACGCGTCAGCGGGAGGGTCGGAATGCACGGAGAGAGCGGGACAAAACGACGGGGGTAGGGGTACATGGGTGGCTCACTCTCCATATCATCAGCCGCAGTGGGAAAAAAGGGCTGGGGGTAGTCCTCCGCCCCATAGGAAGAACTAGGCGTCACGAGGAGGGGAGGAAGCAACCATGGGGTGGGATAGTACCCGTTTGGAGCAGTGGGCGGGCAATCGACACGATGAGACTGAACGTAACAGCGAGAAATGAAGTCGTCGTTGAGCCGAGAAGCTCGATATCGTCTAAATTGATTATTGTCATTGCTTCCAGTAAAGGAACTTGAGACGGGACGATATCTACAGATAAGAGACGACGAAGAAGAGCCTGCAAGTCATTGGGACGTATTTCAACAGAGTTGGCATTTGGTGCGGATGGAATAGACTCGGGTCTAGATGGCATTTTACTGTCATACCGGTTCACGGGCATGAAGAATTCGTACAGTAGCGGATGAAGACCACAAACCAAATACAAATGGTACAAACGTTAAGAGACAAGGTCGCTCCAAAGAGGGAATTGCTACTAATGCACTTTGGAAGAACGGGGAGCAAGGAGAAGCCAGAGAAAACGTCTTATACTTGCGTGACAACAGTACAACGGAACATGTTTGGTTCTTCCTTATCAACGATTACTGTACGGCAGTGATTCTCTTCTTACCCTTTTTCGATCCTTAGCAGTTCGGCAAGTAGCACCTCCGCATTCGCATGAAAAGGCTTCTTTCGACCCCCTGGCGGTGTATGTTCCCTCCTATGTCTCCTTTTCTATGACACACGGAATCCCGATTCTTCGATGGTTCTTCGTCCTCAAATGGGTTTGGGACCTCCCATCCCGCACGGTAACGATGATAAAACGATATGCGTCCTATTCGCTCAATTCTGAAAGCGCTGATGAACTGCGGCTGCTCCAGTCATTTCAGCAAAAAACGCGCTCATTCCTGATCAATCATCAGCAATCCTCCGCCTTTATCGTTTTCAATGCCTTTTCTCTCTCCACATAATGATGACGCTGCTGATTGTGACATCCACTCCGCTTTTCTCTGGAGGGAGTTCTCCGCTTTTCTGGCCGATTTTATGCGAAGCTCATCCCTCTTCGCTGCGTTGATAAGGAATGCGGGGCAGTAAATGGAAACGATATATGAAGACAGAGAAGAACTTTCGGGCTCCTCCGTTTGGGCGCGCTTGATGAGCTTCTTCCGCCCCCTGAAGGCGGCTACTCTCCCCGTTTCCGGCTGTATATCCATCGTGCTGGTGGTCCTCTCCACCGTTCTGTTCACATACGCTGTCCTGGATGAGAACATCCTCGATGCCTTTTTCAACATTGCCTTTCAATCGGAATCCATCGCGTCCGCATACGTCTCGCTTCACCGTCGCTTCAATTCTAGGCACAGATCCTCCGCGACCTGAAGTATGCCTTTGTCATCATCGGCGGCTTGCTCAGCGACTGCGTGTACGGCCGCATCCCCCTGCTCTCCTCCTCCTTCCTCGTGTACACTGTCACCCTCTCGCTGTCGCTCCTCATCACCGCCTTTTTCTACCCCAGTTGCTACCTACTCTTTGCCCTCATGTCCTTCTCTTCTCCCTCCATTCCCTCTAGCATCCTCTCCAGTTTCGCCTTCGGGCTCGTCTTCGTCAGTGCCCTCACGCTCCTCCTCAACTACGCCTCTCTCAAGCCCACCCCCAAACCCCTCCAGCTTCTCTTCATCACAATGCAGTTTCTCTCCTCCCTCGTCACTCGTAGCATGATCGTCGCAGCGTCCCTTTCCTCCTTCCTCGTGCGAGCCGTCATGCACGCCTTCCCCTTCCTCTTCGCCTTCCGGCTTCTCTCTCTCTCCGCCATTCTCCTTCTCCTCGGCATTGTATCGCTCCTTCTCGTCCTTACCCGTAGTCCCGTCTCCTCTTCTCCTCCAGACATCACTTCATCAACATCCCCCTCCAAGGCAATCCCGTCAAGGACTACTCCAAAGCCGCTCGCGTCCTCTCCCGCGAGTACCACTTCTCTCTCCTCAGCAAGGACAAGGACGGCCGCAGCTCCGACGTCCTCTGCCGCGCCTCCAACGACTTCTACAACCGCAGCATCTCGCACGACTCCGTCGACGCCACCGACGGCTCGCCCACCATCCTCCGCTCCTCCTCGCGTACCTTCCCCACGCCCCTCCCACCTAGTGGACTGCTACTATCTGGCGCAGGAGGTGTACGTGCCCTCCACCGCCTCCCTGCCCTCCGCCATCTCCGGCGCCAGCGACGTCAATGCGCTCATGTTCTCCAACTGCGACGAGCCGCCCTCTGCACAGACCGGCACGTGCATCCGCGTGCTGCGCCCGCTTCCCGCGAACACTCTCACGCAGAAGTTCATCCAGTCGCGGAAGGAGGAGGAGTCGCTGCGTGAGATGGCAACGCTCTTCCGCAACGGCATCCGAACCAACCTGACCGGCCGTGGGCTCACCCGCCACGCCTCACCCCTAGAGATCTACCGCGTGTCACAGGCGCTGCTCTGCGCCGGCATGCAGGTCGTGGTCTGGGCCATCTTCGAGTACTCTCAGAGCGTGTTGCTCTCCCAGCTGGACGTGATCGAGGCCATCACCGAGCCCTCGCCCCTCCGCTTCGCCCTCACGGACTGCGCCGCGCCGCTCGCGCGTCTCCTCCTCGCTCTCCTCTTCTTCTTCGGCATCCAGCACACGCGCCACCACCACGCCGACCGCTGCACGCCCCTCCAACTGCTGGGCGGCGGCTATGCCCTCCTCGTTGTGCAGCTGCTGCTGGCCGCCTTCGCCAACCACGCGCTGCTCCTCGCGCAGTCCTCACGCCTCTCGCTCGGCCTCCTGCTGCTTCCCTCGCTCTTCCTCGCAGCCGCGGAGACGCTCATCTTCGTCGGCTCTCTCCTCTTCTTCTACCAGGAGTCTCCGCGGCGCTCGCAGGCCATTCTCCTCTCTCTGCCCTTCGCCGCGCGCTACTGCGGCTCTCTCGTCTTCTACGCGACGCTGCCCATCCTGAACGCCATCTGCAACATCGGCTCGCAGACGGGGTCGATCCTGCGCTACGAAATCGGACTCGTGGTGCAATGCGTGTTCATCATCGTCCTGCTGGCGCTGCACACGCTCTTCGCACTGCGCTATGACTACGTCACGGAGGCGGAGCTGGACCAGGAGTGCGAGAGCCTCAAGGCCGAGCGCATTCTCCATCCCTACCTTATGAAGGTCGATCCGGCAAAGAAGTCGCAACTCCGCACTCGTGTCAGCTGTAGGAACCGATCCAAGAGCTGCGAGTCGAGTCGCTCCTCCTCCACCGCCTCCAGGTCGCCGCGCTCCATTTCGGATGAGATCGTGTTGATGAACAAGCTGTGATGTCTGCTTTGTTGAACAAATACGCTATTGCTTCCGTCGTCGCTTGTCCACTGCCGCCTGGAACGGGTTGCTCTTCCCCGCCCGCCGGTTTGCCACCTTGTTCCGGTGCGTCTTCTTCGTCTTTCCCTGGTCCAGCGCCACGTCCCACTCGTCCGGCTTGCGCAGCTCCTCCCACTCCTTCAGCGCCTCCCGCTTCGTCGACTCGATCTGGTGCTCGAAGCCCTGCTTGTTCTCGCTCCAGTCGAACACGTCGCCACTCACCTCCGGCTCCGCCTCCACCGGCTGGCTCTTCGCCTTCTTCTTTATGCTACTCCTGATCGATTGAAAAGGCGGCGACTCGCTCAGCACGCCGAGATCTTCCTTGGGCTGCGCTTCCACCTCCTCCTGGGAGGGGAGCGGCTTCGACAGCACGCGCGGCTTCTTCTCGACCGCTGCGGGCTTGGGGAAGGAGCCTGCGGGTCACATCCACAACCCATCCCAACGCTTGGGCAGATTCAACCAGTCTCGGGCAGCGTTGGACACTGTGCTGTTCCCGAAGGACGTGGACTCGGGTTCTGTCGCGGGGGTTTTGTCATCGCTCTGTCCGAACCGTTTCTTCGGTTCCGATTTCGATTTTGGCTTCTTGAACAGTGTGAAACCTTCGCCGGCGTCCTCTTCCTTCTTGACTTCCTTCCGTTCCAGGCGAGTGTATTCTACGGAGTGAGCAACCGCATGAACAACAAACTCTCTTCTCCCACAGAGCGGACCTTTGCTCCTTCTGCCGTTTTGGCGAGGACAAACTCAATTCTAGTGGACTCACGCGCTCTCTCCTTTCCTACCTTCTGGGAAGCAGCTTTTGCACATTTCGTTTCAAGGACTCACTATGGGCATAACACGACCAGAACAGACAATTCCTACTCTATGTTGACTTTCGTTTCACTTTCCACATTGGACGACTCTGACTTCTTCGTTTTGGCCATTTCAACGCGGAACGCAGGAGAATGAGTGCTCTCCACACGAGAGAGAAATCTTTTGCTCTCTGCCTTCTATTCAGTGCAGAGAAGTGATTCACAAAGTGTCATACTCGCATTGTGCAACAGTGAGAAGGGAGTCAATGCCACAGCGAATCCACATCAATTTAAAATAGTTCACGTAGCCCAAACACACATGCCAAAATCCATGCTTTGCTACTCCAAATGGACGGGATTACACTGCTAATACCTCTCCGTTCACCATCACCTCCCAATCGCTGTTGCACACAATGACATTCACAACCACACATGCTACTCGACATCCATCGATGCAACCAAAATCGGGAGTTCTTATGGAAGCATGAGCCAAACAGGATAGATAAACCTTCGGCAGCAGATTGCTACGTTGCCGAGCATCTCTTCGCCTCGCCCATCAGGAGATCTAGCAATCCGCTCACGTAGGTGTGTGCTCTCCGCGATTTGGTAATTCAAACGGCTAACACTCGCGTAGTGGCACACTAGGCTGCATTTTACCCGAATGAACACGACCTCTCGTTTAGACACCCCCGGGGGCTCGCCTCCCGCTTTGAGATCTTATGTGCGTCTGTGCCTCCCGCCTCACCCCTAGTTGTCCCAGGATGCAACGCCGTTTGTAATGCACAACAAGTTACACCCGGATCCAAGTCCTAGCTTGACACCTCGACTGCCCGGGACGGATAGCACCCCCATGAACCCGCCGATGCAGCGTCAGCGGAACGTTTTCACTTTTGATACTCCTTCCCTAACGCCTGGGTTCGGCATGACGCCCCCTCCTCCGGGCGGCGCCGTCCGGATGCATTTTTCTCAAGAGGGGGATCGGTCGCCCTATTCCCTCATGGAGCCATCTCTCTACCCGCTCGATCAGCCCTCTTCCATCGATCCGTACTATACGCCCGATTTTCGCAACCAGTCGCTCTCCGACTCGTTTCACCCGCACGACAACTTCTCCTCCTTGCGCTCCCGCTCGCTCCTCTCCGAACTGTCTCCCCTGCGCGCCAACTCCTCCTCTTCCCTCCTCTCGCCCCCGCAGCCGCCGCTCGGCGGACTCTCCCTCCTCCCCGGCGACTACTACCACCAGGAGGACTTCCTCCCCCACCGCCCCTTCTCCGTCTCCACCTCGCCCTCCTTCGCGCGCTCGCCCGTCCTCGCCGACCCCTCTCATTTTGACTGTCGGACAGATCCTTCTCACTTCGACTGCCGGGACGCCTCCCACTTCGACTGCCGGGCCGCGTCGCCCACGCTGAAGCCGCCCGCGCCG
>OIWT01004121.1_pt1 | contig 12221 bp, 13 predicted proteins | sample 1587701 | NCBI WGS metagenome assembly OIWT01 (sample SAMEA3888904, study PRJEB22519) | human gut metagenome | biome: human gut; feature: human-associated habitat; material: faeces | place: Denmark | collected 2009 | reverse complement strand
CAAACGCACCAGATCCAAACCCTTTATCAGATGCGAGTACTTTTCGTCTCCACCGAGCAGTTGGATTTCTTCCTCTGTGAGATTTGCAAAATCCTCGGGAAGAAGACCCTCGTAGTCCTTGTCATACCCGAATTCCTGGATTTCCTTCGCTATTCGATGAGTCTTGAATACTTCCACGTACCTCGATCACGGTACTTTGACTGGTATTCGTTTTCCTCCTCCCTCTCCTGCATTCGCTTCTCCATGTGTCTTTGTCTCCTCTCCTCATTGATTTCATTTCTCTAGTCATAACACTTCTGTCTATCTAACAAATACTCGCTTCTGTGACTTGCGCGCTCGCTGCTCATTCAGCACCAATTTCTTCAAATCCTCGGACAGTTTCGATCTCTCCCGTTGGCCGTCCGACATGTCGCTAAAACAACCCGATGGATGAATTGAAATGTATCTCCTCGTTCCACACTCTCTCCTTCATCAACTTTCCTCCCTCTGTTCACAATAGGAAGAAAGCGGTGTGTTTTGTGTTCCATTCGCCATCATTCCAATTCATGTTTTTCCAATTTACACAATCTCTGCTCCCCTCAGAGAATCCCACCCCGCTGTTTTCGGGTCTTCTCTACCATGATGCAAGCCACTGGGACACTGTGGAGAAAACACATCCAGAAGGTCATTCCACGCTTTTGTAACCGCAAACGCGCTCGTTGAAGAAGCCTTCAGGAATGTGAGAATTCCCGCGGTGACTATAGCAGGAATGCTCGGCGCAATTAGCCAAACAAACGCGTACTAGACGTTGACTGTTCATCAAATCTTCATACGTCCCCTTTTTGAGCCACTGAAATGAAGTATTCTGACGAAATTGCTGACGAAGCCATAACTCCTGGCGGCGAGCTGGATAATCAATTGCTGGAGGATGAATACCTCAAATCCGAAAAGGGAAAGATGAACACACTCCAAGTTGCTGTGGAAACGCGGATTGACCGTTGTAGTTCTGCATTAACCTTATGAAGGGTATTGCGGGTACGGGATCTTTGTCCATCCCCTACGCGTTCAAAATGGTAGTTTCTGGAGGAATTCATGTTGTGTAGGTGGGTATTATTCCTGGTCTGTTCCTGTTCTTCCTGGTTTGCTGTATGATGATCCTCGCCACGTATCAGCTTCTCGAGATTAACAACAACATGGGCAACCGTAGAATCGTCGCTTTCCTCAGTGGCCCTCACCTCTAGCTGGGACTGAAGTCCATCAAGACCAACAACGTGTACGCGGAGATGGTCTACAACGTTCCTCCTCCGTTTCCCTCTCATCGCCTAGGTTCTCGGTACTTCGGGCTACAGAGCTTATGTGGTCTTCTCCCTGATTACTCTTTACGGCTCCAACATCGGCTCCCTCGTACGTCGCTTCTCTCCCGCATTCCCTCTAGATCGCTGCGTCCAAGAGTCTGTCGCAGGTGCCCTTCACCAGCGGCTCCAGCGACTCTCGCTACACCATTTCCCTGATCATCAGCACCGTCATCTGCCTGATCCTCTCCATTCTCAAGGACCCCACGTACCCCCTCTTTTTCCCATTCACGCTAGCATGCTGGTGCCCATCTCCACCTTCGGTCTCGTCGCCATCATCGTCAGCTACGCGGTGCTCGTCATGTGACCCCCCGTTTTCGACCTCACGCCTAGCTTCGGCTGGTCGAAGTACAAGCCCTCCTTCGTGGGTTCGGACCTGTGGCCCGTGTCCTTCGCGGACCTGCTCCAGAACATCGGCCTGTTCGTCTACTGCATGGGCTTCATCCTCTTCCTCCTCACGCAATACGTCCCACACCCGCCACTCCCTCATGGATAGAAGTACATCCGTCGCGACTGTCGCAAGAACGTGGTGAAGTCCACCGGTGTGTCGATCACCATCATGGCCATCATCTACTCCTTCCTCGGCATCACGCTCTCCCAGTACTACAAGAACAGCGGTAGGCGTCTCTCCATCCCCTGATCGCAGAGAAGGGCGTGCAGGAGAGCATCATCACATCGCTGCCGGACGGCTTTGCGCTGGGCTGGCTGCTGAACCTGATGATGTGGTTCACCGTCGTGGGCGGCTTCCCGCTGTGGATGGAGCCCATCAACGAGACGATCGAGGGTGATGATGTGGAGCATGGCAAGGTCTTCATCTCCTCGAGGAAGTACCTGATCCTCCGCACGGTGGAGATTGTGCTGATGGGTCTGGTGGCGTGTTTGATCCCGTCCTTCGCGGATGTCCTGTCGCTGATCGGCAACTTCACGGATGTGCTCACGACCTTCATCTTCCCCGCCGTCATGCACATTGTGTTCTTCCGCAACAGAACCAGCACCACCATCATGGGCCTGGACATGGCGACGCTGGTCGTGTCGGTCATCATCATGATCATTTGCACTTCGCTCTCTCTGAAGAAGTTCTTCAAGTAATGTATGGGAGTCTCCCATATTCGCGATCGTTTTTTGCCGCATTTGTTTCATCAATCGTTTCTCCCTCCATGATTCCTCGCGCGATCGGCAGGGCCCTTTCGAGGAGAGGCTCCCGCGCAGTGCTGGCGCCGCTTCATCAGGGATTCCCGAAAGCGCTCCAACTCGTCTCTGTCACTTCGGTACGGCTGATTCAGTTCAATGCAATGCCCCCGTCCAACATAAACCATCCAGAACATGCGGCAGCTCAGCCCAAGGCCGAAAATGTCAATAGCCTCGCGGAGCAAACGTCAAAAGTGAGCTCGTTTGAAGAAGCGATCGCGAATATCCAGGTGTTTCTTTCAATTGAGGATAACAAGCAGGATTACCAGAACCGCTCTCTGGAGCAAAACCTCCGCTCGCTCATGGAGTGCGGCCGCTACTCTCCCGGAGTTGCGCTCATTTCGTGTAATCCGCTGCTCTCCAGCCTTTCGTCCTTCCTCAAGTACCTGAATGACGCCACCACTCCCGACCAGCTCGCGTCCATCAACCTGTACATCATCATCCGCGCCTTCTGGGCACTGCCGCGCATCGGCTGCACCTACACGTCCAATCGCGCACACAACAGCCCTCTGGACGGAAACTGTCGCATTGTGGACCTCCTCCTCTCGACCATTCTCGTACCGCTCCTCCCGCCCCCTCCCCTCTAGTCCCACACCACCACCCTCACCACCCTCGAGTGGGCCACCACCCTCCGCGCGCTGGGCAAGCTGCAGTACCACGCCACAGCACAGCAGCTCAACTGCATCCTCGGTGCGGCCCCACGGCCCCGTTCACGCCTAGACGGGCTGATGTTCTACCGTGACGCCTTCTCCCTCTCCGAGCTGTGCGACGTCGCCTGGGCGTTACTCCGCCTCAAATCCGGCAACGCTCCCGCGGCCCGCGCCGGACTGCTCGGCGACGACCGGCTGTTCGCGCTGTTCAAGCGCGTGGAGGACCTCGTTCTGAGCGATGCCGCTGCCCTCAAGCACCTTCGCCCGTGAGCCCGCGGCCGCGTCCTCAGCCGTAGCTCGCGCGTCGCCAACCTGGCGTACTCCGTGTCCTTCGCCCACTACCCCGCGCGCGGGCCCGTGTCGGCACTCGCAGGCCGTGTGAGTCGTAGCCTCCAGCGCGTGGCGGCAGCCGTGTGCAGCTGTCACTACGGCTTCTCGCTCGCCGAGATCGCCACGCTATTCACCGCCTTCGCCGAGAGTGGTGTGGCGCACCTCCGCCTCTTCCGCCTCCTGCTGAAGGAGGCCAACGACCGGTGACTCCTTCTCTCCACACTCACGCACAGTCTGGCGGAGGCAACGCCTCGCACCGCCCTGTCCCTGCTCTACGCCTACAGCCGTGCCGTCAAGCAACGCCTCCTGCCCGCCGGCGACCGCAGCCTCGTCCGCGCGCTGAATGACGTGATCGACAAGGGCGTGACGGAGTGAGTCACGGAGGGGCGTTTCACCAACAGATTGTCGCCGGACAATTGCGTGTTCCTTCTCTCTGCCTACAACAATCTCCACTTCTATCCCGAAAACGCCCTTCTTTCCGCTGTCCGACAGGTCCAGAAATCGGTTCCTTTTCTGTCGGACGATCAGTGTTTCCCCGTGTTGTGTGCCATTACCAAGTGCAAGTGTGGTTGCGGCGGTGATATCAAGCACAGCTATCAACATCCCGATCTCGACAGCTGCCGAAACGCCATTCGCGACCGTTACATTCGTCACTTCGGCGAAACGCCCGCATCTTCGAGCGTGACGTCGAACATCCTTTGTTTGTTGTTGCGGTCCTCCATTTCGGTAATTCCTTCTGTTGGGTGTTAGGCGCAGCGCCATGAGAGCATTCAACACACCCTCAAGATCATCCAGCGTGACTTCGCTCAAAACCCCGATCACTACAACGCTCGTGCATTATCGTCGCTGATCTACACAGTGGCGCGTATTCGTGAGCTTCTCCTTTCTCCATTTCCCCATCAGCCAATGTCAACACGGAGTTCCTTCGCTCGCTCTTTTCCACCTTCACAATGCGTTGCTCGTGCTGCTACGCCTTCTCGGAAATGGACGTGCTGTATACGGCACGCGCGAATGGCGCGTTTCATGAGTAGATGTCCTCTCTCAAGCACGTTGCATCGGATCCTTCCTACAGTCCTCTTCTCCTCCCACTCACTTCCGCTGTGAATCAGTGGTGCATTCGTAATGTCGATCATCTCTCGCCGCATGTTGGCTCTATGCAGCATAAGTTCCTCTGTAGCTCGTCTGCTATCTGCTGCTGGCCTATCCCCAAATGCACCAGTCGACAAAGGTCATGATGCAGCTGTTCGCAACGCGATTCCAAAAGGACGTTGCATTCTTCCCCGTGAGCGTGCTTACCACAAGGTCGCATGATCCGTAGGACCAGGTGGTGTTGCTGAAGGCATTCGCGCTGATGCGCTTCAACAACGAGAATCTCGTATCCTTCTTGTATAGCCGTGTTGCGGAACAGGTGAAAACGCTGCAAACGCAGGTACTCTGCAGTGGTTGGCATGCTGAGCGTAGGAATTGCTGTCCGTCATGTGGACCATTGTGAGCTGGAGGAAGAGTGAAGTGTGGGTGTCGCTCCTTCGAATGACGCTTAGCGAGCTCTATGCGGCGATCCGGAACGAACTGGAGGGGCGGAAAATGACGAAGAAGCAGATTACAAATTACAAGCAAATCGTGGATCTGTACATTTCGAATTCGTAGCGAGGTGAATTGTTTGTTCCACGAAGGAAGGGCTTGTTTCCATTCTCCATGGATGAGCCGTTTTCGCATGCAATCTTTATTTGGAATGATGTCTGTCCCTTGCGCGTATTTTGGGTATAATATGAACTTATTTGAGTGACGTCTTCGCGAGAATTCGATAATAACGTGGAAACGGGGATTGGGTTTTCCCTTTTTTTCATTCTTTCTTTCCCACAGAGATGAGCTTTGCACAGTTTTATTTCTCTCGATTGCCTTTCATTTTTAGGGTCATGGAGGTGCGCGAGTACAAGATGAATACTCCGCTCCCGGACTTTTCCACCAATCTGTATGTAATTACCTCCGTTTTGGTCCGTTTTCCAATTTGACGTGATCGTTAGGAAAGAAGCGATTTTTCTCCAGAACTGCTGAAGGCGCTCACCCAGAACCTGATCTTTTTCTCCCATCAAGTCTCGTGTCAGCATGCCGCCCAAGTCTTGTCCTCCACCTACAACCTGTTCATCCCCCCGGGTGAAGACAGAATGCTCTATTCGTGCAACGAAGAGTACTGTCCGGCTCGCATCCACACCAACGATCGAATGGCGCTCTTCGAGGGGAGGGTTATTCGTCCTCCTTTCCTTTTCCTCTCATCGTTAGGCGTCTTCTGCATCCCCTTTTTCGTTCCCCACATCCACTGCACCTCTCTCTTCGGGATGGATCCGAATCTTCTCCCTCCCTTCTGTCAGGTGGTCGTTCGCACGCACTCGCTGTTCCGCCACTACAACAAGATGGTGGCCTCCATGCGCGTGGTGGAGTCAGTAGGAAAGACAGGTGAATGCTGAGCGTAGGCGGGGGATGAAAGACTGAACATTGAATCGGACCCGTTCGCACGGGGCGGAATCAACAGTCAAAACGCTGTGCGCGAGTATGTGCTCTCCATCTGGAAGAAGTTCTTCCATCGCAACAACGACAAGAACATTGCCACCATGCGCGAGTACCTGCGACGCTCCGGCATTCCCGTGTGGAATGACCTCTTCGACCGCGTGGGCAGTGTGGGCATGGACGGTGCGTTCGAGTGGCAGTGTTCATCCGTAGACAAGACAGCCTACACGATGATCTTCCGCTACTTGACGGCGGACACCAACTTCCAGGTGAATGACACGTACATCTACAAGAAGGCGAAGTCCGTGGTGTGTGACTTGCTGAAGGAGAACGTGCTGCCGTTGCTGCATGCGAACATCAAGAGCATCTTTGACGCAACCACGGAAACGACGCCAGAGGACGTGCGCAGCACATCCTTCGTGACCTTCCTTCACATGCTGATCAACCTGCTGGATCACGTGATCACTCCGATTGAGAAGGCCAATCGGGCGATCGCGGATAAGGACGATATTGGAGAGCTCAATCCCAAGATAATCGAGTACCTGAATGGCAACCTTAACGAGGCGAAGAAGCACCTGAGCATTCTGGAGGGCGTTATGCTTCTCCCCACTGCGAAGGAGACGAAAAAGTCGAGAGGGACTCGTGGAAGAGACAAGGAGAAGGCGGAGAAGAAAGTGAAGCACGTGCAATCGACTTTGAGGACAACGCGAAGAGGAAGAAGAGCGGAGAAGGCGCAGGAGGAGTCCGACGATGCGGGAAATGTGCAGACGATGGACAGAATGGTGTCGCTGCTAAAGGAGGCACGACGAGAAATGAAGCGGAAGGAGGAGGAGAAGAAGAGGAGAGAAGAGGAGGCGAAGAGGGAAAATGCACCATCGCCCAAACGAGGTCGAGGCAGGCCTAGAAAGGTGAGCAGAGAGGAGTCGAAGAAGGAAGGCGAGAAGGTGACCGAAGTGGCAAAGCGGGGCAGAGGCAGGCCTAGAAAGGTGAGCATAGAAGAAGAGAAGAAGGTGATGGTGGAGGAAGAAGAGAAGAAGGTGATGGTGGAGGAAGAAGAGAAGAGTATGGAAGAAGAGCCCAAGAAAACAGGGGTGGAAGAAGAGCTTCAGATGGTGGAAGAAGAGCCTAAGAAGGTGGAGGCAGAAGAACCCCAGAAGACAGGGGTGGAAGAACTCGAGAAAGTGAATTCAGAAGAGAAAGGGAAAGAAGTTGAAGAAAAGCCAGTGACAAAACGAGGAAGGGGAAGACCGAAGAAGGTGTACACGGAAGAGGAACTGAAGAAGAAGGAAGAAGAGAAGAGGAAGAAAGAACTGATCAAAGCAGGACTCAAACGAGGAAGAGGCAGACCGAAGAAAGTATACACGGAGGAAGAACTGAAGAAGAAGGAAGAGGAAAAGAAGAGAAAGGAAGAATTGATCAAAGCAGGACTGAAGAGAGGAAGAGGCAGGCCAAAGAAAGTGTACACGGAAGAGGAATTGAAGAAGAGGGAAGAGGAGAAACAGAGAAAGAAGGAGGAGAATAGGCGACTAGTTGAAGCGGGGTTGAAGCGAGGCAGAGGAAGGCCCCGAAAGAACCCTCTGCCTCTGATAACGAGGATTATTCCCGCCAAGACGACTCCCGTGATCATGACCGTGGAGGAGAACCAGGACGTTCAGGTCATTGACAACCCGTGGAGTGCAGAACAGCCGAAAGGCGTGGAGGAAGTGCGTGTGGACCAACCGAAGGCTGTGGAGGAAGCGAGTAAGGAACAACCAAAACCCGTAGAGGAAGCAAGTGTGGAACAGCAAGGCCAGCCACTTGCAACGCCAAGAACTGCTTCCAGCGATGATACGGTAGATGGCAATGTGTTTGACGATGACGACGCCTTCCCTCTCCTGTTCTACCCCACAGCGAATGACATCAATTCCGTCCTCTGATAGTGGAGCGTTTCTTTCATACACTCCTCAACGCGCATCTCCAACAAACACATCATCCAACTAGTTGCGTCTGTGCATGAACGCGAACACTCCCGCCGCCGCCACGGCCGCCGCGCCCATCCAGAAGTAGGGACTCTTCACCACCTTCTTCACACACTCGCAGCATTTGCAGCCCTTGCAACAGTCGCACGCCGCACAAGCCGCACAGCTGGCACAGCTCGGGAACGCGTCCACCTCGTCGGCCGTCATCACGCGCGCGCCCTGCTCGGGCGAGGTGATGAAGGCGGAGCACTCGATGCCCGTGCGCGCCTTGTACTCCGTCTCCATCGCGCGCATCACCGCCTCTGCCTTGTCGCTCTGCACGAAGCACACCACGCACCCGCCGAAGCCACCGCCGGTGATGCGCGCGCCGAACACGCCGTCCTGCTCGGACGCGATCTCCACGAGGATGTCGATCTCGGGCGTGCTCACCTCGAAGTTGTCACGCAGCGACGCATGGCTCTGGTACAGCAACAGACCCACCTTCTCGTAGTCGCGACGCTCCAACGCCTCCTTGCACGCCAGGCATCGCTGGCACTCCGACACTACGTGCAGCGCGCGGCGGTACACCACGTCGCCCATCGCCTCCTTCAGCGCCTCCACCTGCTCCACCGACGCGTCGCGCAGCGCGTGCACCTCGGGGTACTTCGCCTGCAGCAGCGCCAGTGCCTGCTTGCACTGCGCCACGCGGTCGGGGTACTCGCTGCCCGTCAGCTGGTGCTTCTTGTTGCTGTTGCACACGATGATCGACACCGACGGGTCCGCCATCGGCACCAGCTCGCCCTTGTTCGCGCGGCAGTCGATCAGCAGCAGATTGCCCTTCACCGCGCACGACGAGATGAACTGGTCCATGATGCCGCACGGCATGCGGGGGAAGGTGTGCTCCGCCGACTGGCACAGCAGCGCGCGATCCTCCGGGGAAAGCGCCACGCACAGGATCTGCTCCAGGAACACGGACACCGCAACCTCCAGCGACGCAGAGCTGCTGAGCCCGCTGCCAAGGGGCACATCCGCCGCAATCGCCATGTCGAAGCCCACCTCCTTCTTGCCGAAGCGAGTAATGAATTCGTAGACGACGCCCTATGATTGAGAAGAATGGATGACGGATACGGCCACATAGTTCACCCAACTGCCCGACTCGTCACGGGTCAGCGAACTGTCTCCCTTGAACTCGCACATGCCCTCCATGTTGGCAGAAACCACACGGCACGTCTAGAAGTTATGAGGGTTGGTTACTGAGAACATTGCCGGGCACGAGCTTTCCGACCACCGCCGTTCCGTAGTGGATTGCGAGAGGGCACACAAAGCCCTCGCAGTAGTCCGTGTGCTCGCCGATGAAGTTCACACGACCGGGAGCATACGCGTACACGGAGGGTCTGTCGTTGAAGCTCTCCTTGAAGAGTTCGATCGCCTTGTCACGGAGCTTGCAAGCCATGAGAGGAAAAGAGAATGTGGAGGGCCTCTTGGATTTGTTTGTGCAACAGGATGAGAAGAGTGTGCTTACAATAGCCGTGTGGCTTCCCTTGGGAGAGACCGCCATCTGTCCATCCACGTTATTGTTCCTCAAATCCTCTTCTGTGTGAATTGCTGAATAGCATGGAGTGGATAGAAGACATTGAGAAAGATCCCCATCATTTCAGAGGGAGAGATCCTGGGAGCAATGAATCGCACTCCACTCCACCACTCCCGTTCCCATGAAAATGGAGTCTTCGAGAATTGCATTCAAAGCCCGAACTGTGGAACTGAAACTCCATTCTTTCCACGGTTCTCCTTTTTGTCATAAGAACAGGCACAATTCTTTATTTGTCAACCGTAATTTCAACACAATCATGTTCCCACTGCTGTCTCAGTATGACGCTGATTTGAATTCTTCTGCGCTGAAGGAGGTCCTTGAGGCCAAGGAGTTCCGTACCGAGTCTGATCTCCTGGGCGAGATCAAGGTTCCCAAGGACGCGTACTACGGCGTGCAGTCTCTGCGCGGCCTGTACAACTACAACATCACCGGTGTGCGTCTTTCCAGCTACCGCAACTTCATCAAGGCCTTCGGTATGATCAAGAAGGCTTGCATTATCGCCAACGGCCGCCTGGGCTTGATCAACAAGGAGATCGTGGACGCCGTGTCCGCTGCTTGCGATGACGTGATCGAGGGCAAGCTGGACAGCTCCTTCATCGTGGACATGATCCAGGGTGGTGCGGGTACCTCCACGAACATGAACGCGAACGAGGTGATCGCGAACCGCGCTCTGGAGATCCTGGGCAAGAACAAGGGCGAGTACACGATCGTGAGCCCGAACGACCACATCAACAAGTGCCAGTCGACGAACGACACGTACCCGAGCTCGGGCAAGCTGGGCATGTACCTGGACCACTTCGAGCTGGTGGCGGAGCTGGAGAAGCTGATCGAGGCCTTCGAGAAGAAGGCGGTGGAGTTCAAGGACGTGCTGAAGATGGGTCGCACGCAGCTGCAGGATGCCGTGCCCATGACGCTGGGCCAGGAGTTCCATGCGTACGCCTCCACGCTGCGCGAGTCGCTGGCGCTGATCAAGGCCGCCGCGGAGCCGCTGAAGGTGCAGAACCTGGGCGGCACGGCCATCGGCACGGGCGCGGCTGCGCACCCGCAGTTCCCCGAGGAGGCGTGCAAGGCGCTGTGCGAGGTGACGGGCTTCGACATGAAGATCGCGCCCGATATGATCAGCGCGTCCTCGAACACCTACGGCATGCTGAACTTCCATGCGGCGCTGAAGGTGACGGCGGCGCGTCTGTCGCAGATCTGCAACGACCTGCGTCTGATGGGCTCCGGTCCTCGCTGCGGTCTCCACGAGATCAACCTGCCGCCTCGCGCTCCGGGTAGCTCGATCATGCCCGGCAAGGTGAACCCGGTGATTCCCGAGGTGGTGAACCAGACGTGCTTCCAGATCATCGGCGCGGACACGGCGTGCACGATGGCGTCGGAGGCGGGCCAGCTGGAGCTGAACGTGATGGAGCCGACGATCATCTACAACTGCTTCAACAGCATCCACTACTTCACGCGCGCGTTCCGCATCCTGCGCGAGCTGTGCGTGGACATGATCACCGCCAACCCCGAGCACACGAAGATGATGGTGCACAACTCGATCGGCATCGTGACCTGCCTGCTGCCCTACATCGGCTACAAGAACTGCACGAAGGCCGCGAAGATGGCGCTGGAGAGCGGCAAGTCCGTGGGTCAGGTGCTGGTGGAGCTGGGTCTCTGCACCGAGGAGGAGGTGAAGAAGCTCCTTGTGCCCGAGGACATGATCCATCCCAAGTACAATAGCAAGAACTAATGGGGCTCTTGAAGGGTTCTACTGTGCGCTTTTGCGTGTTTGTTTGGAGAGGCGTGCGTGATTGAAGGGGGTGCTTTCTTTTGAAGTCTCTTCGGATAGATTTGGCAGGAAACAGAAAAGGGTACAACTGGCTTTCCCTCAATGAGAGAATCACATTGAACCACCGCGTCCTTCAAGGAAAGCAGCACCTTCTAGTGCATGAGAGTGACATGCGAACACTACATTCAACTGGATGCTGCTAAGCACCTTTTCCACCACACTCTCGCTCCCATCCGTATCCTTGATCTAGATCTGACAGTGAAATAATGCAATAAACGATCAGTAGAACACGATAATAGGTGACAGCGCTTGTGAAGTCAATCCGGCAACCTCGCTGGTCCGTCGGAATCTCGCGATTTAGTAACGAGCATTTGATACCCATTAGTTTGGGAAGAGGACTCACTACAATGAAGCACTCCATCACACGCCAACCTGTGTTGTCCATTCGTCCTCGAAATTCAGCTAGATTTGTTTCGTACATATCACACACAGGATTGATCCGGTCATCCATCCATCCAAGTTGTCGTGCGTAATCCCTATTCATCACAACACATTCCAGTTGAAACGCTAATTCAGCTCTGGAAAAACCGCGTTTCGCTGCTTGAAGGATCAACACCGACAATCCGTACTCCCATGGTTCTTTCTCCGTTGCTTTGGATGCTAAACGGGATATAAATACAGAAATGCTACAACCCAGTTCCTCTTTCAGGAGAAGGGCAAACACCCTTTGCACTGCACTCTGGAGCGACTCTTCATTTGGAAAGGGTTCCAGACGAAAAGACTCTAAGGAATTCAGGGCTTCTCGGGACAGCTGCATGGGATTACTAAGCACCAAACAAACAGACGAAGCTTGTCCAAGAACTAAACCACACTTATTCCTCAGGAACCTCAATCTCGCCGTTGTCGATCTGCTCCATC
>OIWT01004118.1_pt1 | contig 12239 bp, 19 predicted proteins | sample 1587701 | NCBI WGS metagenome assembly OIWT01 (sample SAMEA3888904, study PRJEB22519) | human gut metagenome | biome: human gut; feature: human-associated habitat; material: faeces | place: Denmark | collected 2009 | reverse complement strand
GCCAACACAGCCAACACAGCCAACACAGCCAACACAGTCAATACAGCCAGCACAGCCAACACAGCCAACACAGCCAGCACAGCCAACACAGCCAACACAGCCAACACAGCCAAGACGGAGCAGCGACTAACAACGATCCTCTCGCAGTGCTACTTTGCGGCGAAGAACCCCTACGCGGCCATGTCGCTGGTACAGGCGGAGCAGCTCGACCAGCAGCTCCTCATCCAGTGCACCACTCAGCGTAACGGCTTCACCGCCGCCTACCAGCTGCTGGCCGCCTACTCTGCCTTCTACGAGAACTCGGAGGTGATCGCAAAGGCGGACGAGGCAATCAACCCAGCGCTGCGGGACGAGGGCGTGCAGCTGTGGCAGACCTGGCCGTGGAAGCAGCTCTCGCAGTGGAAGACGATGACGAAGAAGGAGACGCTGGCGTGCTTCGAGCAGTCGCTCGACACGGAGCTGCTGCGGCTGGAGATGCGCGAGCAGCAGGCGCGCCGAGCCAAGTCCATTCCCTTCACGGGGTTCCTGTCGGAGCAGCTGGCGGTGCTGCTGAAGAAGGAGCGTGGAGGCAAATACTCAGAGTGAGGCGTAGAAATGGGCGAGTGGAAGCACTTCGCCAGCAACGCGGCCATTGTTCTCTATCTCTCCTCAGCCTCTTCGGTCCAAAAGGAGCCGTTTGGTGGAGTAGAAACACCCGCGTTCTCCGCGCAGCAGACCCTCCGTCTCAACCGCCTCCTGCTGCGCCTCGGCCACTCCCACGACCCCGCCACTCTCCAGACGATCCTCGAGCAGCTAGTCAGTCGTCTGACTGGCCCTGTCGCCTCCCGCCCCAACTCCAATGGCTCCAATGGCTCCAGTGGCTCCAGTGGTTCCAGTGGTTCCAGTACTTCCAGCGAGTTCACACGACAGTGCCTGTACTACCAGATGGAACTGCTGCGGTCCTCCTTCCCGGAAGTGCGGATCACGCCCAACCACAAGAGCCTGCTGCTGCTGGAGCTGTCCCACGCGCTCTTCGACCAGGGCTTCACCAAGTCCGCGCTCTCCACGATCCGGTGCGCACCACATCCGCACGTGACGCGTAGAACAGCGGAGTCGCTGGCGACGTCGCCGACGATGAAGGGCGTGTGCAGGCTGGAGGAGCTGCGCCTGACGAGTGCGAACGAGGACGAGAGCAAGCGGTTCACCATCCTGCGAGCGATGTGCTCGATCCTGGAGAACGGGCGCGAGGACTGCGACGGAGACACGCTGTCGCTCACGAACCCGTCGCAGTCCTGGCGCGCGGAGGAGGCGTTGTCTGCGGAGCTGGCGGCGCTGTGCAAGCGCAGTGGGTGAGGGAGAGAGGTGTGAGGCGCAGAGCGGTCGTTCAGCGAGATCAGCCGGATGGCGCACGAGCTGTACAAGAGCCTGGACCGGTACCTGCAGAGCACGGAGTTCACGGTGCTGGAGGACACGATGGTAGGAGCGAAGACAGGAAGTGAGGAGAAGAATACCATTCGGCAGGAGCTCAACATCCTCAAGACGAAGAGCCGCGTAGCGTAGAAGAAGAGATGGGCCTGAACCGAAGCAAAACACGCGACGAGAAGGAGCTGCTGGTCGCGCAGCAGTCGGCCAAGCAGCTGATGCTGAGCGAGTACGAGAAGGGTCCGAATTGCGAGGAGAAGATCCAGGAGCGGCTGAAGGTGTACCGCGACCTGACGCTGCAGCTGTACCTGCGCGGACTGGGCGAGGGCGAGCAGGACAACAAGACCGTGTACCACTTCATCAGCCTCTGGTTCCAGTTCCTGAAGGAGTCGCGTTCATGTCCATCCGTCATGTCTAGAGAGGACGTGACCCAGAGTCTGCAGGAGCTGATGGAGGGCTGTCCCGTGGCACCGTTCGTCCCGCTGGCGCATCAAGCAATGAGAATGAGACTGCATCACCCGTAGATTGTGAGTCGCGTGGGCGTCGACAACCGTCTCCTCCTCTCACTCATCACGCGCATGACGCAAGAGTACCCCTTCCACCTGATTCCCTTCGTACCGCCTCCCCACTCGCTGAAGCGTAGCTGCTGCCACTGTACCAGGGACTGGAGCACGAGGAGGAGTCCCTGCGGAAGCAGCACGTGCTTGCTATCATCCAGTCCCTGACCGACGAAACCGCCAGCCTCGTGCGCGCCTACGAGGCGCTGTTCCGCGCCTACCACCGGCTGATTCTGCAGAACGAGACCTCCAAGGGCAAGAAGATCCGTCTGCCGGCCTCCTTCACCGCCAAGGACGCGCTCGCCGCCTGGGCGTGCCTGCCGGTGCTGACGGCGTCGTTGCCGGTGCTGTCCGCCACGCAGCTGAAGGCGCTGCCCCTGCCGACCATCGCGTCGTTCGGTCGCGACTTCTCGGTGGTGGCGACGGGCATCACGGCGCCGAAGAAGGTGGCGTGCCTGTCGTCCCGCGGGGAAGAGTACGTGCAGCTGCTGAAGCGCGACGAGATCCGTTCCGACGTGGTGGTGCAGCAGCTGTTCCTATTGCTGAACGACCTGCTGGCGGAGGAGCGCGCGGCGGGGCAGGACGGTTTGCTCAGCGACCAGATCCTGCTGCGCACGTACAAGGTAACGGCGCTTGAGGGCGGTGAGGAGTAGGTGGTGTGCATCACGTCGTCGACGGGCGTGCTGGAGTTCGTGCAGAACTCGATGACAATCCGAGACTACCTCGTGGACGACCCGTGCGAGGAGGAGTGGCGTGTGAGGCGTAGCCGTGTGCCATCCGCTGTGCCGTCGGCGCACCGACGCTACCACAAGGGCGAGATCGACAACACGACGATCCTGAAGCAGTTCGCGCGCGTGAAGCAGGAGTCGAAGGAGCAGAAGGTGAAGTTGTACCGCTCCGTGAAGCAGCAGTTCACGCCCGTGATGCACTACTTCTTCCTGGAGCGCTTCTTCCACCCGCAGCAGTGGTTCTACTCCGTGACCAACTTCACCTCCACGCTCAGCATCTCCAGCATCGTCGGGTACATCGTGGGTCTGGGCGACCGGCACCTCCGCAACATCATGATCGACAGTGCCACGGGGCAGCTCATCCATATCGACTTCGGCATCCTCTTTGAGAAGGGGCGGCTGCTCAGCGTGCCTGAGATGGTGCCGTTCCGACTCACGCGCGAGCTGGTGGACTGCTTGGGACTTGAAGGCGTCGACGGGCTGCTGCGCGCGCAGATGGAGTTCTGCCTGCGTCTGCTGCGGCGCCACAAGGATTTGATCGTCACGATCCTGGAAGTGTTCCTGCACGACCCGCTGAACCAGTGGAAGACGCCGACGGGCCGCTCGGAGAACGAGGTAGTGGACAACGTGAACACGAGTGCGGAGCAAGTGCTATTCCGAATCGAGAACAAGATCATGGGGCGCGACATGCAGAACACGGAGTCCATTTCGGTGGAGAAGCAGGTCGATGTGCTGCTCAAAGCGGCGATGAACGAAGACAACCTGGCGATGATGTTCCATGGTTGGTCTGCTTGGTTGTAGAGTGTTTGTTTTACACAATGGTGACACTACTTCCGAAGAAGGGATTTGTGTTCCGACTCATATGGCAACAAATGGTTCCGCGTTTCCACTCTGTCATGTCTTCATAAAAGAAAATGCAGTCCACTGATACAAAGCCGTCACAGAAGAAGGGTGATACCAAGGAGCAGAAGAGCGAAACGATGAACGATGCTGTGTTGAACTACCGCCTGACGAAGAAGTCGGCGTTGGGTATGCTTTACGTTGCCCTCGGCTCCGTTTTCGGAAGGTAGGAATGCGAGTTTCGTGTGAGGAGTAGTCTCATGTCGGCCGTGGTGAGCGCGCTCGGCAAGAAGTACAAGATTCCGGCTCCCACCATCACCTTCGTTCGCTCCATCTTCAATTTGGCCATCAATCTAGTGTGCTGCGCCATCGTCCGCGTAAACCCGATTGGACCCGTCAAGGATGGCCGCAAGTACCTGTGGATCATTCTACGAGGATTGTTTGGCGGCATTCAGATCACCTGCTACTTCTTCGCGTTTACCAAGGTGCGTTCTTTCTCACGCCTTCACACAAAGATCCCCGTTGGTGATGCGACTACGCTCACCTTCACTGCTCCCGTGATTACCGGATTGCTCGCAATCTGCATGCTTCACGAGAAGTGGGGATGGATCGACGCGCTGGCTTCTTTCGTGTGCTTCGTGGGTGTCCTTTTCACCTCCAAGCCCGAGTGGTTGTTCCCCGCCTCCGTGCATCCTCTGTGCGCGGCTAATGCCTAGGGAGCGAGCCTGAACATGCTCTATGTGATGATCGCCCTCAGTGGCTCCATTGCCGCCTCTTTCGCCTACATCGCAGTCCGGAAGGTGGGTCCCACGGTTTCCGTGTTCGTGCTCATCAACTACATCCTCGTATTCACCCTCCTCATCAACATTTTCCAGAGTGCGCGATTTGCTTCGTTTTAATTCGAAGGCTACTACAAGCTCTCCGTCTTCCCCTGGCCGAAGCCCTCCACCTCCTCCACCGCCTGGTGGCTTCTGGTGGGCACGGCGTTCCTCGGCGCCGGCGCGCAGATCTGCATTAACCGCGGGCTGCAGCTGGAGAAGGCGGGCCCCGCGACGTCGATGCGCTTCCTGGACATCATCCTGTCGTACATCTGGCAGGTGTGGATCCTGCACGAGAAGACGGATGGGTACAGCATCGTGGGCGCAGTGCTGGTGAGTGTGTGTCTGATCATGATGGGCATGAAGAAGTGGTGGAACGTGCGCAAGGCCAGACTCGCTTATGAGCAGTCGCTCGAGATTAAGAGCTTGTGTGTTTGTTGGAAAGGAGTTCGTGTGTGGGAAAGGAGTTCATAGGTTGGAAAGGAGTTTGAAATGGAAAGAGGGTATGAAGAAAACAGGAGAAAGAGACATCCTTTCAAATGGCAGGCGGTCTTCGTACCGAACGGCGTCCACCTCCGGATAGGGCACGATGCTGCGACCCGCCTCCCACAGCTGCAGCCCGCGCCACGCGATCATCACCGCATTGTCCGTGCACTCTCTACGCCTCACTCCCCTTTTCCACACGCACGCCAGAGGCGGGATCAGCACCTCCATCTGGTGTTCCTCCCCGAAGGCCTGTAGCCGCTCGCGCAGCAGCTGGTTGCTCATCACGCCGCCGCCACAGCACTATGCCTCAGCCTCCAGCCGAATCCCCACAAGGCAGTGCGCCTCGGGGAACGGCGACACGGCGAAGTTCAGCTTGTGCAGCAGGTGGCGAACCACCGCGTGCTCGAAGTAGTAGCAGAACCGGACGATCGACGGGCGGGTCCAGTCGCCGGTTGCCTTCATTCGCTGGAGGGCGCGGATGGAGAAGGTCTTCAGACCGGCAAAGGAGAAGTCCGCCGTCCGCTGGCGCGCCATGGGCAGCGGGAAGGAGAGGGGCTGCTTGTCCGTCGCCTTGTCGTACTCCTTGGCCAGGGCGCTGATGAGGGCTCCGCCGTGCTTCAGGTCGTCGGATTGGACGACATCCAGGCCCAGCTCGGAAATGCACCGATAGACCTTGTCGATGCACTCTCCGCATGCGTCGTCCACGGTTTCGCCAACCACCTCGAAGGGGTGGAGATGATCGGGAATGTACACGACCTCCGTATTTCCGCCAGAGACCATGAATCCAAGACATGGATAGAACACGCAGTTATGCATCGTGGGCGCCATGGCGTGTGCCTCCATGTGATTGACCAGCACAAGGGGCTTCTTGTGCTCCTTGCAGAAAGACTGCGCGAATTCCAATCCCGCTCCGAGACATGGCGCGAGTCCGGGCCCAATCGTTAGCGCAACTGCATCGATATCCTTCTCAACGCTTGAAATGCCCGCCTCACGGAGTGCTCCTTCCACAACAACGGGCAAGGATGTGGCATGTTGTTTTGCAGCAACGGAGGGGATGACGCCGCGGTTCTGCTTGTTCAATTTGTGCTGGGACTGCTGAACCGACGCCAGCACCTGCCCCTCGTTTGTGACGATCGCGGCACATGTGTCGTCGCAGCTCGATTCAATGCCCAGCATTCTGGTTGTCGCAGCGAAAGACCGTTGTAGCCGCAGAACGGACGCGAGTTGGATTCTCCGGGTCAGACAGCTCCGCAGTGCGTTCATGGTGAGAGTGGAGAGAGAGTCGAAATAACCGCACGAATGGGGAGATGGGAACAGAAAACAAGTGTGCAGATCGCTTCCACAATCTTGTTGCGATGGAAATATCCTTGCTCGATCCACCAGCGGAGATTCGACCGGCCGAGCCCAGTGCAGTGGACGCACTGCTGGACAGGAAGGTGGAGAAAATCAGCGACTTCTCCACCCTGGGCACGATGGACGAGGCGATGATGGAGATCGTCGACACGACGAACAACAATCACTACATGCTGATGGCGAATGCGAATTCTGCGCTGAAGGACATCGAGCCGCAGGTGCGCGTTGTCGCGCATTCCTTCCCTGATTGGTAGAAGTTGGCGCAGATTGACGACGCTACGCCGATGCATTTGCTTTACGAATCCCGAGTTCTCGCTCCGGATGAATACATACACCCCCTCTTATCCGGAAGCAACAACACTTTCTACTTGCTCTACGTGCCCGCTGAGTGGCGCCTGTGACGAATAGAAGAAAGGAGACATGGAGAAGGAAGCCATCAACGTGACGGAGAAGTTCTTGGCGTACGAGAAGAAGCTCTCGGAGCTGAACGCGGAGCTGACGGAGGCGAAGGTGCAGTTGCTGAAGAATCAGCAGCGCGTCGCCGAGCTGACCACGCTGCTGCACGAGCACAAGATCCCTCTTCCCGAGGAGCGTGCCATTCTGGAGGAGAAAAAGGAGGAGCGGGAAAAGAAGAAGAAGGTGGCTGCGCATTCCTGCCGTGACGCGTAGGAAGAGGAAGAGGCGGAAATCATGAAGAAGGCGGTCATGCTGAAGTGGACGGACGAGGGTCCGCAGGGCATCAAGAACCTCATCGCGGAAATCGACAAGTTCACCTACACGAACCTGGAGGTGCTGGATCTCTCCGACCTGCACATGGGTGACGAGGGCTGCAAGCTTCTGGCGGATGTGTTCTCGCAGGGTTGGTCCCTCGTCAACATCATGCAATTCTACTTCTCCCTGCCGACCCTGCCGCGCCTGCACTCGATCATCCTCTACGGCAACGACATCACCAAGAAGGGCGCCAACATCCTGCTCTCCGCCTTCCGCTACCACCCGCAGATCGAGCTGCTGGGTCTGGAGGTGCTGCGTGGGTGTGTAGGCGTGCCGTGAGTCGTAGGCCGCCGCCTGTCGGCGAAGGAGGAGCAGATCTTCCAGCAGATGCAGCTGAGCAGCATCCTGTTCACGACGGACTCCTTGGTGCTGTCCAGTGTGCGCCAATGGCGAGAGTGAGTGGTAGACTTGCGTTTGGACGGCAACTTTTTGGTGCAGTTCGCGGCGTACGTGGACTATCTGATTTCGGAGGACAAAACCTCATCTATCACCAAGCTCTTCTTCAACAGTGAGCGCTTCCCGCGGGACTGACGCGCAGAGAACCGGTTCAGGTCACGCGGCGTGATGAAGCTAGCCTCGCTGCTGGCCGACGGGAAGATGCCGCAGCTGCAGGTGCTGGATCTAGAGGACAACGAGATCGACGAGGAGGCGATGCTGTTCTTGGCATGTGCCATTACCCAGGACACCACGCCGAAGCTGCAGGAGCTGCGGCTGGGCGGCAACAGCATCGGCGACAAGGGCGTGACGACGCTGCTGCGCTACTTCCGCAAGAACGCCGTGAACTCCATCAAGCACTTGGTGCTGGACCGTGCGGGCAGGCATGTGGAGTGAGGCGTAGGCATCCAGATGGAGTACGAGGGCATTCGCTTCATCAGCAACACGGTGCTGTTCAACACGCTCACGGAGCTGGAGCACCTCGACCTCGCGGGCAACAACATCCAGTCCAAGGGCTTCGTGATCATCCTGAAGGCGATCGAGCGCGGTGGCTTCGCCAAGTTGCGCGAACTGGATGTGAGCAGTGCGTGGACGGTGGAGGTGCTCACCGGTAGGCAACCACATCGCTGACGACGCGTGCAAGTATATGCTGACCACCTTAACGCGATGTCAGCTGGGAATTGTCCACCGTATCAACCTGTCGGGTGGGGGCTGCCGACGACGCTGAGGCGTAGACAACTCCATCAGCAAGGAAATGCAGCGCATCATTCTGGAGGCGCTCTCCGGGCAAACACAGTTGCACGTGCTGTTTGACCTCAAGCGCAAGTTCAGGTGGCTTGTTTCTTTCACATCCTCTGTGCGAATTCCCAAAATCGGCGCTGGTTTGGTCCCGAAACCACCGTAGAAACTGGGACCGGTCGGCGCATTACACAAACAGGTCATGTGCCAGTTCTCCATTTTCTCTGTCAAAACCTTGTACTTTAGTTGCGCTACTGACCAATGAAGTGGATTAGCCCTGTCATTGTCAAGTTGAACAATATTCGCTCGTTCCCTTCTCTCTACCGCGGATTTGCTGATACCAGAGTGAGATCGCCCGTGCAGTCTTAGGCGTAGTTACTTGCGCGAAATATTCCACATCCCTCCAACACCACCGTTTTTCCCGGAGATCTTGTGGTTTTCCAGCATCCGTGGGACGAGAAGAAGCTCCTTGTGCGGAGAGTGAAGTCCTTCTACCAGGCGGGAAGCACGAAGGACAGTCAGTTGGTGTGGGTCGCCTCGGAGACTCTCAACGGGGGAATCGACAGCAGAACGTTCGGTCCGATTCCCGTTTCATCCATTCTTGCGCGTGCCATTTACTACTACAACAATGATTACGTTCGCATGCCAGCGTCGCCTAATCCATAGACTCACGGCCCCATTAAGAATAACGAAAAGGCGTATTCGTACGATGAGGCCTTCATCTCTCAGGGGAAGCAGTTCTTCGAATAGAATTGCCCCAGTTTTACTCTTGCGCTTCTGTTTCAAACGCGCCTGTTTGTTTCACACTGCTTGCCAGATTCATTTCTTCGCGATTCTCACTATGGGAAAGGATTCGTCCATTTCCGCCGAGTGTTTGATTGTACTCGCGTAGCACCGCTGCTTTGGTGGTTGAGGGATTAGAGTACTGCTCTTCTCTCCCGTCGGGTATGTCGCGCGTCTTGTTTGTCTCCACTTGCTCTCATCAGACCACTGGGCGGCAGAGCCGTTTGGTGTGTTTGTCATCAACATGATTGCCAGGTGGGCTATTTGTCGTTTCCTCATCATGTAGTTTCGTGTTGGGATTTGTTGGAGGCATACCAGCGACGAATGACAATGACTGGCTGTGGAAGGGAATCGCGGCGGGCTTCTGTGGGTGCGCTTCCACATTTGGAACGCTCATTACCATTGCGAGCAACGCGTTCATCACAGGAGTCGTCCATTCGTGTTTCCCTCACTTGCAGATCCGGTCTCGCTCCCTCTATGATTGTCTAATTGCCCTTTCCTTCCTAATTGTGGGAATGGAGTCATCGCGCGCTTCCTTCGATGTGTGACTCCTCCTCTTCGTTCATCCATAGAGTGGCATCTCTGCATCGCAAGCATTGCTTTCCAAGCGTGCGAAGAAGAAGGAGCTTCCCATCATGGATGCATCCAATCAGACGGTTGGAGAGTGCCATTCTTCTCGCCGAAAGAGACAGTTCATCATCGTACTGTGCTTCCTCTTGGTGGAGGTGGGTGTGTGGTGTGTTCTGATTCCCTTCTACCAAACCACTGCCAAGTACGTGTTCGGTGTTGTGTGCACCTGTATGGGTGCGCTGCTGAGATTCTACATCTCAAAGTGGCTGAACGGCACGATCCCATCCTTTTTCCTGGGAACGTTCCTCTGCAACGTTGTTGGAAGCTGCATTGCTACCGGTGTGAAGGTGGCTCTGAGAAACGAGTTCTCTCTCACCATCACATCCCTGCTGTCATCGCTGTCAACGGGGCTGGCGTCTGCACTCACCACTATGAGCACGTTTGCAAAGGAAACGAACGGTTTGAAGAGGCAGTCCTTCCCATCCTTTCTCTTGTACTCATCCGCTTCTCTGCTGCTTAGCTTTGCCGTTTGTTGCATCCTCTTTGCGCTTTTCGCATAATCCGCTCTTTGTTCGTACTCATGTCCTGTCTGTTTTCGCGGCACTGATTGGCGGAACCAACCTCGAATCGGTGCGTCCAATAGGATCGAACTGCTCGACGTTCACATCTATTCCATATAGACGGACACTGTTTGCATTGTTCAAACAATGGAAGATTGCAATTACATCTGTAACGAGTGCAAGGAGAGTATTCCGGTTGTCCGCAATAGGACCGATTCCCTCCTCGCTCATATTCTGAAGCACAATCATTTCTTGTTCGCTGTGCAAAGAAGTGACAAAGAAGCAGCGAAGAGTGTGTCTTGCTGTTATTGCGGTAATGTGAACGCCTTAGTGATGGGCTATTCCTCCTCCTTGAAGAGCTATGTGTGTTTGGGCTGTCTCGCGAATAAATGGGTCTTTAGCTGCAAGCAGGAGTGGAACAGCGCCATTGGGTCCTGGTATCCGCTGGCTTTGTCGCACTTTATCACCAATCATATGGACTCGGCTAGCGAAGCCGCAAAAGTCAAGTATTCCACGCCTGCTGATTACCCGTTGGAGCTTAACCAGTACTACATTGCTACGATTCGGACCATGAACAAGTCAGTCTCGGGGAGCTACACGTTTTTCAGGAGCACTACTGAAAGCTGTTGTATCTGTATTCGCCCCTCGGAGAGGGATATCCTGAGAGCAGGCATGTGCTGCACAGTAAGCATTCCGGCCTCGAGGGTGGACAGGGCGGATTGCGTCGTTCTTGCCGTGGATCAACATTCTGCCTACCTCTTCGTCCGCGGCAGGCACTATCTTGCCAGAGAGGGTCTCTGCACGCTGTCGCTGCGGTGCTTCTGCGAGGACGTCTCCTTCCCGCTGAATGCCGGCCTGCTGAAAAGTGGTGCGCAAATCAGTGCGACCCTGTTCGCCAACTTCGCCGGCGCCAAGGGCAAGAACGGGAGTTTCAACAACTGTCGTCTGAGCACCTTCGGGCGCGTGCCGCTGAGCGAGAAGGAGCGCGGCGAACTGAGTTTTGTCGCGCGTCACGAGTTCAGCATTGTGGAGTCGGGTTCCAACGTGAAGAAGCTGGTGGAGCTGGCGGCGTGCGTGGCGCTGAGCATCCACAAGAGCAGGAACCGACCGGTGGTGTTCGTGAGCACGAGTGACTCGCTGTTGGACCTGGCGACGACCTTGGTGAACAACCTGATGGCGGACATCGAGGGGAAGAAGGATGAGGTGTTCTGTATGCGTGTGTGCAATGACGAGTACACGAAGCGCGTTCCAGCGATGGCGGAGTGCTCTGTGCAGAAGCTGGTGCCAGCGTCGTATGACTTGTACCGCGTGAACGTGGAGCGCTCGAAGCGCATGCGCGCGTTCCCCTTCCTGGCAGTGTCAGTGGAGGAGACGGGCTGTCTGCAGTTCATCGACACGCATGCCACGGTGGTGTTGCAGGCGGAGGTGATGTCGGACGTGCGCGTGAGCGGGCTGCTGCGCGGCTGCGACCAGCTGGTGCTGTGGTGCGCGCAGCGCCTGTTCGACGAGAAGGGCACGGGCGTGGGGTACCTGAGTACCAAGCGGCTGACGGACGCGGGCGTGCCGGTGCATAGTGTGAAGGAAGAGGAGAAGAAGCCTGAAGAGAAGAAGAAGGAGGTGAAGGAAGAGGAGAAGAAGCCTGAAGAGAAGAAGAAGGAGGTGAAGGAAGAGAAGAAGAAGCCTGAAGAGAAGAAGTCTGCTGAAGAAAAGAAGGAGGAAAAGAAGCCTGTAGTTAAGAAGGAGGTGAAAAGAGAAGTGAAGAAGGATGTGAAGGAAGAGAAGAAGCCTGCTGATGTGAAGCCTGCTGAGAAGAAGACTGAAGTGAAGAAGGAAGCGAGAAAAGAAGATAGGAAGCCAATTGAAGAAAAGAAGGAAGAGAAGTCTATTGAAGTGAAGAAGGAGGAGAAGAAACCTGAAGTGAAGCCTGTCGAGAAGAAGACTGAAGTGAAGAAGGAAGAGAAGTCTATTGAAGTGAAAAGAGAGGTGAAGAAAGAAAAGAAGCCTGCTGAGAAGCCTGCTGAGAAGCCCGTGGAGCGAAGAGGCGGAGCAAGCAACCGGAACAAGAGGAACAGAAAAGGCCATGGTCAAAAGACGGAAAGAAGCCCTGCCCAGACCGCCGTAACCGAGGTGAAGCCTGAGGCGAAGCCTGAGGAAAAGAAGGTTGAGGTGAAGCCTGAGGCGAAGCCTGAGGAGAAGGTG
>OIWT01004117.1_pt1 | contig 12249 bp, 10 predicted proteins | sample 1587701 | NCBI WGS metagenome assembly OIWT01 (sample SAMEA3888904, study PRJEB22519) | human gut metagenome | biome: human gut; feature: human-associated habitat; material: faeces | place: Denmark | collected 2009 | reverse complement strand
ATCCGCAGAGATAAGCGAGGTTGTCTGATGCATAGATGAAGTCCTGATGAAAATAGTCGATGATATAGACGCACTGGTAGGTGCTGCGGGCAAAAGCCTTTGCCGCATTCACCAATAATTCTATCTTGTCGTAATCTTCTCTGTTGATATGATTCACCTCGTTGGAATGGAGGAAGAAATCGTCTTTTTCTTTATTCATAAGCTATTCTGAATATTCGTCCGCAAAAGTACAAGATTTTATTTGATTACAACTCCATGGTATTGTTTTATTACAGATAATTAACTCAACTTTCGTACACGCGAAAGTTGAGTGACCATACTTTCTGAAATTGAATCTTCCAGGAATAAAATTTTCCTAATACTTTTTGTCATTTCAAATAAAAGCCGTAACTTTGCGATGTGCTTGAAAGAAAAGGCAAAGAATTGCCATTCTTCATATATGGTACAAACAAAAAGTCAAACCCTTTAAATTTAGAAAACCATGCTAAATAAGAAAGTAGAAGAGGCGCTCAACGCCCAGATTAATGCAGAGATGTGGTCAGCTTACCTATATTTGTCTATGGCGGCATATTGCCATGCCAACGGCAACCCTGGTATGGGTAACTGGTTCCAGGTTCAGTTTCAGGAGGAGCAAGACCATGCCAAGATTATGTTCAATTACATCATCCAGCGTGGCGGTCACGTGGAATTGAAGGCTATAGATGCCGTTCCTACCACATGGGAGAATCCTTTGGATGTCTTCGAGTCAACCTTGGCACACGAGCAGAAGGTTACCTCCCTCATCAACAACCTCTTCGCTCTCACTACCCAGGAGAATGACTATGCCACACAGAGCATGCTCAAGTGGTTTGTAGATGAGCAGGTGGAGGAAGAAGAGAACGCCCAGAACATCATCGACAACCTTCGCATGATCAAGGACAACGGCTATGGTCTCTATATGCTCGACAAGGAGCTTGGCGCAAGAGTCTATACCCAGGCTGCGCCATTGGCCAACAAGGCGTAAAATGAGAATATAATCAAGATCCTTATAGAATGATATTACGGAGTATTCTATTTCTATCATCGTTGCATCATAACACAAGTGTCTGAGTTCAAGCTATCAAAAGCTTTAAGCATTTGGAATGATGGATAAAATGATTTAACAAATACAAGCATCCTTCACTATAAATCTTTGATATTCAATGAAATCAAAGGCTTATGATGAAGGATGTTTGTATAAAAGTCCATTAGTAACTACTTATCATCACCCATATATAGAACTGATAGTTACTAATGTTAACTCGCTCTAAATTGGGCTTTGATTGAATATCAAGAAGTTGGGCGTTTGCCTATATGATGTATAATTGTTATTTTTCTCATTTTAAAGAACATCGTAGAATTACATTCTATCCTTCTGGCTTTGACCTGCTCCTGTACCCTTATACTTGCTTCTCGTAGTATTGAACTTATAGCGGACTGTCAATGAGATTTTACTTGTTGAGAACTCATCGAAGATGGTTTCCTTCAGTTTGCCGTATTTACCAATGATGTGACTGTCGTTCGTACCAAACACGTCGTTGACATAAAGCTGGAAAGTCAGGCAGTCCTTCAGAAAGCTTTTGTATATTGACACGTCGGTGTTGAACAGCGGTTTGTAGATATAATGGTTCTCTTCATATCCCTTTGTGATGTAAGTCATCATAACGGAGAACATCGCCCATTTCGTATCGAAAGTGTTGTTGAATTTGAGCTCCGCAACAGGCTTGTTAAGATAATGTCCGTCCCTTGTCTCCAACTTGAACCATTGCTTCTCAACCATAGCTGACAGCACAGGATGCCAAATGCCAAAGGTAGGCTGCAAGGTGAGCATAGAAGACACATTGTTGTAAGATTTGCCATTTATCATCCTCATCAATCCAATGGTGGCTTTGTCCTTATACATCTCTACAGTCTGATAAATCGGATCGGATACATGTTCATAAGTCAGGTTGAAAGTCAACCATTTATAGGCGAGGTCGTAACTGATATCTCTTGAAATCTCTGAGACAAGAAACGGATTACCGGTTTCGTATGTATAATGATTGCTATATTGCACACCGCTTCTTAATACCCAGTAGTTAGGACGATCGATGTCGGCTGCATAGCTTAGCTGCATCTGTACATTGCCGATTGGCATCGAAAGGCTGAGAGACGGAAACCAATTGCCGTAACTCTTGCTTTGCTCCGCCATATACTTACCATCGTCATAATATTTGAAATCAACATTCTCGTATCGCAATCCAGCTTCCATGTTCAGCTTGCCAAAGTCACGACTATAGATAACGAACGCAGAAGACATGCCTTCCTGTATGCGGTCTCTTACATTGTCGGAAAGAGTGTTTGGTATGATGGCGTAGTTGGTGTTACGATTGGTGAACGAATACTCGTCTCCTACCGACAAGTCACCACCCAAAAGCGGATAAGAGAGCACCATTTTGGAAGCTATCAGGCGGTTGTACTTTGAAGTGGTACTTCTAACAAGTTGGTTTTGCATATCCGAGTTCACTTCCTGATAATGCTCATCTATATTGTTTTTATTGTTTCCTTTAGACCAAAACCAGTCGGTATTGAAGTCAATACCCAATTTCCCTACCTTGCCTACATAATATATATTGCTTGACAAGTTGCTATTCTGTCCAAACTCCGATCTAATAGAAGTGTTGGTCTCCGTCAATACTTCATCTCTCAGTACAGAGCCTTCCGTCTTTCCGTCTGTTATCAGCTTTGGATTGCGTAAGAAACTAAAGTTTGCTCCCAACGAATTGTTGTCGTCAAACTGATAACTGACATTCAAGCGAGAACTAAAAGTCTCGGTTTTGTTCTTCCAATGTGTTTTATCCTGCTGATTCCATATCTTGTCGAGATATGTCATTTGCTGCAAGTCTTTCTCGTCTGGCGATGATTGTTTTGCGCCATAGGCGTAAGCGTCAAGCTCCAATCCGTTCTTTCGGTAATACATATTCAGCCTGCCATATCCTCCAATATTCTTTTTCTCGTCGTACGAACCTTCTGTTGTAGCGTCAAATCCGAATCCATCGCCTTGTATCTTCTTTGTGGTGATACGTATAACAGCATTAGTGTTTGCAGCATAACGAGCACCTGGGTTGGATATTACTTCAACCGACTTGATGTTGTCTGAACTCAAACGGTCGAGTTCGCTTCTGTCTCTCATCTGTCGTCCATTGATATATATTATAGGCTCACCACGTCCAAACACCTTGATATTGCCATTTTGTGCAGATACGTTAGGTATGCGGTCGAGCAGATGCTCCATTGTTCCAGCCTTTTCAAGGACAGAACCAACAATAGTAGTCATCATTCCCCCATTTTTCAAAATGGTCTTCGGCAAAGATGATTTTATCACTACTTCATCGAGCTTCTTGCTGTCTTCTTCCATCTTGATAACTCCCACATTCTCACCTTTGCAGTCCTTGAAGATAGTCTTATAGCCTACAGAAGTTACCTTGAGGATTCCACCGCTGCAAGAGGAGTCGATAGAAAAACACCCATTCTCTCCACTCACAGCCCCATTGACGAATGTTGAATCTTGACGGTTTAGTAGCACTACATTTGCAAAGGCCAAAGGCTCTCCCTTGGCATCTACAATCTTTCCTGAAATGTTTTGCGCCATCATCTGGGACATTGTTGAGAGACACACAACTATTGTAAAGAAAAACTTTCTCATAATACTACTTTTTAATCAAACATACTTTTTCGTAAATGTGGTCAAACATTTATACTAACGAAAGCAAACTGCAATTATTTGTCTCATTTTGTATTCCAGGTGCAAAGATATAAAGACTTTTTTTAACCGAGTATTTTTTCGGAAATAATTAAGTTGCATTAAACTACGTTGTACGTGATTATACTTTACATAATAACGCTAAAACGACATTTTCACTTACTATTTTTTACGGTTTACCTGCATCTTTATTCTATTTGATTCTTTAATAAGTTGATTCCCAACTGTTTACGTTCCAACCTCTCTTATTCTCCTCTGGCTGCTTTAGAGCTTTATGTTGATAATGTTATATTTGTGTTTTCTGCCTTATAACCCAAAGAAAAAGGTCGCTTAATACTGGTGAAATCTTTCTCTTTTACTATATAAAAGTTCTCTTTAGCCTATAAAAGTTCTATTCAAAGGCTTTGAATGTCCGTTCAGAGTCTTTGAATGTCCGTTCAGAGCCTTTGAATGTCCGTTCAAAGCCTTTGAACGGAGATTTCAATGTGATTTAATGATTTTTGTTGTGTGATTTAACGATTTTAGTTGACCACTCTAAATATTATTGGCAATACGAGTAGACCCAGTTATGCCTTATTTATAATTCACATTGACTTACTTATTTTTTTAGTCATCTTACTGTTGACTACTTATGTCTATAGTCGCAAATAATACCTCAATGCTCCCAACGAACGGGTGGTCTCGGGATGCGAGAGGATGATAAACTCCCGAAGCAGGCGCTCGGGATGAAAACTGGTCTGCTCGAAATAAGGCTGCGAACTGGTACTTGCCTGAAAGACTCGCCCCGTCTTCATCGCCTTCAGCTGGCTGTAGCCGGGATATTCCTGCAGCAACTCGGCACGCGAGAGAGGATGGTCGCCCCAATACTTTGTCGCCCAGACATCCACCTTGTCAGCCTTTGCCAAAATCTGCTCAGGACTCATGGGAAGACTGCCGCTATGGGTGTCGTCGGCAAAGAGATAACGGGCATGAGCATCCTGCAGCAAGGTGCCTATGGTGCTGCGTCCGCCTGAAACATACCACACACTTCCCGTCTTGCGCTCGGTAAGGATGGAATAGCCTAAGGGTAATTTGGCTGCAAAGGCTTTCAGTTGGAGATAAGATTTCTCTATGCCGCTAAAAAGACTGGTAGCCTTTTCGGAACCGTAGAGCAAGCCGTAAAACTTAATCCACTCAGAACGGCCCAAGGGCGAGGTCTCCATGTAGTCGGCAGCCTCGATGATAGGTATTTGCAAGGCCGAGAGTTTGCCGTAACCGCCGCTGTTCTCGAAGGGCGAGAGAAGCAGGGCATCGGGACGGAGCGACATGATGCGCTCGATATCTGGCTGCATGCTGGAACCGCAGTTGGATATGTAGGGACGAGACTTGTGTGAAGTACGCCTCTGAACATCGGGAATAATGATGTACTCCAGGTCGCAGACACCCGCGATGGCTTGCTGACGGCCCAGCTCGTAGAGCAGCTGACAATGGGCTGAAGTGGTGATGATGCTCTTCGTCAGGGGTGTGCGCAGAATGTCGCAGGGTGTTGTTCCTGTAATTGCTGTCTTCTGGTCGGCCAGTTTCTTAGCCACCTCGTCGCCTTCTGATCCCTTGGGAACGAGGAGATAGCGATGAAGTTCCCCACCCTGTTTCCAGGGATTGAGCACCACAGCCTCAGTATAACCCTCGTGGCGAATGAGTTGTAAATACTTGGCATAGTCGAGCTGGATGGTGTCGCCCGAAGCCTGAGCTGTAGCAGTTCGGTTTCCGCACGAGTTGAACAACAGCATAAAGCCAGAGATCCATACCAGCACACAGAGCGCCAGCATATTATAATGTTGATAATACCTTTTTATAATTGTCATGATTTTTTTAATAATGGAAGTTCATGAAGTTAATCAACAACTACTTGAAAAATCAGAATACCACTTTCTTGCCCTTGTGGATGTAGATTTTGCCGCGTTCCACACGTTCCACCCTTTGTCCTGTAAGAGTATAGTAGGCTGCATTGCCCTGAACCTCATGGCCAGCAACCGTGGGGAGCTGGATGCCGGAAGAAGGACGTTCGCGAGGCGTGATGATGTAAGGATTGTCGTCGTAGCCTTCCACGAGATGAAGGTCTACCACGGAACTGACCTCTGTAGAAGTCTCTCCTAACCATCCGCAATACTGAAAAATGCCCGTCATCACCCGTATGTAGTCGATATGGTCGAGGGCCACGGGATCGCCTTTCTCGTCTACAGCCCAGTTGATGTCGAACGACGAGTAGAGTGAGTCTTTGGCAGGACAGGCATCGGCATAGCCATAAGCGTCTTTTGCGTAGCGGTATTGCACCCAGTACGTTGGTTTATACATTACGGCATTATTGGGCAGACAGCCTCCCTTGAAGGTGAGCTGGTCCTTGTCTTCCCATTGGGGCCAATAGGTCTGAATGTGATATTGATTCTTCATGTGGTAGCCAGTGGAGTCGCGTCGCTCTCCCTTGGCATCGGTCCATGTACAATTCCACTTGATATAGTTGTCGCAGACAGATCCAAAGAGCTGATGTTCACAGGCTTCGGTGGTTGGCTTAAAGTAAGTAATCTCGAAGTCATGAATCTCATTGGTGTAGTATTCCGAGCCTGCCAGCTCATACCATTTGGCAGTTTCGAGGTTGTCGCCCACTCCCACGTAAACGATTCCCGGTTCAATGGAACCTCCGATGGTCTCCTTGCCATATTTAGGGTCATCGGTTGCATACATTCCGTTGCCCAAGACCAGGAAATCAGAGCCATGCTTGTTTTCTATCGGATGGTCGAACTTCATGGTGATGTAGCCGCCATAGGTTCCCAAACTGACAACATTGCCATCATCATTCAGCAAGTCCTCACATCTTCGGTTCATGTCATCTTGGGTGGAATTGGTATCTGCCGCAGGCAACTCGTTGACACACTGTCCGGGTGCCGGATGAAATTCCAGTACCTGAACAGTTTGTGTCTGCGCCCATCCTGCCTGCGACAGAGTCAGCAGGCAGAAGGATAAAATCTTTTTTTTCGCAGTAGTTTTGTACATGTTTTATTGATAGTTTACTTGTAAATCTGCACGTCGTCAATAGCGACATAGGCAGGAGCGGTAAAGCCTCTACTGTTCTTCTGGTCGTCAGAGAACTCGTAGTTCACCTTAAGACTGTTGACAGCTCCTAACGAACTGAGGTCTACATACTTCCAGTCGGTAAGTGATGTTTTGCCGTCCTGCAGGCGACATTTCACCTTGCCTTGAGAGAGGCCTGCTGCATCGAAGCCTTCGAAGGTTACATCAATGAAGATGGCATCTGTAGCTGCCTTGTTGTAGGTGTCACCATTGTTGACAGAGTTGAGGAAATAAGAGTTGTTGGTCACCCAGAGTCCCTTCAACTTGCGAGCCACACCGTCCTTGAAATCGATGACAGGACGAGAGTCCCAGCCACCATCGTTATAACCATAGGCTACTATAAAGTTCTTACCTGAATGAGCTGCTGTTCCTGTAGGGAGAGAGAGCTGTGTCGCAGCACTTCCTTTGGCGATATCGCAATGATAGTTAGATACAGCAACGCCACCATTCCAATAAGCCCAACCGTAAGACTCGTTGAGCTTGGAGTGCAACTGAGTAGTTGCATCTGTCCACTCATACACGCCATTGTCCTCTTCATAACCCATTCCAGATTCTCCATAGAGCAACTTACCTGTGCTCTGGTTAGGGTCAATCAGGGCGTTCCAATAATCACCCTCGAAATCTACAGTTTCGTAAGCTGCCGCCTTTGCCAGTCCCATGAAGCTGTAGTTATTTGTGCGCTCATCGAAAAGAAGAAGCACCTCGTTCTGCTCATAGCCTTCCTCAATGTTGAAGAATTTTGTACCACCCTTTGTGGCTGTTCCCGACTGCGCTATATTCTGATTGGCATCAACAGCCCCAAAGTAAAGGTCGGCATTAGTATTGGTCTTGGCCTGGAACTTAAACATCTTTTTAGACTCAGGCATAATCTTGATGCCCCATACGTAGTCTGCAACCAAAGACATTGGCTTTAAGCCAAAACTTGTCAAGGAGCCAAAGAGGTTGACCTCTTCCAGATTGTGTTTGTAAACAGGAGCCTCTGTCAGTTGTGAAGGCTGCTCATCGGTAACTTTAATAACCGTGTTCTCCAAAGGGAAAGAGTACTTCTTACCCTCGGTTTCTACTGTGAATACTGATTGTGCTGAAGCTACAGCAGGTATTGCAAAAAGCAAAGAAACAAATATTTTTTTCATTTTTCCTCTTATTCTTATTTATTTATGTTTATTTAACCACTTTTCTGGTCTTTCCCTGACTCTTGATAATATAGATTCTGCCCGGAACAATGGTGGTAGCCTTGGTTCCATCGATGTTGTAGATTTCCTCAACATCCTTTCCATTTACAACCAATGGCTTGATGCCCGTGGGGGTAAAAACGTGACTCTCGGCTGAAATCTTCTCCACATCAGAGAGATCAGCCAAAACAAGCTGTTTGTTGTCAACAGCCGACACGACGTAGAGCTTTCCATCTTCAGCCTTAATTGTGGGCTGGTCAGAAAAAGCCACGTACTTGCTGTCCCCCGACTTAAGAGCCACGCAAACAGCATTGAGCGTGGAAGCTTCTTCAGCCGAAATCGACAGTGCCATGAACGGCAAAGCCAACATGAGTAAATACTTCTTCATTTTTCTTTTAGTTAAAGTTAATAATTTATGTTGAATTACATATTTTCTTACAATTTGATTTCCGATTATTCGGATTGGATTCTATATTCTTTTCCTATAGCCTCTGTGCTTCACGGCAACGCCAAGAAGTGGGCAGGATTGATGCCCTTGAGGCTGTACTTGTTGAGCAGGGAGCCGTCGCGGTCAAACTCGTAGACGTAGCCGTTGGTGGCGTAACCGCGAGAATCCGACACATAGAGATGTCCCGAGTGGGGCGAGATGTAAATGCCGTAGGGCGACTGCATCTGCTTGATGGTGGGCAGGGCTGCGTCATATTCCCCAAGTCCTTCCTCCACCCGAAGTGAGGGCAACTGGATGGTGTGAACCGAGAACTCGTAGGTGTTTGTGAGGTAAGAGAAGGCAGAGCCTATGGCGTAGAACTTTCCGTCGTAGCTGCAATTATAGGTCACAGGGAAATCGAACACGCGGAACTCTTCACTCTGCATGTTGAGCACAACGCAGCGTCCCGGAACCTCATAGTAGTCGCCCACGGAGTTGATGCAAAGAAACTGCCCTTCCTGCGACATGTTGCCGAAGAGGTTGATGCAGCCCGTGTCGATACGTTTCAGTTCCTTCATCGTCTGCGCATCGATGACCGAGATGGTCGACTCGTAGTCATGGCTTGCTTGCGAAGAATAACCTCCTGTATTCGCCACAAAGAGGCGGCCGCGGTAACAGGCTATTCCCTCGGGCTCGTAACCTACGGGACAGGTATCGACAATCTTCTTCGTACGCAGGTCTATCTTCGCCACATAGCCGTCGTTGGCATACGAGGTGCAGTAGAGGTATTCGCCATCGGTAGCCAACTTGCGGTTGTTGGGGATGTCCTCAGTAGCAGCTATGGCGGTTCCGTCGGGACGGATGTACTGGATGATGTTCGACCAGTTGACGGAGATGGCGATGAGCGTGTCGTTCACCATCAGCAGGTCGTTGCCCGTATCGCCCAAGCGCTGCTGTGGATTCTGCTGTCGGAACCATTTGTTGGTAAGCACACCATGGTCGATGAGCGAGATGGTGGAGTTGTCCATTCCCCACAATCCCTCGCAGAGCACGAGCAGGCAGTCGTCGGAAGCCGTGGGATGACTGACAGCCACCTCGTCGTTCACTTCCATGCGACAGCCCGAAAGCATCATCGTCAGTACGATGGCGACAGCATATAGCCCTATGATGTGTTTACGAATGTTCATATTTCTTTAGTATTGTCTTAACTCCTTAACTTCTTAACTCCTTAACTTCTTAACTCCTTAACTTCTAAGCAAATCAAAACCCTACATTTCAAATTTCAGGGTCATCTTGTAGTTTCTTCCAGGCATGGGATAACGCTTCACCACCTCGTGATGCGAGTCGGTAAGGTTGTTACACTCCAAGGTGGCCTGCAGTACGTATTTGCCCAAGTGGAAACGTTTGTTCAGCTTCACGTCCACCGTGTACCAGTCGCCCAGGCGGTCGTCGGAATTATTGGAAATCAGGGCAAAGCGCTCTCCTGTATAGAGAAACGAGGTGCAGAGGCTGTACGACCGATAACCCAGATCGACGATGGCTGATCCCGAATGCATAGGCGAATAGGGAATGTAGTTCTTGTATTCCGGATCGTCGGGCATGGTGTAGTCGCGGTCTATCTGGCACGTGTAGTTGGCGTTGGCAGAGAGCGAGAACCTACCCCACTCCTGGTTGTAGCCGCCTGAGAGCGACACGCCATACGACTTCACCTTGCCAAAGTTGACCATCGACCATCTGAACTGGCATTTCATCGGGATGGCCACAATCTTGTCGCTTATCTCGTTGTAATAGGCGTCAAGGGCCAGGTGCAGATGTTTGCCGCGATAGTCGGCTCCTGCATCCCATTGCGAGGTATATTCGGGCTGCAGCTGGGTGTTGCCCACCAGCGTGTAGTACAGGTCGTTGAGCGTGGGCACACGGAAGATGCGCTTGTGGAAAGCCCTGAGGATCCAACCGCCCTTTTTATACGAGAGCAGGAACATGGGCGTGAGCTTTTGCATGACGTCAGCCTGTGCCACGGTATGATCCTGCACATGGGTGTAGAGCAGCGCCACATTGGCCTCCCATCCCCTGTACGAACCGATGAGCGAGAGGAGCGACTTGGAGTCGATGCGATAAACGTAGTTGAAGCGATAGACATCGCAGTCGAGGTCGGACCATCGCAGGTCTGTACTCGCTGTCAGCGAGAGATAGGTACTGTTGTAAGAACCAGCCACAGAGGCGTATAAGTCCTGTTGGGTGTAGTGATTGTTGCAGTACATAGCGGCAGCATTGGTCGATGGGTCCTGCAGATAATGTAGATAGTCGAACGCATACTTCATGTTGGCCTTCAGACCGAAACGGCTCCACAGTTTCTTGTACGAAGCCTGTGCGAAGAAGTTCTGATCCCATTGCCGGTCGGTGGAGTCCCATTGGTCGGAGAGTCGCCTGACGACAGGACCTGGCAAGCCCCTTTCGGAGTTATAATAATAGGTGTGGACCGACAGTCCCCGATAGAAGCCTGCTGCCTCAAGCCGGTAGAAGGTGATGTCGGAATTGTGACGGCGCCCTATCGTGTCTTCCGAAGCCGACTGGAACCGGAACTTATAGTCGCCGTCGCTGTGCTGATATTCGCCATCTACAAAGAGCCAGTTCTTCAAGGCGAAATAGAGCTTGGCTTTCTGCAGTCCAAACGATCCCAGTCCGTACTCGCCCGTCAGCATAGTGCGGTCGGGACGACGGGTCTGCATATAGACCGTAGCCGCCGAGGCGTACTCAGAAGCCGACTGCAGACGCTCGTTCCTGTTGGCGTTGTATAGCGACACAGACTCCATGTTGGACAATGAATACTTGCCCAAATCCACCTGTCCGTTCTGTGCGTTGGTGATACGAATGCCGTCGAGATACACACCGACATGCTGCGATCCGAGCGACCGCACGTTGACGGTCTTCAGTCCGCCCAGTCCACCATAGTCTTTGATCTGCACGCCCGAGAAATACTTCAGGGCATCGGCCACGGAGGTGGTAGACAGGTTCTGCAGCATCTCGCCCTGGAGGGTCTGACTGGGTGTAAGGTAATGAGGGCGCTCGCCCACACACACCACCTCGTCGAGCGAGAGCGTGTCGCGATGAATCGTACCTACATTCTGCGCATGACAGGGCATCACACAGAGGCACAATAATCCTTTGCAGATTTTCTTCATCTTATCCTAAAAAACTTAATGGTTCTCCATCCCAAAACCTAACCCACGAGGCGGGATAGAATCATAGACAGAAAGCGTAAATACTTATAGTATGCTGATTGATACATACAGTGAGCACACACATTGTCTCTCTATGGCAACGGCAGGTCTTCTGGCTCGCGTCGTCAAACTCGTTCAAGCGGTCTTCCCGAAAAAATGTCAGTGACCATCATGCTTGCCCAATAAGACGCATACAGCAGCGGGACTGCTCAGGCTTCTCACCTGATTCCCTTTTCATCGCAACACCTCCTATTGCCTCAGCGGAACGAAGATAGTTGCGAACCAATTGCGGTTGCAAAGGTAAATAAAAAATATGAACCCGCCAAGGTTTCTTGTTTATTTTTGTTAAAAACTTTCAAACATAATAAACCATTTACCCGAATTGTCATCTTTTTTAGTGTAAGTTGCAAGGGGACAAGAAATCTCAGGAGTTAAGGAGTTAAGAAGTTAAGACAAATGCTTCAGTGGACTTAAGATTAAGCTCTAAACATTATACATCAAGGCTATTGGCTTTAACTTCTAACGACCGAAGGGAGTGATAACTTCTTTAACTTCTATAAC
>OIWT01004107.1_pt1 | contig 12266 bp, 7 predicted proteins | sample 1587701 | NCBI WGS metagenome assembly OIWT01 (sample SAMEA3888904, study PRJEB22519) | human gut metagenome | biome: human gut; feature: human-associated habitat; material: faeces | place: Denmark | collected 2009 | reverse complement strand
AACCAGAAAATACTACATGAACGACCTCATCGAGGCCTGCCGTATGGCACTTGAACGACAGAATGGTGATAGCGGTTCAAAAGGTGCCGAAGGAGTACAGCGTCGTCAAATCTTTGACGATATGAACGATATGGAATTGATGTACGGAGTCATTATCGACAGAATCCAAGACGGCCATAAAAAATATTACCGCTATGCAGTCGGTTCAAAGACTATGGCCCAATCCGGTCCTTCCCAAGAAGAAATGGATTGTATACTCGAAGCCGCCGCCATCATGAAACGCTTTGAAGGTGTTCCTCAGTTCGACTGGCTGGATGACCTGGAAAAGAAACTTTATACCACTTCAAAACTAGGCAGTGAGACTCAAAAGGCAGTCAGTTTCCAGCACAACCAATACCTTACAGGTATAGACAAATGGTACAAGCCCATATTCGAAGCTATTGTAGCAAAGAAAGTAATAGAAATAAATTACCATCCATTCGGTAAAGATGTCAGAACAGTTGTGGTGAGCCCCTATCACTTGAAACAGTACAATAATCGCTGGTTCCTATTCGGAATAACAGAGCAAGACAAACAGAATCTGATTAATCTGCCTCTTGATCGGATAAGCAGTATCGAGGTTGTTGATATACCATTTATTCCCAACACAAAATTCAACTTTGAGGAGTATTTCGAGGATGTCGTAGGAGTGTCAGTCCCGCGTGAGGGAGAACCAGAAGAAGTGGTCTTGAAATTTGATAAGAAACAGTACCCTTATATTATCACAAAGCCCCTTCATCCATCACAAACCATATTAGATGATGTTAATTGCATTGTTAAATTGACTGTCTTTATAACTCGAGAGCTGGAGTCTCTTATTTTCTCACAGGGAGATCAGGTCGAAGTGTTGTCTCCTGCTTCTCTTCGTGAGAAATTCCGTGAAAAAACTAAGAAGTTAACAGAAAAATACAATTGTGCAGAATGAGTGCATAATAACGCTTTCTATTTGCACCCGAAATTCCACAAAAACACAAAACACATGATCCAAAGCGAAGCACAACTCGAGCAGCAGTTCCTGGACAAATTGCAGGAGTTGAAATTCACCTACCGAAGCGACATTCGTGACCTTGATTCGTTGGAGAAGAACTTCCGCCAGAAGTTCGAAAGGCTCAATTTCGTCTCCCTCTCTGACGATGAATTCCGCAAACTTCTTCAGGAAAACGTTACTTCCGACGTGTTCACCGCATCGAAGCGACTGCGCGAGAAACAGACTTTCGTGCGCAACGATGGCACCACCTTCGATTACAGCCTCGTGAATCTGCGGGACTGGTGCAAGAACGACTATGAAGTGGTGAACCAGCTCACCATCAACACTGCTAATAGCCGCCAGCGCTACGATGTCATCATCCTCATAAATGGTCTGCCTTTGGTCCAAATTGAGCTCAAGCGCCACAGCGTTTCTCCTATGAAGGCCGTTGAACAGATTGTGAACTACAAGCAGGACCGCGGCAACGGCTACACCAATACACTGATGTGCTTCATGCAGCTGTTCATTGTAAGCAACGGCGGCAGCGACACGATGTACTTCGCCAACAATAATGACGAGCACTTCCATTTTGATGCGACCAACAACTATCTTCCAGTATACCACGCGGCGGATCCCAAGAACCATAAGATAGCCGAACTATTCAAGTTCAGCGACTTGATGCTGCAAAAGACAGCCCTTGGCCGGCTTATCAGTCGTTATATGGTCCTGGTGGAAACCGAGAAAAAGATTCTCGTAATGCGCCCTTACCAGATTTACGCCGTTGAAAGTATTGTAAACTCGGTCTCCGAGAACAATGGGAATGGCTATATCTGGCATACGACCGGTAGCGGTAAGACCCTTACAAGCTTTAAAACTTCTACCCTGCTGAAGTTCGATCCAAACATAGAGAAGTGCGTTTTTGTCGTGGACCGCAAGGACCTCGACAAGCAGACTCGTGACGAGTTTAACAAGTTCCAGGAAGGTTGCGTAGAGCAGAATGTTAACACGGCAGCTCTGGTTAGCCGGCTTGAAAGCACGGATTATGCTGACAAGGTAATCGTCACAACAATCCAGAAACTCGGCATTGCTCTCGACCCCACTCCGAGCAATAGATTCTATCAAAGACTCGAGCGTTTAAAAGATAAGCGCATAGTCTTCATATTTGATGAATGCCATCGAAGCCAGTTCGGTGAAAATCACGCCGCCATCAGGAACTTCTTCCCGAAGGCTCAGCTTTTCGGCTTCACCGGTACCCCGATTTTCCCGGAGAACAGCACCTATGTTCGCGCAAACGGCCAGCAGGCAGAATACATAACTACCGACGATGTGTTCCAGAAGTGCCTGCATGATTACACCATTGTGCACGCAATCAGCGATAATAATGTTCTTCGTTTCAAGATTGAGTATTACGGCAATACGTCCGCAGATGGCAAGCAGGAGAAAAAGGCGCCGACTCCCAAACAAGTGGTAGAGCACATCCTCGACAACCACGACAAACTTACGGCTCACCGTCGGTTCAATGCATTGCTGGCGACTCCTTCAATCCCGGATGCCATCTATTATTATGACCTTTTCAAAGAGGAGCAGGAAAAGCGTTCACGGGAGGATCCAGACTACGAACCTCTCAATATCACAGCTGTCTTTACGCCGCCGATGCGCAACATCTCGGATGAAGACCTTCCGCAGGAAGAAGCTGACAACCAGAAGAATCCTGACGACAATAGGGCTGCTCTCGAACGGATAATCGACGAGTACAATGAAAAGTTCGATACTAGTTTCAAGGTGGATCTCTTCGACGAGTACTATCGCAATGTACAAGGGAGGATCAAGGACCAGAAATATCCTAACAAGGACCTTCCTCATAGCAAAAAATTGGACGCGGTAATCGTAGTGGAAATGATGCTGACCGGCTTTGACAGCAAGTTCCTGAACACGCTCTATGTAGCCAAGGATCTCAAGCATCACAACTTGATACAAGCTTTCAGCCGCACCAACCGCATACTTGACGGCACTAAACCCTATGGTAACATTATCTGTTATCGCGACCTCGAGAAAGCATCGGATGATGCCATGGTTCTCTTTAGCGGGTTCGACCGTGACAAGGGAAAAGAGTACTGGCTGGTAGAGTCTCCCGCATCAGTTGTGGAGAAGTACAAAAACGCTATCACGCAGCTGCAGACCGTGATGAACGGAATGGGGCTGGAATGCAAGCCTGAGGAAGTAGTGAACATCCCTCAGGGAGAGAATACCAATAATTTCATTAATGCCTTCAAGGACGTCCAGCGCTTGTCCCTCAAGCTTAATCAGTACGTGGACCTCCCGGAAGAACTGCAGACTGCCATTGAAACTGCCATGCCGGAAGACGCCCTGCAGCAGTTCCGCACAGCATATCTCGATCTTGCACGTCGCAGACGCAACGAAAACGACAGTCAGTCCAAGGACGTACCTGACGAAGAACCCGACTTCGAACTTTCCCTGTTCAGCTCTGCGCTGGTGGACTACGACTATATCATGAAGTTGCTGGCTAGGTACACCGACACGCACTTTGAGAAGGTGAAGATTACCAAGGAGCAGCTCCTGGAGATCCTTTCCAGCAGTGTGGATTTGATGAACGAGCGCGATTACCTGAAGGCTTTCATTGAGGAGGAACTTCACAAAGGCAGCGGCGTAAGTGAGGCGGAGATCCGTGAGCGATATAAAACATACAAGGACAAACGCTTCAACCAGCAGATTGCAGCCCTAGCCGGGGAATACGGCATTGATACTGCGTCAATGGAGAGTTTTGTCGCCGAGACGGCCAAACTCCGTCGTCTGGACGAGGATGCCCTGCGGGAGTTGTTGAGTCATATTGATAACTGGAAGCAGCGCAAAGCGGCGAAGGAGGGCCTGCTTGCCAACCTGGCACCGCTGTTCACCCTGCTTTCCAACGGGAATGCCATTGAAGGGCTCAATGCATACGTTAAGTAAAGAATAACCTAAAGCAAATAGAAGATATGAGTAGCAATAGTGCTAATAATCGTCAGCCAGAAGTCCGATTCAAAGGTTTTACCGGGGATTGGGAAGAAAAGACATTAGGAGAAGTCGGTACCTTTGTAAGAGGTTTATCATATAACAAGGGAGACGTTACAACTGACGAGTCTTCAACTTTGGTAATTCGTTCAAACAATATTATTCAGGACGGAGCTGTTGACTGTAAAAATGGGTTGCAATTTGTTACTAAGGCGCCCTCCTCTGACCAGATCTTGAAAAAAGGGGATATTGTTATATGTTTGTCTAATGGTAGCAGCAATTTGGTCGGGAAATCTGCTAGTTTCGATGGCGAGTATGCTGGTGTTGCTACTGTCGGGGCTTTTTGTGGAATCTACAGGAGCTCAGCGCCGATAACAAAGTATCTAGTGCAGACACAAGCATATAAAAAAAGCATTGACTTGATAAAGCAAGGGGGGAATGGAGCGTTGGCTAATCTTTACGGAAGAGATATACTTGGTCTTAGGTTTCTCTTCCCGTCCCACGCTGAACAACAAAAGATCGTAGAATGTCTCTCTACAGAGGATGATATGATATTCGCCCAAGAGAAGAAGGTTGAAGCCTTAAAGAACCACAAAAAAGGACTCATGCAGCAACTTTTTCCTCAGAATGGCGAAACCACTCCTCGCCTTCGCTTCCCCGGCTTCGCTGGGGAGTGGGAAGAGAAAAAGATGAGCGATGTGTTCACCCGAGTAACCAGGAGAAACACGGAGAATAATCAGAACGTTTTGACAATTTCCGCGCAGTACGGGCTTATTAGCCAACTGGAATTCTTCAAGAAGTCCGTTGCAGCCGCTGACGTAACCGGATATTATCTGCTGAAGAAAGGAGAATTCGCCTACAACAAAAGCAGTTCCCAGGGTAGGCCTTTCGGTGCCATAAAACCCCTCCGGCTCTATGACAAAGGGGTGGTCTCCACATTGTACATCTGTTTCAAATGCAATGACCCGAGGGAAATCGATTTCTGGGACCAGTACTTCGACGCCGGCCTGCTCGATAAGGAACTTATGTCTATTGCTCAGGAAGGAGCCAGAAATCACGGTTTGCTGAATATCCCGACCAGCGGATTCTTTGGCTTGTCTGTGCTTTCTCCTTCCATTGATGAGCAGCAAAAGATCGCATCGTGTCTGTCGGCATTGGATGATACAATCGTGGCCGAGACCGATAAACTGGAAGCACTAAAAGCGCATAAGAAAGGCTTAATGCAGCAGATGTTTCCACACATTAACCAGTAGAAGCTGATTATTATGGCATATAACGACGTTATCATAAAAGCTCTTAGAAGGAGCTTCGAAATAGACGACCGAGACCAATTCACGAACTGTGCACTTGTATTTGCTTTCAACGGCACCGGCAAAACACGTCTTTCTTACGACTTCGCCCATTACGGACGCGGTGAAGGTGCTCCACAGCATACGCTGTATTACAACGCCTATACTGAAGACTTATTCACTTGGGATAATGATCTGGAGAACAACACCGACCATCACCTGCTCATCAACCAGAACTCGGCTCTGATACAGGGTCTTGCCGGTTCTAATTTCAGTGCCCCCCTTCGCAAGTACCTTCAAGTCTTCACGGACATAGACTTCGAGTTTCACTATGACGAAGAGAATCCGGAAATACCCGACTACGTAGTCTTCAGCAAGAAGATCAAGAAAAAGAAAATGGAGAATGGTCAACTGAAAGATGTTGAAAGTGAGGTCGAGAATATCAAGATTTCCCGGGGCGAAGAGCGTCTCTTCGTCTGGTGTTTTTTCCGCTGCATAATCGACAATGTACTGGGTGGGAACGACGCCTACAAGAATATCGAGTACATCTACATTGACGACCCTATGTCTTCGCTTGATGACAACAATGTAATCGCTTTTGCCGAGCAGCTTTACAGCGTAATCCGCAGCCAAATCAAGCAAGAAATAAATGCCTACCGGGCAGGTAAAATAAATTTCCGCCGGATCAAATTTGTGGTGTCGTCACATCATGCCCTTTTCTTCCATACAATGCTTCACGGGCTGTCCGCCGACAGAAAACTTGGCAAGTATTATCTGAGTCGTGACAAGCAGACTGATAGATTGGTTCTGAAGAGTATGAGCGATAGCACTCCCTTCTACTACAACGTTGCGATGATGAGCGAAATACAGCGGGCAATCAAGACCGGGAAACTGTATACTTACCACTTCACGGTACTCCGCAGCGTGATGGAGAAGATTAAAGAGTTCTTTGGCCATAACGACTTCGGCTACATCCTGGAGGGGATTACCTACCGGGGAGATGTTTTGCAGCAAGATGAACTGGCTGAGTTTTACTCCCGCGTCGTAAATGTCTTGACGCATCAGGGCTCCATGTTCTCGCCCACGCTAATGAACGACGATAATAAAGAACTGGCAACTACGTTGTTTAATCATCTGGTCAAGAAATATCAGTTCATCCTCCCCGATTTGAACGATTTCCACAGCGAGGCGTACATTGCTGCTCATTCTGACAGATAAGTTACTTAAACCAAGAATAATAGAAACAAAAACACGATAGAACAATGGAAAAAACGGCGAATACCCAGCTGACAAAACAAGAGAAAGAGCAACTCTTCCGCGCCCTTTGGAATGTGGCCGATGTGTTGCGCGGGGCTATGACTGCGGACAATTTCCGTGATTATATGCTCTCGCTACTCTTCTACCGCTATATCAGCGCCCAATATGAAGCGGCAGCCCGCCTGGAGCTGGGAAGCGACTTACCCACTGGCAAACCTCTCTACGCCTGGTACGAAGAGAATGCTTCGGACATAGAAGAATTTGAGGATATGATGCTCAAGGGAGCGCACTATATCATCAAGCCTAAGTACCTGTGGAGCGCCATCTACGAGCTGGCCCGTACCCAGGACGACAGTCTCCTGACGGAACTGAAAGATAGTTTCCGGCACATTGAGGAGGAGTCGTTCAAAGGTGCCTTCAAGGGGCTCTTCTCCGAAATCAATCTGGATAGCGAAAAGCTCGGTAAAGATCGCGCGGCCCGTAACAAGATGATGTGTAATGTCATCTCGAAACTTGAAGAGAAGCTGATTGAGTTCGACGGGAAGGGTGACATTCTGGGCGACGCCTACGAGTATCTCATCGGCCAGTTTGCTGCTGGAAGTGGCAAGAAAGCGGGCGAATTTTACACGCCACAGCAGGTCAGTACCATTCTGTCGCGTATTGTAACTCTGGATTGCCAAGACCCTTCCACAGGCCATAAGAACGAATTGAGGAGCGTGCTCGATTTCGCCTGTGGCTCCGGTTCCTTGCTACTGAATGTGAACAACCAGATGCGGGAACACGGCGGCAAGATTGGAAAGATATATGGTCAGGAAAAGGAGGTTACTACCTTCAACCTTGCCCGCATGAATATGCTGCTCCACGGTCTGCACGACTCCGAGTTCGAGATATTCCACGGCGACACCCTCACCAACGACTGGTCAATGCTTAAGGACAGCAACCCCGTGAAGCCTATGGAGTTTGACGCCGTGGTGGCCAATCCACCTTTCAGCCTCAAATGGGATCCTGATGACGAAACCTCAAAGGACCCTCGTTTCCAGAACTATGGTGTCGCTCCCAAGAGCGCAGCTGACTTCGCCTTCCTGCTGCACGGTTTCCACTACCTGAGCGGCAGTGGCACTATGGCCATTATTCTGCCTCACGGTGTACTATTCCGAGGTGGCGCCGAGGCATCTATCCGTCAGAAACTAATTACCGATGATAACATCGACTGCATCATCGGTCTCCCTGCCAATCTGTTTTACTCGACCGGTATTCCTGTCTGCATAATTGTGCTCAAGAAATGCCGCAAGAGCGATGACGTGCTCTTCATTAACGCTGCGGAGCATTACTCCAAGGATAAGAAGCAGAACACCCTTCTGTCTGAGCACATCGACAAGATCGTCGAAACGTATCGTGATCGCAAAGAAGAGGACCGCTATAGCCGTCGAGTTTCCTTGCGTGAGATTGTCGAGAACGACTATAATCTCAATATCACCCGATATGTCAGCCTGGCGCAAGAAGAGGCTCCTGTTAACCTGTCAGAGAATCACGACAAACTTGTCGATATTGAAAAGAACCTGGCTGAAGCTAGGACCAAGTTTAACGGCTTCCTCCGCGAGCTCGGTTTGAAAGAAATATAAAAATCTCTCTCTCTATTTTTTTATTGTGCAGATACAACGCACAATAATGTTTTAACTTTGCACCGTCAATAGGAAAAGAACCCTCTTGGCGGTGTTTTATGCAAAAAGAATTAGTAAACCAAAAACAAACAAAAACATGAGAGAGCTCAAATGCCCCAAGTGCGGAAACGTCTTTTCCGTTGATGAAGCTGACTACGCTTCCATCGTTAACCAGGTAAAAGGTGCCGAATTCGACGCCGAGGTCAATCGCCGTCTTGCCGAGCTGCATCACCAGCAGCAGGCTGAAGAGCAGGCGCGTGCTGCTACGCAGGAGAAAGCTCACCAGAGCGAGTTGTTCAAGAAGGATCAGGCCATCAGCGCTAAGGATAGCGAGATTACCCAGCTGAAGGAGCAGCTTTCCGCGATGGGTGACCGCCAGAAACTCGCTGTAGGCACAGCCGTTGCTGACAAGGACAAGGAGATTGCGGCCCTCAAGGCTGCCATCGACCAGAATGCCCAGGCGCTGGAGATAGCTGTCTTGAAAGAGCGTCAGCAGGCGAAAGAGGCCGCACAGGCCAAAGACGCCGAGATTGCTGAGCTCCGCTCCCAGGCCAAGCTGGCTGCCTCCGAAGCATCCCTTCGTGAGAAGAGCCTGCAGACCGAGTACGAAGGCAAACTGCAGGTAGTCAAGTCCGAGGCGGAATCTCGCCTGCGCGTTGCAGAGGACGAGGTGCAGCGCCTCAAGGATTTCAAGACCCGGCTGTCTACCAAGATGGTTGGAGAGAGTCTTGAGGCCCACTGCAGTACCGTCTTCGAAAGCGAACTGCGTGTCCTGCTCCCGAACGCGTACTTCGAGAAGGACAACGACGCTTCCGGCGGTAGCAAGGGAGACTTCATCTTCCGCGATTACGAGGATGGTATGGAGTACGTGTCCATCATGTTCGAAATGAAGAACGAGATGGACGAGACGGCCACCAAGCACCGCAACGAGGAGTTCTACAAGAAGCTCGATGCCGACCGCAACGCCAAGGGTTGCGAGTATGCCGTGCTGGTCTCGCTCCTGGAGCCTGACAACGAGCTGTTCAATGGCGGCATCGTGGATGTGTCCCATCGCTATCCCAAGATGTACGTCATCCGTCCTCAGTTCTTCAAGGCCATCATCACCCTCTTGGTGAATGCGGCCAAGAAGTCCGTGGATTACAAGCGACAGCTTGCCATTGCCCGCAGCCAGAGCATTGACGTCACCAACTTCGAGGGCCAGCTGGAAGCCTTCAAGGACGCCTTCGGCCGCAACTATCGCCTCGCTAGCGAGAAGTTCAAGACCGCCATCGACGAGATCGATAAGTCCATTGCCCATCTCCAGAAGATCAAGGACGCCCTCATCGGATCAGAGAACAACCTGCGCCTGGCTAACGATAAAGCAGACAACCTCACCATCAAGCGCCTGACTCGTGGCAACCCCACGATGAAGGCAAAGTTTGACGAAGCTCGTCAGACCAGGCAGGACCAGGAGCCTGAGATACAGGATTCGTAGTCCCGATAGGTCAATACTTGGGGACGTAGTCGGTCTTTCCGCTTACAGCATCCTCCAGAATGGCTTCCACGAAGTCATCCGCTGCAAGGTTCAGGGTAGTTTCCTGAACCTTGCTTTCGTATTCGAACTTTACCTCGCGAATTTTGACCGATCCCCAATGGCGGGACTCAAGCCAGCTGTCCTCAAACGGAAATACGACGGATGTCCCGGAAGTAGGATTCTCAGGCAGCTGCATTTCAAGTTCCTCGAGAGAAGAAATCTTTTCTCCTTTGGAATTTCTTATGAAGTGATCCTTCATCTCAATGGGAAAATGTGTGGCAGACTTCCAATAATCCGCTTTATCGAACAGAAACGAAGCATAAAAGTTCCGGAGCCGATTCAAGTCGAAATGATGATCGGCTATCCAGCCTTCATCAATAAGGAAGAGCGTATGCCTAATGTCAGTATAAAACGTGGTCGTGATAGTCCCGATACTATCATTCCAGCCCGGACGGCGTAATTCCTTAAGTGAAATTCCAAATTCCTCAGCATACTTCTTGGCTCCTTTCTGGTATCCCTTCCTGGACACCATGATGCCATTGACATTATTCAAATCCGCCAGCACGCCCTGAAAGTCGCGAACCTTTCCGACGGGAACCATCGAATCGTAATTCTTGCACTCGATGGCCACTCGGTGCTTATTACCGGCAATATCATACTCCCAGTACACATCAATCTGATGCTCGCAACCGGACTTCCCCTTCAATTTTACGTTGTGCTGCACCATCGTGGGCTTGAGAACATCATTATTCACAAGTTTCTGATAAACTCGCTGGGTAAATCGCTCAAATTCAGTACTGGAACTCATACTTACATCAATTGGTTTCTCCAAAGATATGAATAATCAATGATAACGCAGTTCTCGCACGTCAGCCGTCAAAGTTGCACGGCCAGCGATCTATACCCCATCAATCGCTGAGAGCGGCGCCTGCTTCCGCTTTACACAATCCGGATTATGTGGAGTACGACGCTCGTCAGTAAGTCGTGAGTGTCCAGCCATCAAACTCGCGGTATCCGGCGTGATAACCTTAGAGAATAATACTCACCGCTTCTCAATCAAGGCCTTCAGTTCTTCCTTGTTCGGTAGCACAGTCTGATACTTGCTGGCAAAGATGGGATTGGTTTCGTCCGGGAGCGTGATCTCAACCAGGGCGTCTTTCTTGTCGCGGCAGAGGATGATTCCAATGGTTTTGTTCTCGTCAGGCATCTTCACGAAACGATCATAATAGTGAACGTACATCTGCATCTGCCCGAGATCTTGGTGCTTCAGCTGGCCGATTTTGAGATCTACGAGAACAAACGCCCGCAGGAATCGATTGTAGAAGACAAGATCCACAAAGTAATGATCTTCATCGATAGTGATTCGCTGCTGTCTCCCGACAAAAGAGAATCCCTTTCCAAGTTCGAGAAGGAAAGTCTGCAATTCATCAATAAGGCGCTGCTCAAGTTTGCTCTCTGTGTATTGTGGGAGTTCAGGGAGTCCTGTGAACTCCAGAACATAAGGATCTTTCAAAATGTCCTCCGGCTTCTCGATTGTTTGTCCCTTGATAGCCAGTTCTTTGACAGCCTCTTTATCTCGGCTTAAGGCCAAGCGTTGATAGAGGGCAGAGTCAAACTGTCGGTTGAGCTCTCGGACGCTCCAGTTATTATTTGCCGCCTCTATCTCGTAGAAACGTCTTTCATCAGGATCAGAAATTCTCATCAGCCGGATGTAGTGCGTCCAACTCAAAGATTGCGAAATCGGCGATTTCGCAATCCTATAGGTGAGGTAGAACTGCCTCATAAGTTCAAGATTGCGCTTGGAGAAGCCTTTGCCAAAGCTGCCGGACAGAGACTCCGACAGCCGTACGAGGATGTAGTCACCGTAATTTGCAACCTCTTTCCCTTGCTGCTCTTGCTCAACAATCCGTCGCCCTATTTCATAATAGGTCTTTATCATCGTGGCATTAACCTGCTTGACGACACTCTGTCTGGCTTCTACCAAAAGAACCCTGATGCCGCTGATAAAATCGTTCTCTGCACTCTGTAATATGTTTCCCATTTTCGGTTTCTCCATTTCTACAAACTTACATAAAAATCGGCTCACCTACAAAGTTCCGGGGGAAGCTACCCAAAGATAGTCCTAGCCTAAACATGAAGAAGGGCAGGTCAGACATTTTTCGAGTTGAACGATTCCGCTCCGGCGTTGGTTGAGCAGTCGATGAAGTAGTTCAAGATTTCTGCCTCAAAAACGAATTTTCTGCACCAAAATTAAGAAAATGATGCAGAAAACGGTCGGAATGAGGCAGATTACTTGAAGTAATCGTACTTGTCGGTAACTTCTCGACGACTTTGAGGGAGTCGGCCTTGATGTACTTCTTCAGCATTGCCGGAGAGGTGTGGCCGGTGACCTTCATAATGTCGTAAAGGTAAATTTATCGGTTTTCCTTCAGGAATAAAACAGACTTGTTCAGGTCGATGATGATGGTAAAATGCTGCCATATTTCATTTCCTGCGACAGCTATATACTCATCGCTTGCCATCGCGCCTGC
>OIWT01004104.1_pt1 | contig 12275 bp, 22 predicted proteins | sample 1587701 | NCBI WGS metagenome assembly OIWT01 (sample SAMEA3888904, study PRJEB22519) | human gut metagenome | biome: human gut; feature: human-associated habitat; material: faeces | place: Denmark | collected 2009 | reverse complement strand
CCTAGCGGTGATACAACCAAAATGACAGGAACCGTTCTCTACGGGAGCAACACTCATCTGGCTGTTGTCCAGATTGATCACGCTCTTCTGCAGTCCACACTCCTCGAAGAGAGCGGTGCTCGCTTCGGAACCCTTCACCTGCTTGGCAGCCTACGAAAACTCATGCACCACTCCACTGCGCATACATTGTGATCCATCGTGATAGAGACGATACAGTCAGAATCATAGAAACGGGACATGTTCTTGCAGTCATTGTGAAGGGCCGTGTAATACTCAGTAATGAAGAACTTAGACACGATATCAGTAGTCTGCATGATTTCTCTAAAAAGAACGCGTTAGTATTCCAAATGAACAATTGACAGAGTAGTTGATCCGGGAATATGAGAAGCGGACAGAGAATAACCTACAATGAATAGCCGTAAAGAAACGACAAAGTATAAGGATTCCTTTACGGTTCAAAGACCTTCCACAAGCCTGCCTGTGAATCACGGGAATTGCGCGGTGTTGGCGGAGGGCTCTTTTCAGGTATCTCTCCAGTTAACACCGCTTTTAGGCCGCATATGGGAATCGACAGCGGAAAGGAACGCCATTGACGCTTTTGAGATAAAAGTGGATCGATAACGGGATGGCTTCTGCAAGCCGTGAATGGCACAGAAGGGTAGCAATTGAGATGAATGAATCAATAATGTCACCTACTGACGGCTTCACAATTACACACACCAATGGAGGACGACACTCTAAAATCGATTCCCCTGGGTCAGCTGATGGAAATGAGAAAGAATGGGAGGGAAATCAGGGGTGATCGTGTTTCCGCAAAGGGTTCGTTGTTTTCCTGTTTCCGTGATACAGTAGAGGTGAAGATCCCGAAGCATGGGAAAAAGGACAAGCACGCTCCTCAGGAGGTGTCCTCCAAGATTCGAGTGCGCCGACACAAGGCGGTGGACGTCTCCACGCAGGTGCGCGGTAGGGTGGTGACGATGTGCTCTTACGTTGTAGATCCGCGTTTTGACAGCCTGTCGGGGAAGCTAAACTACGACCTGTACAGAAAGTCGTACAAATGGATTGAAGAGAAGCAGGAGAACGAAGCCAAGGAGCTCCAAGAGCAGATGTTCAAGGAGGGTGACGACTCTGAAAAGAGAAGAATTCAGGTACTAATCAGTGATGGAGAAAGTGATTGCTAGGCTGATATGACTCGTATCATGCAGCAGAACATTAGTCGCAAACGGAGAGACAGAGCAGTTGTTTTTGCAGTGAATAATAGCTAGGCCCTGGAGAGGAAGCGAGAGTTCATGAAATCTGAAAAGGAGGCGGTGAGCAAGGGAAAGAAGCCGTTCTTCTTGAAGAAGAGAGTGCTGAGAGAGGCAGAGTTGAAGGATCGGTTCGATTCGCTGGAGAAGAAGGGCCGTGTGAACAAGTACATGGAGAAGAAGCGCAAACGCAATGCGCAGCGTGACAGGGCCAATATGCCTGCTGTGCGTGGCGCAGAATAGTCTTTTATTTCAACTGTTTGCTGCAACACACACAGTACTCTTCCTTCTTTTCTTCAGTAATGTGATTGGAAAATGCCGACGGATGGTTCCTAGACGTGAATGAAACTAATAGCGCCCACAGCATGAAAATGAGAGGAACAATAATCAGGACAATGAGGGCAACAAAGAGTCCGCTCTTGAGATTGTGGTAAATGATGTCTCCTCCGCCGATGACTAAAAGCAACGCAAACACCAGTCCCAGAATGAGGACCACCCAAAAGGAGTCCTTGTTCCTCGGGACGAGGAAGAGGGCAATTCCGAGGTAAAGGCCAAAGATCCTAACGGTGATACGAGGAACGCGGAAGCAACCACTGCTGATACTGGCACATGAGCGGACCGATGGTACTTACGATGCGGGGAATCTTGTGGAGGGTTTGGAGGGAAAAGTGGTAGTAGTTGAGGCTCAGTCGCAAGATGAAGGAAAAGATGGCCACGATGAAGACGCTGTAGAACACAATGAAGCCGAGCGAGTTCGTGAATCCCTCCATGATCACGTGCTGACCAGGAAGATTTCTATCCTGAATGGAAAGCGAATGGCCTACAGGTACATGTGAGGAATGTAGGTGATGACGGAGGCCATCATCACGAAGAAAGCGGTGATGCTCAAACCGAAGAAGAGCGCTTCATTGAGAATGATTCTGAGAGTAAGTGGATTGTATTAATAGGACTTGGGATCGAAAATGAGCAGCACGCAGAGGAATGTGATGATCGCTGCATTCCAATAGCAATAGCCTATGTTGTACCCCACTTAGCACACTGTACGTCGATAGGTATAGGCTGTGACATGGAGAACAGTGCCGTCCCTGTTGGTATTGTCCACGAGATAGCACTGGGAGAAGTACATTCGCACATCAACGGAGTAGGCGTTTTTCTTCCCTCCGATGCTACGTGTGACTGCAAAGGACGAGCGAAACTGAATCTTGTCTCCGACGTTTTTGTTATTGAGGTATTCCACAATCACCGTCTTCTTTGAGTAGAGCTCGAACAGTTTGGACGACGCATCGATGTGCAAGTACCGATTGTTCCACAGATCGTAAATATCCGAGCTGTTATTGATGCACAGCTCCCTTCTCTCTCCCGAAGCAATCTACGGTTCATCCCAGTTCTCGCTGCTACATCCGCACTCATCGTCATCTCGGCGAATGAGTGGTTGTGCGAATAGGCAAGGCTCCAGCCAAGAGCGAGAATCAAAAGGCTTCCCCAAACAGCACGCAGCAACATTTTGAAGAAAACAGCTTGGGTGAAACGCCCAGACCAAGAAGAGCTCTCAAGGCATTTCGGAAGCAAATGCGCGTTCTCTGTTTCTCGATCCTCCTGGCGACCGCTTTGGCGTACGAGCGTATCAATGTGTTCTCCGATCAGGAGAGCATCGCTTCTATCGGAAGGGATAGCGATCGTGATGTAATCACTGTCCGCTCCACGACGGGACTGGGAATCAGCTTCAAAGGGTACTCCAACACCAACATTACCCATCCCGAAGGATTGGAAGAATTCCGAGTGACGATCACGACTCCTCGTTACAACATGGGAAGATACAGACTGACCGTTCCCTTTGAGGGACTGCATGTGACCATGAAGTATGATCATCAGCGTCCTCTGACCGGGTTGTGTGATATCTTCGCTTCTCTGCTTCCTTGCTTCCGCGTAAAGCAGTGTTCCTCCTCCTGTATCGTTTCGTTGTTCATTTCATGCGTAGTGGAAGAATCGGTGTACGATATCGATCTGGATGATGCGATCTGGACGCCCATTTCACTCGTTCCCTATTCTGTGCTGAAACCGACAAGCATCGGTAGAGGTGCTGAAAGGATGTGACCTATAGTGGGAGAAGATTGGGTCCGTGTGGCGAACATCATTGTTCCCAGCGAATACCTGAAGTACGAGAATTACGTCAAGGGAGGGTGTGTGTCCAGCGTTTACAACACGAATGGTCTGTTCAATGTCGAGTAGCATCGCGGTGTGCAGATAAAGGGTAGATCGAAGGAGTGGTACCCGCATGAGAAGGATGCAAAGATGCGCTTTGTGGAGTTGACGCTGCTGTTGCATTCGTATCAGGACCTTCACATTTACGATGCGCACTACGTTTCGTCGCCGCTCGTGATTCCGCACATCTCCAGCTACGGAAAGCCCGACTCGCACGTCGACCTCATCTTCCACCAGCACAACGACGACTACACCATTTCGCGCTACCTGCCCAACGGGAAGAGGATTCTCTATCCCGAGCGTGAATTGTGCCTGTATTCCTCCTGCATAACAACTAGCCCCTTCTGGACGGGAGATGTGAAGATGGATCTGAAGGGGGAGCAGCTGCATCTCGAGGGCTACATCTCCACCCAGGATGGCTCCTACAGCCCCTACCTGCCCATCTACGATTCTCGAACGGCCACGGTGATGTACCTTCCGAAGGGCGTATACGTGGATCTGGCGGAAATGAAGCTGATGTACGATACTGGCAAAATTCCCGCCTATTTCAGTTACGTTACGAATGTGGATACAGACTTGTCGTATGAAGCGTCGAAGCCTCAGATCATCGTGTTCGTGGCGGAAGCATCCATCTACCCGCTGTTGGTGAAGCATGCGCGGATGATGCCTAGACCTCCGATGCTGGACATCAACATCTCGCTTCCGATTCATCTTAGGTATGCCGCGAGCGCGACGAACGTCACCATGCCGCTTCCCGCCTTCTTCGCCAATTCTCCCGTGAGAGACACTATTCTGGTTGCGTTGGAGGGAAACGTTTACGTATAGACGACGCAAAAGACGCAGTGGTGGGAACCCGCCTATCCGTACGTGCGTTCGATTTCGATTGCGCTGCCGGTGAAGGTGGAGAACAAGAAGCAAACCGTGGTGTTGCTGGGTCTTGCTGGAGCGTGTGTGTTGATCTTTGTGGTGGAGACTGCCAAGTGGCTTTTTGGAGGAAAGTGTCCTGTTTGTTCACAAATCGATCGTTGCTTATAGTGACATGTTTTCCAACAAAGAAAGCAGCGAAGGAGAAGGAAACCCACGATGAGGGAGTAAATGATGGAGACGATCCAAAACACGTAGTAGGCATAATGGTAGCTCAGCTCCTACTGCTCAGCGAACAAATGAAAGGAGTACTGGGAAGTTGTCGAAGTTCATGCCGTAGATGGCCGTAACTGTCTGCAGTGGAAGGAAAATGGACTGGAACACGGTGATGATGTAAAGCAGTTTGTTGTACCTGCGATGAAGGGAGAGATGCACGATTACCGCCTGTTCTGCGAGATGTCGTACTTCTCACTGATGCTGTCGTAAATCTTGATTCCCTCGTCCACATAGAACAGAATCTATGCCTCACCACGGTAATGCGCATCGACCGTCGTCAAGTGGTCCTTCACATCGCGGATCGTGTACTTCAGCTCGCTCACCGTGAATTCGTTAAAGTAGCTGTCATGCAGTCCGTCGATCACATCGCCAATCTGTATCAGCGAGTTGATCAGTTTATTGCACTACCCCTCACTCCCCCTCACTCCCCCTACAATCGAATTCACCTTCTCCAGGTTGGTGAACACGGACAGCACACTCTCCACGTTCATCGGTGCGGGCTGCTGCGCCATTGCCGCGAAGGAGTGCTCGGCGGCGCTGAACAGCAGCGCGTCCTCCACCGCCTTCAGCTCCGCCACGAGCCGGAGCGTCACGCTGGTGAGGCGGTCCACCTGCAGGTCGAAGAGGTATAGAAGCGCAGCGAGACAGGAGTGATAGCGCGAGTGGAAGCGACGCACCGTCACGAGAACGGACTCCAGATTGAGCGGCGAGTTGATCTCCTCGTCGGAGGAGAAGACGGGCGTGCTGGCGGGCCGTGTGTCCACGAGGACGAGGACTACGCGTGATGGAGGTGGGGTGAGGTGACTTGTGTTGAGCGCGGGAAACAGTAGCGTGTGGGTGATGTCCTTGTGCAGGACCCAGCGGCGCGAGGCGGGCTGCTGCGAGGCGCAGAGCCACGGCAGTGTGAGGTAAAAGTAGTGATCGAAGGCGCTGAACTACGGGGAGGGAGAAGAGGCGGCGCTACTTCGACAGAGGTGTTGGTAGGCGTGATGTCCAGAAGCGTGTCCAGATCCAGGTTCAGCACAGCGCCCACGAGCTGAACGAGTGTGTCGGACAGGCCGGCGATGTGCAGAAAGTGGAAGTTGAGCATGTAGCTGTCGTGGCCGTGCTGCACGCAGGAGTTGAGTGCGTCGTACACAGCGCGGTAGTCCTGACGTGAGGGGAAGCGAGATGCAGTACATGGGTGCAGTTGAACTCGATGGTGTTGTGTTGGTCGTAGTGTACGCTGTACAGAGTGGACTCCGTCAATTTGATGGAGGAAAACGAAGTCAAGAGAGAGTCGATTCGGCACGATCGAAACACGGCGTGGAAGACATCCCGCGAGATGGTAACCTTCGATGCTGTGAGTGTCCTCCACAGAGAATCGGCTAAAGAGTCCAGGTTGAACGCCTATTCCTCATCCCAACAGCAATGCAATCACTTTAATGCCGGATCGAAAGTATGCCTCATCCAACACATTGTCTCGGTAGCGGATGGTACTCTCGAAGATCTACTCCCTAATCGCAGATATTGCATCGCTACATTGTCCAAATCGTTTCCCGAAATATCGATATTCCGATTCAAATTCGAAATGGCCTCTAGCTCCTGTCGCTGATGATCGTCCATTTGCGACGCCTCTTGCAGTTGGGAATGGACGTTGTGTATTCGGTGTTCCTCCTAGAAATGACAGCGATTCAAAGCAAGCACATTGGCATGTTTGTGTGTGGCGCCCCAGCTGTAAAGCTTCCCAATTTGCGTCGACAGCAGCGAGAGGCGATCGCTCTCCTTGCGAAGCGAGTCTGCAGTATTGGCTCCTTGAAGCATGTCAATTCAGTCTCTGCGTTGGTCCGTATGGAGAGGAAACTGAACGCATGCAAACCGAAAAGTAGAATGCAATGCAGAATGGATGCAAAAATCGGGACGGTTTATGGAGCAAGAGAAAAGACGTCGATTTTCGTCATTTTGCGACGGGCATATTGACTGTTTCCTCGTGCTCAGACGGGTGTACCCCTCGTGCTACAAACAAAATGAGCAAGAAATGGGATTCGGATCCTCATCTCTTCAACGCCACGTTCGGAAAGTGAGTTGCCATCCGATTCGCATACCAGTGTAGTGCTAAATACCGCAACGAGCTGCTGAATCAAAAGGAACAGAAGGTTGCAGTGGATAGCGGTAGAGTGCAGCGCTATCGTCCGGGAATGGCACCATTTGGATGTCTGCATGACTGGTAGGTACCCGAGCATGTAAAGAGAATGGAAAGAGAGAAGAAGGAGGAATTGGAGAAGGAGAGTCGTCCCGAAGAAACGGTTGTTGATATTCAAAAGAAAAAAGCAAGTGTGGCATGCGTATGTAATGACTAGGATGCTCGTCTGGAGCGCATTCTCGCCATGCAGGAGAGGGAGCGCCGCCCCACGCTGCGAGAGCATGCACAGGCGGAAATTTTGATGGATGATGACGAGGAACTTGAGAAGCCAGTGGCGATCGAAACCACGCTCAAGGAGCCGGAAGAAGCGGCCACCACCGGTGCAGACATGGCGCAGCGTCGTCGATTGATTGCACGTGCATTGGACGAAGTGCCCGCATCGATCGAGCATCATCTCTAGGAAGAAGAGGAGCTGGAGATCACGGAGGAGACGAAGCCGCAACCCACATTCACAAAGCCCGCGCAGGCAGCGGAGCCGGGGTCGTCCGACGAGTACGAGTACGAGGAGTACTCCTCGGAGGACGAGGGCACGGCCTTCGCGCTGCACCACCGTCCCGTGTTTATCTCGAAGGTGGGAAATAATGTGAGGGCGTGACGGTCAGGCAGACCGCAAGACGGTGACGGACCCGGAGGTGGAGGCGCTGCGCGAGAAGGAGGCGGAAGAGGCGGAAGAGGAGCGCCGCCAGCGCCGCCACGAGGAGGTGAGTGAGGAAAGGGAGATTGAGGCGAAGACGCAGAAGATGATCATGGAGGTGAATTTGCGGGAGATCGAGGAGCGCGAGAACCAGGGCAAGAAGAAGGACCCGCACACGCTGGAGGAGATCCCGGACGACACGGACGACCTGACGGACGAGGCGGAGATCCAGGCGTGGAAGCAGCGCGAGTTCGAGCGCATCATGCGGGAGCGCGTGAAGGAGGAGGTGCGGCAGGAGGTGCGGGTGGCGAGGTGGCGTGAGGCGTAGGAGGAGAAGGAGAAGGAGCGGCGCATGCGCATGACGGACGAGGAGCTGGTGGCGGAGAACAAGCGTCTGGAGGAGGCGGGCGTGCGGAAGAAGAAGCAGGAGCACGTGCAGGGCACGTTCCTGCAGAAGTACTACCACAAGGGCGTGTTCTACCTGGACGAGGAGAGCGTGCAGAGCAGCGACGACATCCGCAACCGCGACTTCCACGCGCCGACGGAGAAGGACATGGTGAACAAGCGGCTGCTGCCGCGCGTGATGCAGGTGCGCGACTTCGGCAAGCGGTCGCAGAGCAAGTGGACGTACCTGCGCAACGAGGACACCACCAAGGCGAAGGACTGGCTCAACGAGATCCAGGCGAAGTGGGGGCGCGCGAGGGGGGTGAGGAGTAGGAACGCGGAGTCGCGGTACAAGCATGCAGGGACGAAGTGAGGTCAGTTGTTTGTTTGTTGGGAGCACAGTCGTATCTATGGACCCGAAGGTGCTCGACTGTCTGCGCAGGGGGAATCCGGTGGTCTTCTTCGACATTTCCATCGGAGGAAGCCCCTCCGGCCGAATCCGGCTAGAACTGTTCAAGAACATCTGTCCAAAGGTAGGGCTGTGTGTGGTTTTGTTCACGTTGTAGACCGTGGAGAACTTCCGGTATTCCGAAGGGGCGTGGCAGTCTCATGTGTAGGCAATTCTGTACGGGAGAGTATCGCGTTTCGAGAATGCCGATGGGGTACAAAAAGGCAAAGTTCCACCGGTGTGGATTTGGGCTGTTGCGTGACGGACTAGAGTGATAAAGGGATTCATGATTCAGGGAGGCGATTTTATGAAAGTACGCGTCACGACTCGCTTCTTTCCTGTAGGGCGATGGAACCGGTAGTCTGAGCATATACGGCGACCACTTTGATGACGAGAGTTTTGAAGTGAAATTCGATTCCCCGGGTCTGTTGGCGATGGTAGGGTTGTGGGGTCGATTCGTGAAGCGTAGGCCAATTCTGGGCGTAATACGAACGGATGTCAGGTTGGGATGTGAGAGTGGCATGAGTGTGTAGTTCTTCATCACATGCGCGCCCACTCCCCATCTGAATGGGAAGCACGTGATTTTTGGCCGCGTGCTGGATGAGGAATCGCTGCTCGTGGTGCACAAGATCGAGAATCTGCCCTGTGATATGAACAACCAGCCCAAGTTCGATGTAGTAATAACGGAGTGTGGTGAACTCTAACACGGTTTGTTTAACAAGAAGGAAAAGACAAAGCAACGAACCTACAGCACCTAAGACACAGTTCTATGCGCAAACGCAGGAGCATTTCAGTAAAGATGTTTCAATTATAGCAATTGATCTCAAACTTCAACATCATGAATGCTCACAGTTCATCGTCCCCTCCTTACCTAACGCGTCCGCGCTCCTCGTCCAGCGATCTGGGAGGAGCGCCCACTCCCAGAAAGAAAGAAATGTGATGCTTTTCTTGGAGAGGCATGTTGTTGGGGTTCTTTTCAGCGCTGTCTTGGTTTCCTGCTTTTTCTTCAATCACTCTTTTTGTTTGTGTAAGGGCTGCAAACTCCATTATCGTGCACTGCATAAGCCCTCATTCCCTTTCGGAGCGTATCCATTGCGTCTGCAGGAATGCGTCTCTTTCAGCGATTCTGTTGTTTCTCTTTCCAATCACGTTATACTGTTGTGATAAATTCCAGATTGCAGTGAAAACCGATTCCTTCGCCATGACTGACATGGCTTCGTCTGTTCTCGATACATCCTTCTTCTTCGTGCTTCTCCCTGCTCAAAATAATACATGAAGTCTCCTATTCTCCTTTGTCTCGTGTTCACCTGTGTCTTTGCCCGTATCCCCTTCCTGGAGAAGGTGTTCACTCCACAGGAAGTCAAAGAAGGCAATAACAGTGTGGTTGAATGGAGCCGTTGAGTCATAGATTATTACCTGGGCGAGGTGACGAACAGCACATTCTACCCCTTCCAGAGAACCATCATCATCAACAACACGCTTCCCGACTACTATCTCAAGGTCACTCAGTTGTGTTGGCGATGGTATGTCACTTCTAGCAACGAGTCCTTCTTGGTGATCAATTCGCAGTTCCTGACTACCGAGATTGACGGCGAAATGACCCCTCTCTTCTCGACTGTATCCTACCCGGTTCCCCTCCATTCTAGCCGCTGAACAGTTCCATTCTCACCGTTCGCCTCCAGACTCGTCCCTGTTACCCTTATCAGGGCGGTCCGTACTACCGCAACAACGAGACGATTCCTTACGGCGACACGAACAACGAGCTCGTGCAGACGCGTGTGACGAGCGAGGATGGCTTTCTGAACATGACGGTGTCGCGTCCGTGGGCTGCGAGAGTGAGCGACGAGCAGTCGGTGGTGATTTCTGAATCGTCGCAAGGCATCATCCTGTGCACCAACGTGAAGTGGAGAGAAGTGTAGAGATTGTGAAATGAGAGTGACGAGTAGGGATGGAGCGTTCTCTTCCGTGGTGAGCATGACTGCGTTGTTCACGGTGGTGGGGCTGATTGTTCGCCAGTTGTTCTTTGAGTAGTGATTTCTTTGTTCACAATCACACTCTCCCCATTCCCGTAATGATAATCACACTCCTTGAGAGTACAACAAACACAGCACATAGGATACAACACCGAAGAACTCTCCATCGCCAACACCTCCGCCATGACGCGACTCTTCCCCATCAGACACTTCCAGCAATCCATCATGCAAGCGTCGAACAACAAAAACCGCTTGGTCATCTCAGAGCACTTCGCCATAGCCTTCCTGTGCACTTCCTTCCTCTCCTCCACCCATCTCTCACTCCCCACCAACACCACGTCAATGCCCCAGTACTTCACCCACAGCACGCAGCACCGCAGAATCTGCCTCCGCTTCAGTAGTGCCACGCACACGTTGTAGGCATGGACGTCCTCGCGTGTGCATGTGTCCAACAGGGAGTGCGAACGGGTCTGCGACAACAGGCGACTCTCCTCTTTGCAAACACGCGCGTCGTCCGTTTGCGACTCGAGAAGAAAGGAGGCTTTCTCGATGACGTCTTGGAAGAAGGTCTGCACGGCAGGAGAACTCTGCCGAACGCACTGCAGGAAGCGAGTGAAGAGCGGCACGCGTTGCCGTTCTTTGTGGAGGGCCTGACAGAAGGCGATGCTGTGTGTGAACAGTGAGAAAAAGACAAACTAGGCCGCCAGGCACTGGAGAAGGGAGTGTGAGGACTGCTGGCAGATGGGCAGGAGGGAGGCGAGCGTGTCGGGGTGGGTGAGGTGGTGGAGGGCGGTGAGAGAGGAGACGAGTGCGGAGTGGGAAGTGGAGAAGGAGGAGTGGGTGAGATCGAGTGGCTGATGGGCGAATAGTGAAAGCGTGATGACTTGTTGGAGGAAGAAGGAGTGCGTGGCGGCAGCATCCCCCAGCGGCACGGAGGAGGCGGAGAGGAGACAACAAACATGAGGAGAAGGAAACGGCGTGGCATCGAGCTCACGCACCACCACCTGCCGCAGCGCCGCAAATGCCGCCGCGTCCTTCCTCGCCACTGCCAGGAGCATCAGGTCAAACACGATGGCGAAGCTCTCGAAGGAGTGTGCGGGACTCTTCTGCAGCAGCGTCAGCAGCAGCTTCTGCGCCTCCCTTTGCGTTGAATTCTCACTCTCCTCTTGTGCTGCACTCTCACCCTCCCTTTGTGCTGCACTTCCACTCCCTTCCTGCACAGATTGAAGGGACGCATACACAGTATACCAAACTTGGGCACGGTGATGGGAGGACAGGAACAGGGATGAATTGGGAAGAAGGGAAGGAGACGAATAAGAGCAGAGAATGGCGTGCTGAAGCGATGTGAAGGGATAGGCTAGAGAGGAGGACTGGAGAAAGGGGACGAGGGAAGAGAAGAATGGAGATGACACGCCTTGACGCCGAAACTGTGCCATGACAAAAACAAGCGCGTCAACAAAACGCCTCAAACTGGGGGAACGCGAATTGGCCAGATGGAGCAGCAGGGATTTGCACTGATCCGATGGAAACACTTCCTGCAGGTGGAGAATGGAACAGCACTGCCGGAGTAGACACATCATACAGGTTTCAACGGCATATAACTAGAGATCATCGCAAACACGATCTGCAACGTCATGCTTCACTCCACACACATAGATCGCATTGCTTAGCACAGAAATCATCAGATCGATTGTGATGGCCCCCACATCAACCAGTTGAGAGAGGAGGCGCTGCATCTCGGAAATGAACTCGTTCACGCTGTTGCCCTCCTGCCGGAGACACGCAATGCAGGATTCTTCGAGAGAGAGGAGAACTGGCGGCAAAGCCGATCCGCCTACGACCATCACCAATCACATGAATGTGGAACTCTGATTATACAACTCCGTTATAAACTACAAATCATTGCCATCTTCCCATCCTCACCGATAGAGCATTCCGATAATCCTCTCGCGCCATCGCATCCTCAGCAGCGAGAATTTCATCACGAACCGAGTCTATCATTCGATTCTCTTGCGAAATCGAGAAGAACGCCCTTTCGCATTTGCAAAAAGCAAACCGATTTCGG
>OIWT01004101.1_pt1 | contig 12285 bp, 12 predicted proteins | sample 1587701 | NCBI WGS metagenome assembly OIWT01 (sample SAMEA3888904, study PRJEB22519) | human gut metagenome | biome: human gut; feature: human-associated habitat; material: faeces | place: Denmark | collected 2009 | reverse complement strand
CGAAGTGGACTCGTGAGGAGTACGCCGAGATGAGACAGAGTGGCAAGCTGGTGCCTGCTGGCAACATCGCCAAGTACATCCCCGACCACGGCAAGCTGGATGCTTAAGTCTTTCAATTGGAAAGAGGGTGTTTGTTGGAATTGTCTTGTAGAACAAACAAGGGGATGCCGCCTGTTTGAAAAGAGCAAAAGGGCTGCAGCTGCGTTTCCTTCTTCACTCTTCCTCAGTCATAGGCACCGTGCCTATCTCTCCACTTCCCGGATTACTAAAGAAACCCGAGTGTGGTGGTGAAGAAGCACCACCACTACCACCACGAGGCCGTGCACCTTGATTATCATTAGTATTCTCGTCGTTCAGAGTGTTGCTCACCAAATCATTGCACATCCGTTCATACCTCTGATGCTTCTCTTGCTCCAATATGCCAATAGACAATATAGGAGTGGAAAGACTGTTAAATATCCCATAGAACTTTGTTCCTTCTATGGCAATCTTGATCTCCCTAGCGAACTCCGTTGAAATATCAGCATCATCAAAGTACTTGTTAACCCGGTCTTGGAGTAACCACAGAAGGCGGGATAGCTCACTCTTCTGTTGGCTGTCCTCAGGGTTTGGAAATAGACCTATTTGTTAGTGGAATCGAATATACATACTGAATAGGTCTTGTATGGTAAGTTGTTCCCCTCTGTTTATGAGGTATTCGTGAATCCACACATAAACCACGGAAGTGTCTTCCCGATCCATTAGTAAATGGTATAAACTCACTATATGAGGGAAGCAATTGCTCTCAATAGCTCCTGTTGCTGACTGAGCGTGCAAATAGAGCCATGGACCAATACACACACACCGAGCGAATTGCCGGTTCGACACCATGATAATAATAGAAAAGTGTTGAGTCACCAACGTTCTTCTGTAGAGTCAGTTAACTGAATATGTCAGTAAACCATATACTGGTTAGTTCCTCATATGAAACAGTTACTAGAACACAGTAACTGCCATGAACATAACGGAATTGCCCTATATGCAGTGTGATGCTTGCCATTCGCCTCCAACCCTGCTCCTATTGAAACCATTCAATCCAGTTGCCTATTCAAGATGAACACTTGTCTCTATTCATTCCAAAGGCATCAATCTGTGCACATTTGTCCAACATCAGCATTGGTCCACAAACTGACTTGTGAATAACCACCGCATGACAGGGAAGAACGTAGGGTGAAAGAAACAGTGAACGCAACACGCCAAACTCAATAATATAACTCAAAGACACTATCTGATGTAATAGGGAGGATTCTCACTATCACTGACAGAAATAGGTTCCGTTGATGGATCGGACATACCATCCTGACTCGAACGAAGAGCTCTGTTTGAATCACCGTTATTCAGTGCATTCTCATCACTGAATCTCTGTATAGGGTTATCATCGCTTGCTCCCTCCTCACGCTCTTGACTCATGCTTATGGGGTCATTGCATTCCGTGAAAGACACACTCTGAGAGTCTTTCGTCTCAATCTTCTTTTTCATGTTTATTACCTCATTGACAAGACCATGCTTCTTAGTGATAGAAATCTTAAAAGAGTCCTTCAGCGGAAGGTCATCACTTAGCTGCTCCTTGGCAGGGACCAGAGTTTCACTCACATCACTTTGCTGTTCCTCTGAATGGACCAGAGTTTCAGTCACATCCTCTTGAGCACTGTTGTGCAGTTCATCATGCTTCGAGATAGGTTGGTCCGGGGTATCATCTCCATCCAACATAGGCTGGAACGTCATTTCATCACCATGGATGAAATCGCTCTCCGTAAAGTGAACAATACAATCATTAACCTTCTTTAATAAGCCAGACAGGGTTTTGCGATAGGCCTCTTTAGGAACAACAAAGAACACATTCACTTCAGCTCCTGTTGGAACTCCCATAGCAGGCAAGTCAGTCTCTATTCTTTCGACAATACACTCTATGAACTTCTTTAGTCCATTCTTGGGATTCTTTAGTCCATTCTTGGGATTAGAAAGAGACATGTACAGTTCTATTGATCATACCCAACACCACTACCAGTACCATAAATATCGTTGAACGTTGTTTTATCCTTCTTCTCTTCACACAGGTCATGCATTGCCGCCAATAGCTTTTCATTGCTATATGCCTCTTTGATGCATTTGTAGAAACTCTTGCCCTTCAGTAAAGCAGATTGATTCACAGAAGCGGGAAGGTTTATCCCAAGAACAGTAACACTAGAACCGTTCACGGAAACGTCGACTCGTGGAGCTTCCATATGTCAAAAGGAGAAAAGGGGTTGCTAGTATAATAAAGAATGACATGCCAGTGATAAACAAAATGCTATGCACGTACGGTTATTAGCACGTCACCCTTGATAATCATACACTCTATGTCTTAGATTCATGTATCCTTATCTTTTGAGTAAGGGCTGCACAATTGGTAAGAATGTAGTATAAAGAGTGAAATAAACACATACAAGGGGTTTAACACTGTAACACATCAGTGATGCGATATGGACCCACTTCAACGCTAACTCATTCAGTAACGATTGCACTACTCGTTTTCCCACTCACCAAGCAGAAATGAGGAATGAGAATCCATACTCACAAGACACACAACTACCGCAATCTACAAATAAAGGAATGGCGAATACAAAAGAAAGAACAAGAAAAGCTTGAATGGATCCAGTTGAGGAAAGAAAGAAGAGAATCGAAGCCTTGAAGAAGAAAAAAGCTCAACTGGAGGCGCAGAGGAAGCAAGGCGGTAATGCGAGCGAGACAACGCAAACGTCGTTTTCACGCATTCTCTGTTCATAGCATAGTATCCGATTCCGGAATTATGTACCCACGGATGCAAATTTGAAGGAGCGAGTGGATACGGTTGTTGTCAACGAAACGACCCTCGACTACAAGGAATCGATGAAAGAAGCGACGGATATGCCTAGTGTAGCTGCTAGCGGTGCGGTTTATGATGGAATAGCGAAATGAGGAGATCAATCTCGCTCCGAAGAAACCGAATTGGGATTTGAAGAAGGGAATCGAGTACAAGCTTGACAGACTGGAAAAGGAAACACAGAAGGCGATCACGAGCCTATTGAGTGCGTCGTTACTGGAAGGAGTGACAGGTAGAGCAGAAGGCTACGGCCGAAGACGAGGAAGACTAGTTTTGTATTGGTACAGTGTCCTCTTTCTTTCACACGCGTTATGCTTTCTATGCATTTTGTGTATCGTACATCCCATTCAGCTTCATTTTGAAGGAAAACGGCAATCACTGCTCAATCTGTCACTCATTCTTCCATAACTCTTCCTTTCAATCCATTCACTTGGTTTCTATCGCTCCGTTGCATGATGCTGTCTATTGCATGGAGATCGTTATCGAGTGGTTGTGGACATGGAGTCGTATCGAGCGGAATGCGTGTAGTTGCTTTCAGAATAGCTCATCACGCGTAGAGATGCGCATTGTATTCACAGAAGCGATTGGTCATGCACTCCCTTCGTTCGTTCTCTTCTTCACAAGAATCGAAGGCTGGAATGAACACTCCTGCACTTCGTTCATCGCAGACGACGAGCAGTCTTCTTCGAGGGAGAAAGGAGACGGGAATTCCGGACTACTCTCCTCTTCCCGTAATGACGAAGAGCGATGTCGCCAAGATCACTTCCACGGAGGTGGGGAGTGCAAATCTGAACATTTCGGAGCGCGACATTGTGGAGATCGATTCACTCTCGCACCAGCTCTATGACATGCTGAATGAACCCATTTCGGAGGACGCATTTTTGTCGCTGAAGGACATGAATGTTGATCCACTACTCCGTAAAGTGAAGGACACGTTGCAGGTGGATAACCTGCCCGCTACGATTAAGGCAATGCGCGTCCTTTCGGCGCAGGATCGTATGGACGATGTGCAGGCGATTTGGCGAATCATCCGAAAGAACCCGCAACAGTGCACGCGGTTTGCCTGGACTGCCTATCTCACTGCGCTGGCCACGCACGGACAGACGAAACTGGCGAGGAAGGAGATGAAGGAGATGGTGATGTCTGGGATCAAGCCCGACTCGCACATCTACGGAACCCTCATCAACGGACTCGTTCGAGAGGGTTCCCTGAACGAGGCGTACGGATTGTCGAAGCAGATGACAGAGTCCGGGATTCGTCCGAACAACGTGGTGATAGCGTCGCTCATCTACGGCTGCATCCAAAAGCACCAGCTGTCCCGCGCGGAGGAGACCTTCGACCTGATGCGCAATTACATCGAGGAGTCGGACTCCATCACAACCAGCCTGATGATCAAGGTGGCGGAGCTGGAGCACAACACCGAGAAGGCCATCCACCTCTTCGACTCGCTGGAAGTGCACCAACAACCCATCACACAAGGCTGCTATCACGCGGTGATGAGCGCCTGTGCCCACAGCTGGCGCTATGATGTGATGACCCGTGACTACTTCAAGCAGATGGTGAACGCCGGCTTCCGACCCACGCTCGCCTCCTACCACCTGCTGTTGCAGGCCTGCGCCACCTCCGGCGACTTCTGCGAGGTGGACGAGGTGCTTCGCGCCATGCAGCGAGAAGGCATCACACCCACCGCCGGCACGCTGTCCCTTGTGCTGAAGGCGCTGGGCCCCGCGAGTCTCCGGCACCTGGCGCTTCCCGAGCACCCCGCGGGGAACCGCCGCTACACGCGGGAGGAGTACCGGCGGCACTTGGAGGGGTACGAGGTGCCGCAGCCCCGCGACCGGCTGAGCTATGTGCGCGACATGAGGAAGAGGGACATAGACGACGGGCTGCCTGCCGAACTGCCGCCTGCATCGGCGACTGCAACGGCAAGTGTGTCGACAGCCGCGTCGACACAGGCGAGGGAGGAGAAGTTGGAGTATGACCTGAATCGGTTCTTTGACGTGAGCGACGCGGAGATGGCGGCAGTGGCCAGAGGACAGAGTGCACTGCCCGCTGCGAAGACGGGGGATCCCAACCATTCTGTGTCAACAGGATCAGTGGGGGACCCCAACCATTCCACGCCTACGGGCGAGAAGACGAGCGGTCTGACGCAGGGCCTGAGCGCGGAGGCAATGGAGGCGGAGATCGCGAAGATCGAGGGACGTGCTGTGCCCGAGAAGAAACCACAGCCCGCACAGCCCGCGCAGCCAACGACAATGGCGGAGTTGGCGCAGCGCGTGGAGAAGATCGTGATGGAGCACTTCCTGGTGGACGGCGGCGCGGACAAGGCGGTGGACCACGAGAAGGCGCTGCGCGATCTGGAGGCACTGGAGACGCAGGGGCGCGAGAAGGTGATGGCGGTGTACCAGCGTTTGGGCGGCGATGTGGAGCACGTGGACTATGGCAGTGCGCTGTGGAAGAAGAGTGTGGAGGAGGCGATGGGCGAGGTGCGTGTGGGTATGGGGTGTGAAGCATAGGGTGATTTGAAGCGCACGCTGGAAGGCGCGGCGAAGACGAAGGCGGGCATGGTGGCGCTGGCGGGCGGGCAGCTGCTGAAGAAGAAGGAGGAGGCGGACAAGGCGTTCGCAGCGGAGATGAAGTTCTTGCGAGAGTGCTTCTTGGAGGACCCCGCCAAAGCGCGGCAAATGACGCGGCTCCGCTTCGCACAGGAGATGAGCGAGGACGTGCTGAAGCGCTACGAGCTGCTGGGCGGTGTGGAGCCCAACGTGGTCTATCGTCACGTGCGTGTGTGTATGATGGGTGAGAGGTAGCCGACGCCGGGCCTGACGCTGTCGATCCCCAACCGCACGACAAGCCTGCAGGACTACTGGCAGCGGCTGTACCACGAGGACGTCACCGTGCCGCCGCTGAAGAAGTACCTAGTCCACGAGGGCGAGCGCGTGTGGCGCCAGCTGCTGGCGGTGGGTGTGAGCACACGGACTGAGGCGTAGCTGACCCACAACCACCCGGACCGCACCAGCGTCAACAACTACCTGTCGGTGTACGCGAACGCGGGCTTCCTGGCGCGCGGCGAACGCGTGTTCCGGTCGATGGCGGTGGGCGCGTGGAGGCGGCGTGAAGCGTAGCAGTACGACGTGCAGCCCGACGCCTACTCATACCATCAGCTGATCGCGATGTACTGCCGCAACAAGCGCGTGAAGCAGGCGGCGGAGGCCATGCGCGAGATGAAGCTGAAGGGCCTGACGCCCGCGCCGGAGACGTACGGCGAAATGGTGCTGGCATTGGCGCGAGTGGGCGAGGTGGACACGGCGCTGGCGGTGATGACGGAAATCAAGCAGAAGAACCTCCCCATGCCGAAGGAGCGCTACTTGCGGCCGCTGCGCATGCAGCTGAACGTGATGATGCGACGCGGCTGTGATCTGTAGAAGCTGGACATGGCGGACCACCCGTCGATGCCCGTGGACGTGGAGGCGAAGAGACGAAAGGAGTATCATCGGGCAGTGCGGAAGGACGGGAAGAAGGGGAACTACCGCATCCAACATGCTGCCAATGCTTTCTTTTAGGACTCTGTTTGTTGGAATCAGCAGCGTTACGTTGCGACGGAAGGCGTTCAGTACCCTTCCTCTTTCATTCAATTACTCATTCTTTTCTTGCTTCTGATGGGCTTTCTCGGTTGGTTTGCAAATCTGCTCGGTTTTGGAGTGGGCATTGTGAAGGGCACGTTCGCTGCGATGTTCATGAGTTTCGCCTGGACGTGGAATATTGGAAGGAGCTGCGTCAGTCGTTTTCAGAGTGCAGGAGCACGATATGCCCAGTAATCCGTCTTCTCTTGTCATTCTATATAAACTCTATGTGTTGTTCATTTGTGCACATTGTTTCTTCAAACAGGCAAGAGGCAAAAAGAATTCCCACACCGGGACTCGAACCCGGGTCGGCGAGGTGAAAACCCGCTATCCTAACCGGCTAGACTATATGGGAGACAGCGAGATGTGTGTACGGTTTTATACAGGAGACAGATCCACGCAACTGCTCATCCCTTCAGGATAAGGAGAAGCGTAACAGCGGAAAGGAGATAAAACACATCCATTCCGCTTCTTCTCAAAGAGCATCAAGTATCAAGTATGCATCTCAATTGGAAGATTGCGGTGGCAGACGCCATCCAAATGGCGCTCTACGCCGTGCTCGCTCCCGTCTTTCTGGTGATCTACATCATCCAGCTCTTTTTGCGCTATTTGGATGACTCCAAGGAGGTGAACGCGAAGCACGTGCTGATTACGGGAGCGACATCCGGTCTTGGCGAGGCCATGGCTCTGAAGTACGCGAAGACCGCTGCCACGCTTCATCTCTTCGGAAGAAGCGAGGCGAAGCTGAAGGAAACGGAGGCCGCGTGCAAGAACGTGAATCGCAAGTGCAACGTGAAGACGTACGCGGTAGATATTACCGATTCGAAGAAGTTCGTGTCGATGATTGAAAAGTGTGCCACGGAGGAGAAGATCGATTTGGTGATTGCCGCTGCGGGCATTATCCGCTCGACCTCAAACACCCCCGAGGATCCGATGGCCTACATGGACGAGTGCATCGATGTGAATGTGAAGGGCGTGATGAACACCATCCTTCCTTTCGTCCCCAAGATGAAAGAGGAGGGAAAGGGACAACTGTGCGTGATCGTGGGCGCGCTGGGAAACGGTACCTTCGGTTCCGACCCGATTTACGAGGGAAGCAAGAACTGTGTTCGTGTGATGCTGGAGGGCATGATGGGCCCGCTTCGCCGCAGCGGCGTGAGCCTGACTATCGTTTCTCCCGGCTATCTTCACACGAAGATGACGAAAGGAAAGAAGACCTTCATGATGCTGGAGCCGAGCTACATGGCGGACCGCATTTTCGAGGGACTGCAGCGAAAGGACTCGTTCATTTGCGACCCGTATCCGCTGTACCTGCTGACGGCACTCGTTCGCATCATTCCCGCGCAGGTGTTCGTATCGGTGAGGGAGTGGCTTGCTCCGAGCAAGAGTGATAAGAGCGCTTGGTTTTCTTGTTGAACACACAATGCTTCCTCTGGAGATGAACACGACGCAAGAGTTTCAGGTTTGGCAGGAGAAGGGGTGTGAGGGGTAGGTGGTGATTGTTCCCAACGAGGATGAGAGTTACTCGCCTCTTGAGCGGGAGAAGGTTCCGGCGTGTCTGACGTACTCGAAGGACAAGCAGGGACTGACGTACACGGTAGAGTATTTCGAGAACCTCGCTTTTGAGAAAGTGCGTAATGGAGTGGAGCCTCCTAACGGTTGTAGGTGATTATTGTATGCAGAGATGATATGGAAAAGGCGCAGGTGGCGGAGTGCATAAAGGGGTAGGCTTCTCGGTTTCTGCGACCACCCGTAGTAAGGAGTCTTTCGTGAACGTCATCCAGCTGAACGGCTTCCGCGGATCGGCGGACGCGCTGCGCCAGCTGAAGCCGCAGATCAACAGCGACTGCATCGTGGTTACGGGGAACGTGCCCCTGTGCATGGATCTATATAGCATCGCCAACGTGTACCGCTGCAAGGAGTGCGCGTACCTCGTCGTCCTTGGCAAGGATGAGAAGCACGTCGCGGACAAGAATAAGGTGTGTGTGGCTGCACTCGCTGATAAACAGGCGAACCCTATCTACGGCATCACAGACGACATGCGCATCCTGTCGTATGGCGACTTGCTGGCCCGGAACAAGGACTTCAAACTGCCGTGCGCGTTGATTCGCGAGTCGCTGCTCTTCAGTGGACTCAGGCGTAGGTACCCCTCCTTCAAACTGTACAGCAATCTCTTCGACACGGGCGTGTACTTTTTGAACCGCCTGTCGCTGGACTACCTGGACCTGGTGCCCAAGGCGGACGATTTGAAGGTGGGGGCGGCGCGCCTGCTGGAGATGTAGACAGATTACCTGCCGACGCTGATCCGGCACCAGCACACCTGCCTGGAGAACAAGGAGTACAAGAAGCTGATCGACAAGTCCTTGTCCTCCTCGGAGAACAAGATCTTTGTGAGCATCGACATAGCTGCGTGAGGCGTAGAAGACGACGAAGAAGCTGATTCTTCGAGCCTATTTCGTGTGTTGTATTTGTTGCAAACAGGCCACTCACTGTAGTCCGTGTACTCCTTCGTCCCCCACTTCAGCAGCTCTTTAAAACAGCGGCTGTTCGCGGAGTTCAGCGTCAGCAGCACGCCGCGCAGCCGCAGCACCACGCGCTCGCCCGTGCCCACGTCCTTCACGAAGGAGTTGTTCACCCGCCCCTTCAGGATCTCGCGGAAGAAGTACTGCGTCGCCACCTCCACGTCCTCCGCGTTCTCGCCATACTGCGGCAGTGTCCGCCCGTCGTCGCGCGTCACGCAGTGTTGCAGGTACGGACTGCTCCGCAAGAAGGATAGGAACGAGTCCTCCTCCTCCTTCGCCTCCTCTGTCACCGCCTCCTCCTTCTCCTCCTCGCTGCTGTCGGAGTCCGCTTGCATAGGCGTGCCGGCTTGCAGCTCCTTCTCGTACTCCCATAGGTGATCCTCGATCCGGTCGAAGTTGTAGGTGTCTTCCCACACAATGCGCGTCACGTCGTGCTCCGCCTTGTACGCCTGCAGCAGCGTCTCGTAGTCCTCCTTCCACCCGCACAGCTCGATCAGCGTCAGCGCCAGGTTCTGGCAGTCGCCCAGCAGTGACATGTTGTTGTAGCTTCGCCTCACTCCTCGCAGCAACACTCACCCCTTCTCGCGGAACGTGCCCACCAGCTGGTTGTTGAGCAGCACGCGCGGCACCGACGCCTCGATTCGCTTGGGAATGTAGCTACGCCTCACCACCTCCGCTCACGCCCACCTCATCGGATAGACGCACAGCGACGTGCCCATCACCACCAACAAGTCCGCGCGCGGACAGTCCTCCATCACACACCGATAGAACTCCTCCGGCAGGTTCTCATGGAAGAACACGATGCTGGGTTTGATCAGTCCGCCGCACTTTCCACACAGCGGAACACTCTGCGTGTTCACCGCGTCCTGCGGCACAGAAGCGGCGAAGCGCTGCCCACAGTCGACGCAGGCACACTGAAGGCAGGTGCCGTGGCCCTCGATCAGCAGCGGCGGCGCGAGGCCCGCCTTGCGCTCAAGCCCGTCGATGTTCTGCGTGAAGACGCGACGCAGCAGACCCTTTTGGGCGAGGAGCTGGAGGAAGAAGTGACAGGGCGTGGGGTGGTACTGGTCGTTGGTGTAGAACATCTGCTTGGCGAGGATCCAGAACGGCACGGGGTAGTCTTTGAAGTCGTAGTAGTCGAAGATGCACGATGGATCGCGAAGGTAGGGGACGGGGTACTTGTTGAGATTGCGGTACAGGCCGTTCGCGGAGCGGAAGTCCGGGATGCCGGAGGCTAGCAATGAGTGCGGAGAGGGAGATTGACCGCAGGAGATGCCCGCGCCCGCTACCACCACGATGTTGCGGAATCGGTGCTGGCTGAGGCCGTTGACGAGGTCCACGATGGTGATGGGGGAGTCCCAGTACTTCAGCTAGACATGAGCCCCGCGAAGCGAAGCGACGTCGCTCACCGTGGGAAAGCGACGCAGATCGTCGGAGGAGCTGCTGCCATCGCTGTCCGCGGGATTGCTGCTGTGTGAATCGCGATCATCGTCCTCCGCGTGCCCGTGATGTGCCTCGTTGAAGTACTTGCAAAAGTGGACCAACGCCTTGCTGCACACGGTGCACACCATGCAATCCTCCTTTTCCTGGAAGAAGCACACGTGCGTTCTACGACCGTGACGAACACAGAAAAGAGTGCCACTCCTTTGTATCTGAATGAGCCACGGCTGCGTCCAAGTCGGGACAATCCTGATTGCAATGAACACAGTACCAATGAGAGGGGTCTATCCGTGACAACGCCGGCACAACACTACCTTTTATGACAACGCTCAACGTGACGAGTTCTCGCATATGTGGGCAAAGCCTCTCTTCATGCATGATGTCTACATCATAGTCGTCCAAAAGGCTCATCTTGCTTTTATCGTGATGAAGAGTGGACTGCTTCTCGCGTGGGGCCCCCACTATTTCGCACCGTGCTTTTTCAAATACGGATTGCCCGATGGACGAAGACGAGTATTCTTCATCGGAAGAGGATGAAATCGGCTGGGAGGGGGAGGAGAGCTCTTCCGACGAGCCGGCTGTGACGAGTCCCAGGACGCTCTATTCGTGCCAATACTGCTCGGCCACATTCCGGAAGCATGCGAAATTAGCGAGGCATCTCCTCACGCACACCAAGGAGGTAATTGCGTGATGGAGACGGTTATCCATAGAGACCCTACCACTGCACATTTCCGGGGTGTGAGAAGTGCTTCGGAAGGAAGGATCACTTAACACGTCACATGCTGTCGCACAACGCGGAGTTCCTGTTTGACTGTCCCTACGAGGGCTGCCAGAAGAAGTAAGAGCGGTGAATGCGGTAGACGGTAGGTTCAAAAGCGAGTATAACTTGAATCGCCACATCAAGAAGCACGTTCAAAAGGAGTCGCAGCCACCGCAGTCCTACAAGTGCAGCTACTGCGATCTGACGTTCACCAAGAAGCAGCAGCTCCGTAAGCACGAATTCGTTGTTCCTTTCCCTTCTCTTCACCCGCAGCTTCACACCGGTATCAAGCCCTACCCATGCTCCTTTCCGGGATGCTTTCAGGCGTTCTTCTCCCAGGCTCGGTTGACTATTCACGAGAAGACGCACAAGGAGGGTTCTGAGTGTGTGTGCTCCGTGACGGGTTGCAATTTCTCCACGAGCAATGTTGACGAGTTCAAGAAGCACCTGGAGATGGTGCATCGCATCGTCAAGCGCAGTGAGACGACCGCGAACCCGCGCATCCTGTGCACGGTTCCTGGATGTGGCCACACGTTCATCTCTGTAGTTGCTGCTGGAGGCATCAACGGTAGAAGCAGTCTCTGGCGAATCACATTGCCGTCTACCACCACCGCCGGAAGTACAAATGTGAGGTGTGCGGAAAGGAGTACGCACAGCCGTCGTCTCTGAGCCGACATCGCGTGGTGCATCGGGTTGTGGAAGGAGGAGACGCTGATGCATAGGCGGAAGAGCAGGATCAGAAGCGGAAACGGATGCTTGCCGCGCTCACCGGGAGGAAGCGAGCGGAGCCAACACAATCCATCTCCGTCCCTGACAAGGTGCTGAAGGAAGAAGCACCGCAGAAGGATACAGTGAATGCGTCGAAGGAGGAAGTGGAGAGTGGTTCTGATCGTGGGAAGCATGATGGGGAGCTGGAACTACAAGGACATGCCAGTTCCGATGGTTCCAAGGGTTCCGAAATGTCGTCTTTTAGCCATTTCTCTCTTTGTTTGCACAATCCCCCGTTCCCCAAGAATTGGACTGCCTGTCACTCTGCTGAGCCCTCACGGGAGGGCGCAT
>OIWT01004092.1_pt1 | contig 12311 bp, 10 predicted proteins | sample 1587701 | NCBI WGS metagenome assembly OIWT01 (sample SAMEA3888904, study PRJEB22519) | human gut metagenome | biome: human gut; feature: human-associated habitat; material: faeces | place: Denmark | collected 2009 | reverse complement strand
CGGCACTTCACCAGATCGAGAGGGCAGATGGCGGTGTGGGTGGTACCGCAAGAGAGAACACCTCCGACCATGCACAGCGAATAGAACTTGGCGTCGTGCTTGGGGGCATCAGTGGCCTTGATAGCGTCGAGAGAGCGAGTGCTAAGCATTTGAAGCAACTGCGTAAGGGATTTATGGCGAAAACCAACAGGGGATCAAGACCGTTTCGTGGCTGGGAAAACAACCACAAATTGGGGAGATTCTGGGCGCTCTGGATTCTTCCTTATCCCCTGCATGTTCATGATATTTACACTTTCCTTGATGTGTGCAACGCGTGAGAAGGGTTATCCGAGTATTTGACCGGGGTTTCCCCTTTGTGTCTCCATGGACCCCAATACCCTGAAACGGGTGGACACATGGCAGAAGGGCTATGGAACAAACAGCGAACGAGACTAAACAGCAAATCACTTACGACCCAGAGTCTTATATAACACGATACCCGCACCCGCAACCAGCAGCGTGGTGATGCCCAAACCGAGCAGGCCCTCTACGCGTCACATCCATCGCTCGTCTCCCACTTTGCTGCACCACGGCGTCCAGCTGCTGGTGGAGGTCCTGCGCCTGCTGGTTCAGCGGGTCGAGCTTCAACAGACGCTCGCAGAACAGACGCGACTGGCGCAGCTTGCCCAGCTTGTAGTAGGCGTAGGCAATGTTGTAGATGCATTTGTGGGTCTGGAATCCGTCATCAATCAGGGCTACGCTCTTAGTCAAAGCGGCGGGTGCAACTCTCGAAAATTTCGACGGACTTCTCCAGCTCGTACTTTTCTCTGCTTCTCACCAAGGCGCACGCGTAATTGAAGGCGGCCTACTCGTTATTGATGGACAGCAGGCCAAACCTTCGGGCTCGGGATGTCGTTCTCAATGTCGCGAAGATACTCTTCCTTCGCCCTCTATCGTGTGAAAGGGACAACGGCACTAGTCACTCTGATTTCAGCCAGAATTTCGGCCTCATTGTACACGTTGGTTCCTTCAGAATCAAACATGGCTCTGTCTGCCCTCAAGAAGATGACGATTGTGATCCAGTGGGAATGCCGCGTTTGACCAAACCACTGTGTTCGTATGCGTCCTAGGTGGAATGCAGTGAATGGATGTGTGAAAAAGCGTTCATTCCAGGAATACAGCACATGCGCAGAATCCGGGTCTATTCGTGTGTGCAAACACTCCCACTTCAAATGGGCTCATTCTTGCGGAGAATGGGGTTGCGAAGAGGAATACGGATCGACTATCCAGTGCGAACACTTCAGTTTCCATTATTTCACTTAAAATGGTTCTTGGTATCAACCCCTTATCGATCCTGTTCTGCACCTGCGGAACGATCACTGGTAATGCGAAGAAGAAGATGTCAAACCCGCAGTATTACACCATCTACCTGATTTGGATGATCATCTGCCTGGTGTTTGAGTATATTCCGTCCGAGCCCGTACGTGGTGTCAAAACCGCTCTTATGCTCTAGTATGTGAATTCAAAGCTGGACAAGATTTTCGGAACGCACGGCATTGAGATCGTGTACAGAATCTCTGCCTCGATCGCCGCCTCTTTCCTCCTCCTCTTCCTCTGCACCCTCGCTTGGCCCTGGACACATCACATGTTCATGGGCATCTTCTTCGTGGTGCTGCTCCTCATGGGATGGCTGTTCATCTGGGGCATTAAGAGCGACGCGTGGATTGTTCCCTACCGTTCTCTCTGCCGCATCGTTTCTTTCTTCTATTTGGTGCTGCAGCTGATGGCCTTCGTTGACTTCTCCTTCACGCTCCACGAGATGATCACCGCCAAGCTGGATGAGACCAATGTCGCTCCTTCCCTTTCCATTCATGCATAGAAACGCTACAAGTACACGGAGAAGACCTGCTGCTGCCGCAACCAGTGGACCTCCATGTACCTGACCCTGTCCTTCGTCCTCTGCGTGGGCTCCATCGCCGCGTGCATTGCCTTGTACGGTTGTGCTCTCCGCCTCACTCCCAGCTATTTCATCTTCCGCGTGAACGGCTCGCTGTGCGCCCGCAACATCATCGTCATCACGATCACCCTTGCGATGGGCATCCTGTAGCCGCTCTCTCCTCCCCTCACTCCCAGCATCACCTTCATGTGCATCACCGAGAAGATCAATCGTGGCTTCCTCCCTCCCGCGGTTTTCTTCGCCATCACTGTGTTCTACCTTCTCTCCGCCCTTCTCACCAACTCCAGCGACGTGGCTTCGCCTCCTCTCTCTCACTCGCAGGCTTGCAACCCCTTCAAGAATGTTTCCACGTTCGGCATCACGCTGATCAATCTGTTCCTCAACGTCACCAGCGGCTACTGGATGGCCTATCGCATCCGCAACGAGAAGGTGGACGAGCCCGACGTGGAGAGCGTGCAGACCGACAAGAAGGAGGAGGGCGCCGTCAGCATTCCGGACGAGGGTGAGATTTCCTGTAGGGGCTGATTCGCAGACAGCCGCCAGTGGTGCGTGTTCAACTTCTGCATGGTGCTGGCGTCCATGTACCTGAGCATGATGTGCTCGGCGTGGTACGATGGAGACATCAAGGAGCGATCGAGCCAGATCTTCGACTTCTCCTCGCCCATGTCCTTCTGGGTGTATAACTCCAGCATCTGGATTGCCTTCCTCGTGTTCCTGTATATTCTCGTCGCTCCTATGGTCAATACGAACAGAACGTATGTGTAATTGCTCTGTTTGTTATTTGATGTATTTGTGTCTGTGTGAGAAGGGATGCCTTTCTAGACTATCGTAGAAGGATGCTGGTTTCTAAGTATTGCATTTCCCTTCGTATCGCTTGTGGAGCAGACGTGTTTGACATCATCTTTCACTTCCTCTGTTCTCAAGCGCGACTGCCTTCTCAATGTATTCGCTACTCGTTGCCATATATGCTAGAGCAAACGAATCGGTTTACCAAAAACGTACCCATTTCTGTCACGCATATACCGTATTCCTTCTTCAAACACTCATTTTCGTTTTATCATGAGTGACAAGAAGATTCACATTGAGCCGGGAACCGTGCAGGAGACGCTTCTCATCCCCCTTTACTGCCGAATGAAGTGTGTCGAGCTATACCCGGATTTGTTTCACGACACGGAAACCGTTAAGCTGTTCGACCGCATCGACTATGTTCAGGAGATGGAACCCCTGGAGTACGCCTGCTTGACTGGAGGCATTCGTGCCTATGACTTTGTTGTGGAGATTAAGGAGTATCTGAAGGACCATCCGCGTGCCTGTGTGGTGAATCTGGGATGTGGACTGGATACGACGTTCTACCATGTGGACAATGGAACGGCGAAGGGATACAATGTCGATTTCCCGGATGTGATCAACATCCGCAATGAGTTGCTTCCTCCGAAGGAGCGCGAAACCAATATCGCATCCGACTTAAACGACCCGGCGTGGTTTGACAAGATTGATTTCAAGAAGGAAGACGGAGCGGTGTTCATTGCCGGTGGTGTTTTCTGCTACATCTCCTACGACAACGTGAAGGCCCTGCTTTGCAACTTGGCCGAGCGCTTCCCTGGAGGCAAGGTCGTGTTTGACGCGTTGTCCCCCATGGGCTCCTATATGGCGAAGCGTATACTGTTTTCCTCCGGAAAGAGGCAATCGGTGGTCATGCTCTTCTCCTCGAAGAATCCTGAGAAGGAACTGTCGACATGGTCTCCGAAGTTCGCCAAGGTGGAGACGAAGCAGTACTGGTACGGGTACATGGATGTGGACAAGCGGTGGAGTTATCTCACGCGCTTCATCTTCTGGGCCAAGGAGTTGCTGGGGTTCTGCAGAATTGTAATTGTGTCTTTTGTGTTGTCTGTTTCTTCTTATACTGGTGTTTGCGAAGGGTGATTGGTGGTTTTGTGAATGAGATGGAGCATGGCGGTGTATGAATAGAGGAATGTGGTAATGAACGATAGGAAACTGTTTGTTGACAAAAGGGAATTGTATGTTGGAGAATCAGAAGGCAATCTCCAGTGAAGTGCTAATGAGTGATTTAGGTAGAATAGGTAAATATGAGCTATTGGAAAAGCTAAATGAAGGGTATGAACAAGAATCAAAGCAATTAGGCGTAGAGAGTGGTTTGACGAGTATAAAGCATGCAGTCGAAATACCAATGAGATGGTATTGATGGCAAGAGTGAAAAATGGATTGGATGTGAGGGGAATCGAATTACGCCTTCCCCAATTGCTAAAATGCAATAATGAGCATCTTGTGAGATATATAGATGCTGTGAAGAAGGATGATGAGTTGTGGGTAGTGATTCCTTGGAGAGTTGATAGAATAGATTGTGATGGAGGATTGTGATTGCTACTCTCTCTCACAATTCATGAGGCATAATAAATACATGGCAGAGGAGCAAGTGCGTGAGATCGCTCGTGGTTGTTTATTGGGATTGAAGTATCTTCATGAGAGAGGCATAACGCATGGAGTACGTGAATGGTAATAGTAATGAGTGAATAGGACGTGAGGTTAGTGAATCTGTTTCTGACTGAAGATGGTGTGTTGAAACTGGGTTACTACGGACTGACAACCCAAACAGAGTGCTATTCCATTAAAAGGAAGAACTGTGATGGTATTCGCAGTTTTGCTCCTGTAGTTTTTAAAGGAAGGTATGAGATGTCAAGTGATGTGTGGTCGCTTGGGGTTTCTTTGATTGAAATGATTGGAGAAACGCCGTATACTGGGTATAGGAATGACCAGCTACCCATAACGGATGAGTATGGTGAGTTACCACATGATAAGTGTAACATCAAATCGAGAGAATTGGCTGATTTAATCGAAATGTGCTTTGAGAAAACAGACATACGGAGAAGACCGGATAGATGGGGTGTGAACGAGTTGCTGGATGTGAGTGTGGTGGATGGAAAATGACGAGTAGTATTCATTTGTGAGGGAGTGTGAAGGAGGGAATGAAGTGTTGGTTCCGTTGGTGAAGATGCTGAAGTATCAAGAGTATTGTGAATGGATACTGAAGAAGGATGTGAAGGATTCTCATCTGGTATTGCATAAGAATGGATTGTGCTGGGGCCATGAAGGACTGGTTGAGAAGTTCCCTTCTATTGTAGTGCAATTGTCTTTGAATCGAGTGGTTGAAGTCGATACTGCGTCCCACAGATTGTTGCGAGTGAATGGAGAGGAGGTGAGTGGAATTGAGCACAATCAAGTGTTGGATTTGAATGACGATGGAGAGCGATGGGAAGGCGATATGCTTCAAAACGAACCGTATGGTTGGGGTGTTGTGTATGACAGTGAAAACAGAATGGTGTATGAAGGATTCCGAATTGGCAATTTGAATGTGTGCTACGGCACTCGGTACTACTCTGACATTGGAGTGATTGAGTATGAGGGGGAGTGGTATGATGGAAAGCGATGGGGACGAGGCGTTCAATATGACCGGACTGGAAAAGTAGTGTCTAAAAGAGAATGGATGAATGACCAACATATTAGGAGGCGAATGATGCTAAAGGAAGAGAATCAATTGCTTCATAGTCGCATTGAAAAACTGATCGTGAAGGACCACAGTTGTAATGAAAGAAAATGGGCTACTCTCGATTTGTCCTTCATGTTCCATTTGCGCTTGCTTGAAGTGGGTGATAAGTGCTTTAAGAATGTGAAAGAAGTGAAACTGATAGGAATGAATCGATTGGAGAGAGTGGTGATTGGAATGAATAGCTTCACGAAGAATAAGGATGAATACCTTAAGTATGATACAACTCGTCGTTTCTATTTGAAGAATTGTGAGAGAGTGAGAGAATTGAAGATTGGCCGTGCATCCTTCCTGTTTTATTCCATGTGTGAGATTGAGAATCTGTCTTCCTTGGAAGTGATTGAAATGGGAGAATTGAGTGATGCGAGTTCCAATTTCTATTATGCTTCCTTACAATTGAAAAGTGATTGTGAAAGAATGGAATGATGAATAGACTTGCCTAGTTTGAAATCACTTCTCTTTGGTGATTTTGCATTCCATGATTGTTCTCGTGCAGTGTTTGAGAGTGAATCTACCGGAAGGAGAATGATGAATAGATTTGCCTGAATTGACTTCCATTCAACTGGGTTTACATGTATTCTATTTCCAGGATGAAGAATCAAGTGAATTGATAATGCGAAGTGGTGATGATGGAATGAAGTGATGAATAGACTTGCCTAAACTCACAGAAATCGCTACTGATCATTACAGTTGCACATTCTGCTTTCCTCGTACCATCATTCTGGAGGGTATTGCCTATTGTTCCATCCTCACAAACAGACATGCCCTCTCTCACTACTGTTCGTCTTAACAGGAATGAAGCATTCAAATTCAAGAGAACCGTCCACACGAAGAGTCCCTCTCCCTTTTCTCCCTCATTCCTAGACATCACGCCCGCTCTCCAACAGTATCTCCAGTTAATTGTTTCTTTCACACTCATCATCAATTCCATACACGCATTTAGCTCCATCATCGCGAAGCAACTCCCTTCTCCACATCGGAAATGCAGTTGTCCGAATACCTCCTCCACGTAACAGTGAAAAGCACCGGGTTTAACCCCACAACAACTGAATTGTCTCAATCACAGTCACCTTTCGGAAATAGTTCCAGTTTTTATATTCCACAACCATCAAAACTCTCTTTCGCCACTATCAGAGTAGTACAAAACGATCTCCGCTAATCATTCCTTTCTCTCCTATCTAATTGAGCCTATAGTGAATCCATTCAAAGCAAATCTTGAATACTCTATCAACAGTCAACACACCGCATTCCAAACCAAACTCACAAACCCTATCAAATGCCACACCCTACCACCACCAAGTGAATCTACCACACCCTTTCCTCCTCCCAATCCTATAGACACAGGGATTCCCCCTTATTCAAACCCTATCAACACCCGCTCAACACTCATCCACTCCACAAACACAACTACCCCACTTCCAACAAAACACCACCCAAAACAAACAAATGGGACAAATAAAGCCAAGGAAGACCCCAACTCCATCTGTCCCTATTACAAGAACTAGGACATCATCCAATGCTATGCAATCGAAGTTCAAATATCTCTGCTGAAAGGTAACATGCGTGTTCTTTTTGCACTGTGCCTAGTGCTGAGTGAGTTGCTGTATGGCGGCCTTAGTCTCTAGTCGCAGCTGAAGCTGGCTGTGCATCCGGCAAGCATCCCATGGTTCTCCACCGTGTTCATTTCCCGAATGCGTATCATGAAAGCGTGCAGGTGTGGGAGGGTCCCATCTACACTGGAAAGCACGTGGGTGTGATCAACGGAAAGGACATGGCTGGAAAGACGTACGATTACGAGTTCTGCGTGAATCCGTCTGTCCACACCCTCCTGATGGGTGATTCCGACAACTCGGGATGGACTTCTGGCTCCTACTTCGATGTCCGGGCTGGCGGTGTTCCTGTTGCGCACGGCCTCCTCGACAGTCTCAACCTGGGTTCTCTCACCGTTTACCGTGGGTTTCCCCCATTCTCCGTCATCCCTAGCGTACATGCACCACACCCCCAGTGCCAGCTGGAAGTACTCTAACACTGCCTCTGGCGAGTGGTTCGCTCCCTCCGCCGATGATTCGACGTGGGTTGGCGCCACGCCTACGTTTTTCTCCCCGATCGAGTCCACCGTCATGACGCGCTACTACCGCGCCACCGTGACCCTCCCCACCTCCTTCGACGGAATTAGCGCTTATGAAGTGGGCGCCTACACCAAATACGGCTACATCGTGTACGTGAACGGCCAGGAAGTCTTGAGAGCAAATCTGCCCGAGACCGTGGAAGAGAGCACCCCCTGCAGCTCTGTTTCAGAATCCGCAGAGTACCGCCGCGTGTCTCTCCCGATCCACACTCTCCCCACCACCGGCTCCGTCACCATCGCCATTGCGATCCACTTCGATTCGGACCGCACTTCCAGCATCGTGGACGAGTTCAAGGGCTTCTTCACCCTCGTCGCCGCCGGCAGTTCCCGCGGCTTCCTCGCCTCCTTCGAGACGGACCACCCCAGCTCGCTTCCCAGCGAGAGCCACGAGAAGGCGTTCGACGTGGACCGCCGCACCAAGTGGTCTTCTTCCACGCTGCCCGTGTACAACATGGCGGTCTTCAACGGCCGTCAGTTCATCAACGCTTACTCCGTTATGTCCTCGGGGGGCCTGGCGGACCGTCGCCCCACGCAATGGACGCTGAGCGCGTCGAACGACCAGGAGACGTGGGTGGTGCTGGACAAGAAGGATCACATGCACTTCACGGACATGTACCAGACCAAGACCTTCACGCTCCCCCACAACGCCGCCGCCTACACCTACTACAAGTTCAACTTCGAGGCTTCCGAGGGCACCAATCTCGAAGTGGGTCGCATTGAACTGTTCGCCGCCGACGTCGCCTACGCGCAGACGCCCGTGCTTGCCTACGATGCCGTGGCCTTCGACCTCTTCGTCGGTCAGACTGTGGAACTTGCTCCCACCGCGGGCGGTTTCCACGACTTCCAGATCACGGGCACGCTCCCTGCGGGTCTCACCTTCTCCACCGCCACCGGTATGATCACCGGCACGGCCACGACCGCCGCGGCCTCCGCCAGTTTCCAGATCACGGCGCAGCACGCCTCCACCGCCACCACCTCCTACACCGCCACCGTGGCGATCGCCGTGGACGCCTGCGACGGCGCGAAGACGCGCTTCGACGTGGTGAAGCACGACACGGGCCTGGGCAGTGCGGAGCGTTGGGAGTTGTACTCGGGCGAGACGCTGATCGCGGCGCACGCGGGCCGTGACGTGTTCCAGTCGCAGAGCAAGGGCGACGAGACGTTCCCGTTCTGCGCGGCGCCGGGCACCTTCAAGCTGGTGCTGTCGCAGGCGTTCAAGCGCGGCTGGGTGAACAGCGCGTACATCGACGTGTTCGTGTACGCGGACGCCGAGACGAAGGTGAAGGTGCTGCACGCCATCAACCTGCTCTCCGAGGAGAAGACGGAAGTCACCTTCAACACCCTCCTGCTCTCCAACGCGGACATGACCCAGTGGAAGTACAAGGCCGACGGCTCCGTGCCCGCCAACTGGTACGCCTCCTCCTTCTCGGAGGCCTGGGACGCCGTGCCCGTCACGCGCCCCACCGTGTCGCACAGCGTCTGGCTGTTCCGCCGCTCCATCACCGTCACCAGCATTGCCGGCTTCATGGGCTTCGAGATGCGCACACTGGCGCGCGCCGGTGTGGTTGTGTACCTGAACGGTCAGGAAGTGCACCGCGCGAACGTGAACGGCGATGTCACCGGCACCTCCACCTCCACTGCCACCACCACCACGTCTGAGTGGCGTACCTTCACCGAACGCGTGGGTGCGGGCCATCTGATCGCCGGTGAGAACGTGTTCGCTGTGGCCGTGGTGAACAAGGACTCCGCCGCGACGCCGCTGGACACGGTGATCACGATCCGCTTCCTGACGGAGAAGGGTCTGACCCTGGGCCTGGACACGACGGTGTTCGATATTCACCACAACAACGCGGACAGCCTGGCCGAGAACATGTTCCATGGCGACTACAGCAAGCGCCACATCTCCACCGCCTCTGAAAACCATCTGATCACCGCTACCTTCAACCACGGCGATCGCCACTTCGTGAACATGTATTGCATCGTGGGACCCTGGAACGCGCTCGAGAACGCGCCCAAGGCCTGGACCGTGGAGGTCTCCAACGACGGCAGCAGCTTCACGCAGGTGAGCGCCTTCAACGAGGAGCACTTCGACGTGCTGTACGAGCGCAAGTGCTACGTCCTGCCCGCCGTCACAGCGCCCATGCGCGCCATGCGTTTCCACTTCACGGCGATCGTGGACGCTGCCAGCAGCAATCTCCAGATCAACGCAATCGACCTGTACATGATCGACGCCGCGCAGCTGGCCCTCGCGGAGACGCCCTACGCCGCCTCCACCACCATCACTTGGAACCTGGGCGAGAAGACGGTGCTGCGGCCCACGCATGAGTACTTCACGCAGTGCACGGCGCTGGCGCCGTTCCCCACCGGCATGACGGTACGCTCGAACGGCGTGGTGTTCGGCGCGCCGACGGTGGCTTCGGAGCAGAGCGCCTACCAGATGCGCTGCACGACCGCGGCGGGCCAGGAGGTGACGGCGACGCTGCAGATCGGTGTGGTGCCGTGCGATGGCTCCAGAGCGCTGCTTCGCTTCACGGCGACGAACCTGGACGACGCGGGCCATCGCATGGTGGTGGTGGTGACGGACGCGACGGGCACGCCGGTCTGGTACGACTACGACATGCCGAAGTGGGCCATTAGCTACGAGCGTGCTGTGTGCGTGGAGAACTCGGTGTTCACCTTCGCGCTGATCGATCGTACCAACGAAGGCTGGAAGGCCTCCTACACCATCTGGATCAACAACGAGCAGGTGGCGACGGGCACCGTTCCAGTGAACGCCTCGCCCAAGTACGTGGTGGCTTCTGCCATCGTGTTCGTGGAGCAGGGAGAGGCGACGGTGGAATACTCCGTGGCGAACAGCGAGCCCCCCGCGCAATGGTACAAGAAGGAGACGGTGCGCAACTGGAGCCAGGGCACGGTGGGCAGTCTGGAGAGCGTGCAGGGCATCACCTCCTACTACTGCCTGACCTTCACCGCGGTGATCCACGAGCTGTTCGTGTCGTACCTGATGGGCATCCGCACGTCGGGCGGCTTCATTGCTTACCTGAACGGCGAGGAGATCAACCGTGTGCGCATGCCCGACGGCGCGGTGACCAAGGACACCACGGCCACGGAGACGGGCAGCTCGGAGTTCGTGGTCGCGGGCTACTCGATGTTCACCTCGGCGCTGGTGGACGGCGAGAACTTTTTGTGCGTGGAGGTGCACAAGCGCAGCGTGCGCTCTGAGACCAACGACTTCGACGTGTACGTGACGCCTCAGGGCGACGCGCGCGAGCTGCTGGTGGGCGGCACAGTGGCGCGCTCGCACGAGGGTTTTGACAGCATCTACTGGCACGAGACGTGGGACAAGGTGTTCGACAAGAACACGAACACCAAGTTCTACTCGGATGACGACGACTGTTCCAATGTGTGGTTCGAGTACACGCTGCCGAACCAGCGCAAGGAGTGGGTGTCGCGCGCGGAGATCTGGAAGGGCAACGGCCTGACGCGCAACCCGTCGTCGCTGCGCATCCAGGCGTCGAACACGCCGACCAAGAAGGACTCCTGGGAGACGCTGGGCTTCATGGACGCGCTCAAGTGGACGGTGAACGGCTACGGCGAGAAGAAGACGATGAACTTTTTGCCGTCGAAACCGTACCGCGCGTTCCGTCTGGTGGCGAACGGCTGCGACAAGGAGGGCATCGAGATCGGCGAGTGGTTGATGTTCTCGGCGGAGATCGAGGCGGGCTATTGCCGCGGCGGCAACGGCATCGAGTCGGTGCTGAACGGGAAGGTGGCGGCGGGCCCGTGCGACGAGGGCTACGTGGGCCAGAGGAGCTATCAGTGCCGGGACGGCGAGTTCATCCCGCTGGGAGAGGACTGCAAGAACGCGCCGCCGTCGGTGTTCAGCTACCCTGAGAAGGAGTACAACCTGGAGACGCGCATGGAGGTGTCAATCAAGCCGACGGTGGACGGCCGCAATCTGGAGTTCACCTCGCTGCCCAAGATGCCTGAGGGTCTGACGCTGAACCCGACGACCGGCGAGATTTCCGGCAAGCCGAAGAGTCCGCAGGTGAAAACCAAGTACATCATCATGGCAGCCAACGAGGGCGGTAGTGTGAGCACCGACGTGACCATCACCATCACGCGCGCGAAGCTGCCCATTTGGCTGTGGATCGTGATCGTGGTGGTGGCCGTTGCCGTGATCGGCGGCATCGTGTGGGGCATCATCGCGATCGTGAAGAAGAAGCAGGAGGCGAGAAAGAAGCAGGTGAAGAGACTACCCAAGGCCGCGCCGAAGGGTGCGCCGAAGAGCGCCTCGAAGGCCCCCGCCAAGCCGGAAGCTGCTCCGAGCAAGCCCAAGATTGCCGTCTAATTGTACCGTCGTTTGTTCTGTTGTTTATTGGAGACACTTCCTCTGTTTGTTGTTGAAACATCCTCTGTTTGTTGTTGAAGCATCCTCTGTTTGTTGTTGAAACATCCTCTGTTTGTTGTTGAAATACCCTCTGTTTGTTGATACTTCTGCTATTTGTTGAAGAAACACCTACTACTTGCTAAAACATCTGCTATTTATTGAAGACACATCCATTGCTTGTTGGAGACTCTTCTGCTGATTGTTGTTGAAAACACTTCATCTGTTTGTTGAAGAAACACGTCAACAACTGATCTTCTCCACATCAAAAGTGACTTTAATGTTCATCGCCGCCAGC
>OIWT01004086.1_pt1 | contig 12331 bp, 10 predicted proteins | sample 1587701 | NCBI WGS metagenome assembly OIWT01 (sample SAMEA3888904, study PRJEB22519) | human gut metagenome | biome: human gut; feature: human-associated habitat; material: faeces | place: Denmark | collected 2009 | reverse complement strand
CAGTATCCCTCGGATGCTCGACCGCCTGAGGTGCTTCGCACCAGCCGAGGTTATTTATTTTAATGCCTCAGTGCAAAACGCATACTTACCAAGGCGGCTGAGCCGCGGTTGGCGCGGCGAGGGCACTCCCGCGCCGTGCTCAAAATCCCCCCACGGCACTCAAGCGGTGCTCAAAGCTGATGCTCAAGCGGTTTAGGGCAAGCTTGCGCCGCTGCTTTTGAGCACGTGAATTTCCCTGACGGGCGCAGACCCGTCCTCAAGGCGGCGCTGCTTTTCCTCGGCGAGCGCCGTTTTTATCTCCTCCGCGGTGCCGAGGGACAGCCGCTGCTCAAAGCTGCTCTCCAGCTCCTCCGCCACCTCCGGCATATCCGCCCAAAAGCGCTTCGGCATGTGGGTCATGCGGCATTTCGGGTTGTAGCGGCTGGCTATGGCAATATGCCGGTAATAGCTTTTCCACAGGTCGCGGTAAAACTTGTCCTCCTCGCATTTCGGAAGCTCCAAATCCGCCACGGGAATTATGGCAGTTCGCCGCCCGGAGTGAATGAGCGCCGCACCGTGATTTTCGTCGTAAATCATAAAATTTTCGTTATACATTCGGGCGCAGAAATACCCCCGAAGCAGCGGCAGAACATAGTGCTTCGGGTGGATAACCGCCGTGAGCGCGCCGCCGCTTTCCGCAAAGCGCACGAAGCCGAAAAGCATCCGCTGCTCGTTGGAAACCGCCGTCGCCATTTTGAAAAGGGGGTTCACATCCGGGTCGCCGATGGCGGAAACCGCCCTTGCCCCCTCATTGAAGCCCTTCCACAGGTAGCGCATAATCGCCGCCTCCTTGCCGCCGCCGTCGTAGAGAAAGCCCCGGCACACAAGGCTTGCGGCGCCCTTTCCGAGGGTCTTTTCAATGGCGTGCTCAACTCTTTTTGCGTGCTCAAAATCCGTTTCCACCGTGTGAATTTTGAGCAGGGTCGGCTCCATATCGTCAAAGGGGAAAATGTCGTCCGGCAGAGTTTTCATGGAAAAGGCGTCGAAAACCGCGCACATAAGCCCCTCGAAGCTTCCGTCATAGGCAAAAACTAAAACTCCCCGGTCAGACATTCGATTCTGTCCTCCTTCGTGAGCACCGGCTGAAACAGCGAAAGCTGCTCCGCGCCGTAATCGGTAAAACCGCCCATCAGATTCGGCGAAATAATCGAGTAAATGAGCTGCTCCTCGTTATCCGGGATGCGCTGCATGGTTTTTCCGCCGCAGGTGATGAAAAACCGCGCCCGCTTGAGCACGATTCCCAAGTTTTTGAGCATATCAAAGTCAAGAGCGTGGGCTTTGCGCGCACGCAGAATTCGCTTTGCTCCGGTCACGCCGATTCCCGGCACCCGCAGCAGCATTTCGTATTCCGCGGTGTTCACCTCCACAGGGAACAAGTCCATGTGGCTTATCGCCCAGCTGCATTTCGGGTCAACCTCCGGGTGGAGCATGGGATGGTCGGGGTCGATAATCTCCCTCGCCTCGAAGCCGTAGAACCGCAGCAGCCAGTCCGCCTGATACAGGCGGTGCTCCCGCAGAAGCGGCGGGCGGGTATCAAGGGACGGCAGCAGGCTGTCCTCCTGCACCGGGATGTAGGCGGAGTAGTAGACCCGCTTCAGCCCGAACTTTTTGTAAAGCCCCTCCGTCAGATTCAGAATGTGATAATCACTCTCCGGTGAAGCGCCCACAATCATTTGGGTGCTCTGTCCCGCGGGAACGAAATGCGGCGCGTGGCGGTATTTGACCAAATCCTCACAGTTTTCCGCAATTCCTGTTTTAATGAGCTTCATAGGCTCCAAAACGCTGTGCTTCGTCTTGTCCGGAGCAAGGGAACTGAGCGACCGCTCCGACGGAAGCTCTATATTCGCGCTCATTCTATCCGCCAAAAGCCCAAGGCGGTAGGTCAGCGCAGGGTCTGCGCCGGGAATAGCCTTGGCGTGGATGTAGCCGTGGAAGCCGTATTCCTCCCGCAGAATACGCAGCGCCTCAAGCATTCGCTCCGTTGTCCAATCCGGCGAGCCCACCACCGCGCTGGAAAGGAAAAGCCCCTCAATATAGTTCCGCCGATAAAATTCAGCGGTAAGGTCGGCAACCTCCCGCGGGGTGAATGTTGCCCGCGGAAAGTCGTTTGACCGCCTGTTTATGCAGTATTTGCAGTCGTAGACGCAGGCGTTGGACATAAGAATTTTAAGCAGGCTTACGCAGCGTCCGTCCGCGGCGAAGGCATGACAGCAACCCTCCGGCAGCGCCGCGCCTATGCCGTCATTGCCGCCGCTGCGACCGCTTCCGCTGGAGGAGCAGGAGGCGTCATATTTTGCCGCTTCCGCCAAAATCGAAAGCTTTTCGTACATATCCATGCAAACGCCCCCTTTACGAACTTAGAACAGATGTTCTTTATATAGTATATAATACTCCGAAAGAACATATGTGTCAAGAAAGTTTACAAAAAAACATAGAATTTCTTTCAGGGAAAGAATATAATGCTTTTCAGCTTTTTATTCGGAGGAAATTAAAATGCAGGAAGTATTAAAAGTAGTTCTCGTCTGCCTTTTGGCAGGTGCGGGCGCAGGCATCGGCACGGGCTTTGCAGGAATGAGCGCCGCCGCGGTGATAAGCCCAATGCTTATCACATTTCTTGATATGCCCGCCTACGACGCGGTGGGAATTGCCCTTGCCAGCGACGTGCTTGCAAGCGCGGCAAGCGCATGGACGTACAAGAAGAACAAGAATATAGACATAAAAAACGGCATTATAATGATGGTTTGCGTGCTTTTGTTCACTATGGTGGGCAGCTATGTCGCAAGCCTTGTGCCGAACAGCACCATGGGCAGCTTTTCGGTTTTTATGACCATGCTTTTGGGAATAAAGTTCATTCTGAAGCCGGTGAATACCACGAAAGAGGCAATGCAGGCCGCCGACCCGCGCAAAAAACTTATCGGTTCGGTGGTGTGCGGCTGCGGCGTTGGCTTTATCTGCGGATTTATCGGCGCAGGCGGCGGAATGATGATGCTGCTTATCCTTACCACGGTGCTCGGCTACGAGCTTAAATGCGCCGTGGGAACAAGCGTATTTATTATGACCTTTACGGCGCTTACCGGCGCTGTGAGCCATTTTGCCATAGGCGGCGCACCGAACTGGACGGTGCTTGCGCTCTGCGTTGCGTTTACGCTGATTTTTGCGCAGATTTCCGCGAGAATTGCTAACAAAGCAAGCACCAAAACCCTCAACCGCGTAACCGGAATTGTGCTTGTGCTCCTTGGCGTGGTTATACTCGGGGTAAAATATCTGTAAGATTATACGGAGAGAAAAAGCGTCCGCCTTTCGGCAGACGCTTTTTTTTGCTATTCGCAGTTATATCCGGCGGCGCTGCCGCGGGTTATATCGCCGCTTCGCGGCGGTTATATCCGCCCTTCGGGCGGGTTATGTTTTGCCGCCGTAGGCGGCAAAGTTAATGTGTGCCGCGGGTCGCGGCACATTTCTATAGATAGAACACACTCAGGCAGCATTTTGCTCACCATTACCGCGGTGGCTCTACCCCTTCAAAATGTGCCCGCACGGCGGGCACACCTAAACTTTGCACCCAAAGGGGTGCAAAACATAACCCGCGGCTTTGCCGCGGACATAACCGCGCCGAAGGCGCGATATAACTTTTCGCCGCAGGCGAAAAATATAACTGAAATACGGTGGCAGCGCCGCCGTATTTCACTGCAAAACAGCCTTCCTGCATAACGCAGGAAGGCTGTTTTGCTTTTGGGGTATCTATGGGAAGAAATCTCATATTACATGGTATTTGTGCTCGGCGGATGTCCACTTTGCGAACTCCTCCTCCGTGGCGAGCACCTTATGGGTGCCGTCCACTGTGCGAAGCTCCCCGGCAAGGTAGTTAATTCCGCTGGTGAAATAGTCATACGCCATGGAAACGCGCTTTTTCTCCACCTCCGGGTTCGGGTGAGGTATGGCGGAGAGCAGGCTTTGGGTGTAGGGGTGAATGGGGTTCGAGAAAATCTCGTCGGTGGTGCCGGTTTCCACAAGATGTCCCAGATGCAGAACGCCTATTCTGTCCGAAATATACTTTACCATGGACAAATCATGGGCTATGAACAGATACGAGGAGCCGGTTTCCTCCTGCAAATCCTTCATAAGGTTCACCACCTGCGCCTGAATGGAAACGTCAAGGGCGGAAATACATTCGTCGGCGATAATCAGCTTCGGGTTCATAATAAGGGCGCGGGCTATGCCCACACGCTGACGCTGACCGCCGGAAAACTGGTGGGGATAGCGTTCCGCGTGCTCCGGCGCAAGGCCGACCTTTTGCAGAATACGGGCGATTTTCTCATCCCGCTCCGCCTTGCTTGAATACAGGTGATTTATGTCGAGTCCCTGCCCGATTATGTCCGCAACCTTTTGCCGGGGGTTGAGGCAGGCCATGGGGTCCTGAAAAATCATCTGCATTTCCGTGCGGAGCAGGTGATTTTCCTCCTTGCTCATTTTTCCGGTTATATCCACGCCGTCAAAAGTGATTTTGCCGCCGGTGGGGTCGTAAAGGCGGATTACGGAGCGGCCTATGGTGGTTTTTCCGCTGCCGGATTCGCCCACAAGCCCATAGGTTTCGCCGGGGTAAATTTCAAAGGAAACGTCGTCAACCGCTTTTACGGTGAACTTTTTGCTGATGGGGAAATACTGCTTCAGGTGCTCAACTTTAAGCAGAGGGATTCTTTCTTCCATATTATTTCGCCTCCTTCAGCATACGGTCAATTCTGCCGCGCAGCTCCTTGGGCATTTCCACCTTGGGGGCGTTGTCGTCCAAGAGCCAAGTGGCGGCGTAGTGGGTATCCGTCACTCTGAAGAGCGGCGGCTCGGCAATACTGTCGATATTAAGAGCAAATTCGTTTCTGGGGGCAAAGGCGTCGCCCTTTACCTCGTGAAGCAGGTTTGGGGGGCTTCCGGGAATGGCGTAAAGCCGCTCCTCGTCGGTGTCCAAATCCGGCAGAGCGGAGAGCAGTCCCCATGTGTAGGGGTGGCGGGGGTCGTAGTAAATCTCGTCAACGGTTCCCTTTTCGACGATTTTGCCCGCATACATAATGTTCACGAAGTCGGCAACCTTTGCCACAACGCCGAGGTCGTGGGTGATGTAGATAACGGAAATGCCCAGCTTGTTCTGAACCTCCTTGATAAGCTCCAATATCTTCGCCTGAATGGTAACGTCCAGAGCGGTGGTGGGCTCGTCGCAGATGAGCAGGTCGGGGTTGCAGGAAAGGGCGATTGCGATAACCACTCTTTGGCGCATACCGCCGGAAAGCTGGTGCGGATAGCTCTTAAAGCGTTTTTCCGCATCGGTAATGCCCACCATTTCAAGCAGCTCGATGGCGCGGCGCTTTGCCTCCGCCTTTGGGGTGTGGTAATGCCAAATCATGCCCTCCATAATCTGAGCGCCTATGGTCATGGTGGGGTTCAGGGAGGTCATGGGGTCCTGAAACACCATTGCTATGCGCTTTCCGTTTATGGTGCGGCGCATTTGCTTTTTGGAGAGGGAGAGCAGGTCTATGTTCTCCTCCTTGCCGTTTTCGTCTTTATAGGTAAACATGGCTTTGCCGGAGATAACCTTGCCGTTGGTATCAAGAATACCCACGGCGGTTTTTACGGTTACGGATTTGCCGGAGCCGGATTCGCCCACTATGGCGACGGTTTCGCCCTTGCGAACGGCAAAATCCACTCCCCGCAGGGCGTGAACCACTCCTGCGGTGGTGGCAAAGTCCACGGACAGATTTTCAACCTTCAAAATAAAATCATTGTTATTTTCGTTCATAAAATCCGTCCTCCTTTACATATCTTTCTGCTTGGGGTCAAGAGCGTCGCGCAGTCCGTCCGCCACAAGGTTGAAGCTGAGCATGAGCAGCGCAAGCACAATAAGGGGCGAAAGTATCATATACGGGTGCGTGGTAAAGCTCTTGTAGGAATCGGAAATAAGGGTGCCGAGGGAAGCCATGGGCGCCGGAATACCGAGTCCCACGAAAGCGAGGAACGCTTCGGTGAAAATTGCGTGGGGTATGGAGAACATGGTCTGGGTGATAATCTGACCTATGATGTTCGGCATAATCTCCTTGAAGATTATACGCATGGGCGAAGCGCCGAGAGTCTTGGAGGCAAGGACAAATTCCTGCTCCTTGAGCTTGAGCATTTGAGCACGGGCGATACGGCTCATGGGAATCCAGCCGGTAATCATCAGCGCGACTATAATTGCGCCGAGTCCGGGGCTGAGCACGAGTATCATCAGGGTGACTATGACAAGGTTCGGTATGGAGTTGAGGATTTCGGCGCAGCGCTGCATAATTGCGTCCACGCGCCCGCCGAAATAGCCGGAAATAAGTCCGTAGGACAGACCGAAAACAATATCCACCGCCACGGCGACCACTGCGATATAAAGGCTTATGCGGGTTCCCTCCCACACACGGGTGAAAATATCACGGCCGAGGTTGTCGGAGCCGAACCAATAGTAAACATCGTCGAACGCGCCGGTGTATTTATCCATTTCAAGCTCGATGTCGCCGACCTTTATGGTCTCTCTGCCGTCGAAGCCCAGCCATTCAAGCCCTTTGATACGCGGCGGCAGGTTCTGCTGAACTATATTCTGCTCGCGGTAGGTGTAGCCGCTGATATGCGGACCGATTACCGCGAAAATAATAATAACAATGATGAGGAAAAGACCGATTATTGCGCCCTTGTTCCGAACAAAGCGTACAAGCGCATCCTTCCAATAGCTTTGGGAGGCAAAGTTGGTGTCTACATGGGCGTGGATGTCGTTGTGGCGAAGCTCAAAGGCGTTTTCCGGAAGGGATGAATAATCAAAATTTTCAGCTTTCATGACTATCCCCCTTAGAAAGACGTATTCTCGGGTCGATGATTCCGTAAAGAATATCCACAAGCAGCATTATGCCGATATACATAACGCTGTAAACAAAAGAAAGTGCAATGGTGACGTTATAGTCGTTCTGCTGTATGGAACGAACCATAAGCTCGCCTATACCGGGTATTGCAAAGATTTTTTCGATTACAAGGGAGCCTGTCATGGTGTTTACAATCAGCGGACCCAAAACCGTGATAATGGGAATAAGCGCATTTCTCAGCGCATGGCGGACAATAAGCTTCGGGCCGCTTATGCCCTTGCTCTCCGCAAGGAGCATATAGTCGCTGTGAAGAACCTCGAGCATTTCCGTTCTGGTAAATCTTGCGATGTTCGCCATGGAGAACATGGAAAGCGCTATGGTGGGCAAAATCGAGGATTCAAACGGATTGTCGAGCTGATAAAGTATGGGCAGCCATGAAAGCTTGTAGCCGAAAACATAAAGCAGCGATAATGCGAAAACATATGACGGCAGCGAAACACCCAAAACGGATATTATCGTTGCTATGGTGTCGAAAATTGTGTTGTGCTTCAGCGCGGCTAAAAGACCGAGCAAAAGTCCGAGGGTTGCGCCGAGAAGCACCGCCTGTCCGCCGAGGCGGATTGAGGTGGGCAGCTTTGTCTGCAAAAGCTGCGTGATTGGTACGTTCGCACCGATACTGTAAGAAACGCCGAAGTCGCCCTTTACTATGCTGGCAACGTACTTGAAATATCGGACGTAGAACGGTTCGTTAAGACCGTATTTTTCATAAAGCTTATCTATTTGTTCCTGAGAAAGCTTGTCGTCGTTGAACGGCGAGCCGGGCATATACTGCAGCATGGTGAAAAGGAGCAGAAGCAGCACCAAAATCGCCACTATGGAATACAGTACACGCTTGAATATGTATTTCTTCACCGGGGAAGTCCCCTTTCTTTTTCTATCTTCTCAAAATAGCCCCAAAATGCCAAGTAAAAAACGATACAGTGACCCGCTTGAGGCGGGTCACTGTAAAATAGATTTATGCCTCTTTTTTTCAAGCCTGTAATCAGCCGATTACAACATTGTTATAAACTCTGTTAAGACCAACGGAGTGGAACTCTACGCCGGAAACATTGGACTTGATAAGGCAAGCGTCACACGCCTGATATACGGGGAGGATAACCGCTTCGTCAGCGATGATCTGCTCTGCATCCCGGAATGCAGCCCAGCGGGCGTTTACATCAACGGCAAGCTTGCCGAACTTGATGTCGTTGAGCAGCTCCATGTATGCGTCGGAGTGCCAGCTGCCGTAGTTGTGAGTGTAGCCGTCGGTCCAAAGATCGAAGTAGGTAAGCGGGTCTGCGTAGTCGGGTCCCCAACGGCAGAAGCCGAGGTCGTAGGTGTGAGCCTTCATAAGGTCGGTACGCTCTTTCTTCGGCAGAACTTTAAGCTCAATCTTGAGTCCTTCAAGGTTCGCCATAAGCTGCTCTGCGATGAAAGCAACAACGTTGTTGGAGGTGCCGTCGTCGTCGAAGATGATGGTGTAGGACAGAGAGCTTACGCCAAGCTCTTCAAGGCCTTTCTTCCAATATTCCTGAGCTTTTGCAACGTCATAGACGTTTACGTTGATGTCGGAGGTTTCACGGTAGTCCTTGCCGTCGGGACCGGTTGCAAGATCCTGCGGTACGCACCAGTTTGCGACAATGGAGCCGTTTTTAAGAATGTTGTTTACGATTGCGTCTTTATCGAACGCCATACCGATAGCTTTGCGGATGTTGGCATTTTCAAGACCGTTTTTCGCAGAAACGTTCGGAGAGAGATACCAGAGGTAGCCGGTCATAATGGAATGGAACTCCGGATCGCTCTTGAGGATTTCAGCCAGCTCGGAGGAAAGCTTGCAGATGTCAAGCTCGCCGTTCTGATATGCAAGGTATGCGGACTGAGGATCAAGGATTACTTTATAGTCGATGCCGTCGATTTGAATTTTGTCGGCGTCATAATATTTGTCGTTCTTTCTTACGGAGAAGCTCATGGCAGCAGGCTCATATTCGGCAAGAGCGAAGGGGCCGTTGCTGATGTAGTACTGCGGAGCAGAACCGTAAAGCTCGCCGCACTGTGCGGCAAAATCGCGGTTAACGGGATAGAAAACCGGGAAGAACATAAGAGAATCGAAGAAAGCGCAGGGCAGACCGAGCTTTACCACGAAGGTTGCTTCGTCAACCGCCTCAAAGGACTGGATACCTGCGGTTTTGAAAAGGGAAGCATACTGTGCCGGATCGTTTTTGTCAATGCATCTTTCCCAGCCGAAAACAAAGTCGTCTGCGGTTACCTTTGCGCCGTTGGACCAGTACGCCTCACGGAGGTGGAACGTCCATACAAGACCGTCGTCGGAAACCTCATAGGTTTCCGCAATTCCGGGAACTGCCGCGCCGGAAGCGTCAACCTTGAAAAGTCCTTCGATCATGGTGCCGATAACTTCAAAGTCATCGCCGGCGGAGGTACGCTTGGGGTCGATGGATTCAAGCGCTGCGGTAATGTGGGATTTTATAACTTTGCCGCCGGAGGAGAGCTGTTCGCCGCCGCTCTGGGATTCACCGCCGCTTTGACTTTCGCCTTCGCCCTTATCGCAGGCCGCAAAGCTGAAAACCATAACAAGTGCAAGAAGCAAAGCAAGGATTTTGTTAAGTTTCATTAGTTTCACCTCAAATTCAATATTTTTTGTAAGCTTTTGAATAACTCTTTTTTAAAAGTTTCATCACTATGGGTGCTATTTTATACCTAAAGCGGTTCGTTGTCAATAGGTTTTATGAAATTTTTTTGTAAAAAATGCGAAAAAGTTGCCCACAGCGCAAAAACACCTGTATTCCACCTGTGTAGCTTCTATTTTTACTTCAAGTGCCTGTCCTCATTTTTCCTTGATTTAATCAGCTTTTGCAGGCTTTGCTGCAAAAGCGTTTGTTCCGTGATTACTTTTAATTCCCATACATTTTATGAATGTATAATTGTATAATTATGCATTGCGACTACAACAATGTGTCGTTTTGACTTGCTAAATTGATTTTGCAGCTTTAATTTTTGCTGCTTGCATATATGTTTCCCTGCCGTACAAATTACAGGCGTTTTCCCTCCGTGGCGGATTTTTTTGCCGCCGAAACGGTTCCCCGTATGCAAAAAAGCACCCCTTTCCTAACGGAAAGGGGTGCTCTGCAATAAAATTCATCAGCCGATTTCGGCAAGTATCATATCCACTGCCCTTTGCTCAAGGGAAAAATCCGTTTCCCGGTAATCCTCGCCGAGCACAAGGCGCAGAAGCTCCCTCAGCATAAGGGGATTTCGCGCCAGAACGGGGCCGAGCACCCATGTGGCAAAGAGGTTTCCCTTTCGGAAGCCCTCCTCTGCGCCCACGGCGCCCTCTCCGCCGAGGTTTTTGCTCACCTTGAAGAGATTGGGCTTGTCCTCGCCGAAGGCGACCTTTTCGCAGCGGTAGTAGGTTCCGAACATCCTCTGCTCCGGGGCAAATTCCGGAACGAGCACCGCGTCGCTGACGTACATTCCGTCAAATTCGGCGCAGGTGCAGTCGAAAATTCCCATGCCCTCGAAGCTTTCGCCGCCCAAGAGAGAAAAGCTTTTGCCGAGGAGCATATTCGCGCTGCCGGTAAAGAGCATGGGCACGCCCTTTTCCATGGCGGCGGCGAAGCTCTCCCTGCGGCGCAGGAAGTCCGTGCTCACGGCGGCAACGTTGCGGGGCTTTCCGTGGCAGACGAACACCATATCAAAGGCGGCGAAGTCCGCCTCGTCCCCCACTCCCCCGGTGAGCACCTCGTATTCGCAGCCCATTTCCTCAAGGCGGTTCGTAAAGGCGGTGACGTTCATGGTATCGCCGTTCAGCTCCAAGGCCTCGTTATAAAGATTGAGTATCCTTATCTTTCTCATAGCTTTCTCAGCTCCTTCATAAGCGCGGCGTCGTTCTCCGCGTGCAGCAGGTTCATTATGCAGATATCCCCCTCGGTTTTTTCGAGGCAGGCTTTTATGTCCTCGGGTCTGTCGCAGATTTGAATTTTGCTCATATCCATGCCGCCCAGCTTCATACGAACCGCAAGGTCGTACCTGCGCTGACCGCAGATTATGATATAATCCGTGCCGCGCAAATTCTCGTAGGCAACATCGTACATAAAGAGCACATCCTTGTTGTTCGTGTGGAACATATTGTCCGCTATGATAATTGCCGTCACCGGGGACTGCTTTTCCGCCACGAACTGCACGCTCTGGTCAACGGAGGCGGGGTTTTGCTTTGTAAGAATAAGCTGTGCTTTTCTGCCCATAACCGTCATTTCCTCGTATCTGCCGGTAACGCCTATGTCGAAGCTCTCCGCGGCGGAAAGCACCTTTTCAAGGGGCAGGCGAGCCGCCTCGCAGCATACTGCGGCGGCGGTTACGGTGTTGAACATAAAATAAGTCGCGTCGAAGGTCAGCTTTACGGGAACGCCGTTCACCTTGAGGGAGGCATTCGCAAAATCGAGATCGGTTCCTATATAATCGGGCTTCGGGCACTCAAAGCCGCAGCTTTCGCAGCGGAATTTGCCCACATGGTTATAGTGGTAATACTCGTAGGAAAGGGTGTGCATACATTTCGGGCAAACGCGGGCGTCGTTGGTGCCGCCGGTGCAGCGCTTTGTGGAGCGTTCGTTTTCGCCGAGGGCGAACCAAATAACCGGGTTGTCCCTGTTCCACGAAAGCTGCTGAGAAACCGGGTCGTTGGCGTTTAGCACGAGAGTTGTACCCTCCGTAATGCCCATTTTGATTTTTTCCAGAACTATTTCCGGACAGCAGTTCCGCATAATCTGATCCCGCAGTAGGTTCACCACCACAAGATAGTCCGGGTGAATTTCCCTGACCAAAAAGCGCAGCCAACGCTCGTCGATTTCGATAACGGAGTAGTCCGCCTTCACTCTGCCCCCCATGGTGCAGCCGCAGAGCAGCGCCGTGGTAACGCCGCCGAGCATATTGGAGCCGTAGCTGTTATTTATGACGGAAAAGCCGTTTTCCCGCAGAATATGAGTAATCATATTCGAGGTGGTGGTCTTTCCGTTGGTGCCGGTAACGCAGATTATCTTTCCGTCGAACCTGAGCCTGTCGAGCACATGGGGGCAGACCGCTCTGGCGATGTCGCCGGGCTTTGCCGTGCCCTTGCCCACCAGTTTTCCGACGAGCCAAAGTATTCTGCACAGGCAGATGGCAATAAAAAGCCTCATTTCAAGCAAACTTCCTTTATACTATATTATATTGGTTAGGAATTAGGAGTTGGGAGTTGGCACGGAGGTAACTGAGCGCAAATCTCGGCTCCCCTGTCCTCTGCAAGGCGAACTGAGCGCGTTCTCGGCTCCCCTGTGCTCGGCAAGGCTAATTGAGCGCGTTCTCGGCTCCCCTGTGTAAGGGGAGCTGTCAAGCCTTTC
>OIWT01004085.1_pt1 | contig 12337 bp, 19 predicted proteins | sample 1587701 | NCBI WGS metagenome assembly OIWT01 (sample SAMEA3888904, study PRJEB22519) | human gut metagenome | biome: human gut; feature: human-associated habitat; material: faeces | place: Denmark | collected 2009 | reverse complement strand
CAGTTCCTTCAATCTCTCACAGTCCTTCACCCTGAACCGAGATGACACACCCTCATCAGATGAAGCAGATTTTCGTGAAAAGCAGTTCTTTCCAATCACCACTCTCTCCAACTGACCCAAACCAACGATATCCAATCCAGTCACGTACTGGAAGCTGTGGGAGCCAATCTCAATGTCCTTGATGGATTCCCACCTCGAGAAGTCAAGAGTATTCAACTGCTTTTCATTGCAACAACAACAGTCGACAATGAATCGAGTGATAGAAAAAGAAAGAGTCCTCGCTTCCAAGATACTGTGAACATTTGCGTTGGGATTGTGATGTGGAACGGAAGGATGATTCATGAAGGCTCCAGCGTCTATTCCTCATCATCCCTTGAAAAACGTACTCTCCACTGCACATTCATCCACCTTATCAAAGGCGCATCGCGGGAGAACCACTCGATTGAGATTTGGCATGTCTAGGAGTCAATTGAGGAGAGAAGAAGAACTCTCAAGAACGACATTACGCACTCCGGAGAAGGATTCACCGTCTTCATCTTCGGCAATGAATGTGGTGAGTTTTGGCAAGTCTATTCCTTACTCAAACAACAGTAAACCACTTTGGAGCAATACCTTTGTGCAGATATACTCACTACCGCAGAATGCACTTCCACCGAGACGAGTGGAAGTCAATTCAGGCAAGTCTATTCCTCACTTCACTCTTTGAGAACCACCCCTGATGATCAATGAAGCCAAATAGAAACTACCGCTGCCATCATTCACTCTTCCCATCTCAATCACTTCCAAACGATCGTTCTCCTCAATCTCGCACAAATCATAACTCCAAAAGGATTTGTGACCAATCATCAACTCTCTTATCAATGGGCACTTCTTCAAACAGAAGCTGCCCTTGTGCCCCATAAAGCTGCTGGCTCCAATCACCACTCTCTCCAACGCTTTCATCCCGATCAGTTTCAACTCCATTACATTCTTGAAGCAATCATCACCCACCTCCAACACTCTCAGAGCAGACACGAGAGAGAAATCAACACACTTCCATTCCTTTTCATTGCAGCAGTGACTGGGTACAATCAATTCTTGAATGCAGTTGTGAAGGAGCTGATTCACGTCTCTCAGCATCCCTCTCGTTTCCAAGTGATCACCATTGATCCATTCCCCTTCATACACCACGTTCCCATTTCGATCATAGTGAACGCCTCTTCCCCATCGCTTTCCTGCACACCAATTCCCTTCATACTCAATCTTCTGAATATCAGAGTAATACAGAGTGCCATAAAGCATATTCTCACTTCCAATGCGAAATCCTTCATAGCGCTTCTCTCCCTCATCATCGTACAATACTCCCCAACCATATGGTTCATTGCCATCAACATCTCCTTCCCATCTCTCTCCCTCATCATTCAAGTTCAATACTTGATTGTGCTCAATTCCGCTCACGGCCTTTCCATTCACTCTCAACAACTGCCGTTTTTTCACATCTGCCACTATTACAATATTTTCTGTTGTTATCACTGCAATTGCGCCCTCCTTGATGCCAATCCCTTCCTTCATATGATATACACCCTTTTCATAGCAAATCGAATAGAAAATACGCTGAAAACTACCAGCACCCTCAACGAACGTCTTCAAACTCACATCCTCCGTCTCTCTCCTTTTCGCTTCACTTTCACTCATTTCGCTTCACTGATATCCGAACAAACACGCTGCAAATTACTTGTTCCAGCGGCAAGAGAACATCTGGCCCTTCTCCTTATCCAATCGCTCAAAGCCCTCGCCCATGGTGGCGTCGCGCAGGCACTGAATCAGCGCGCTGGGCAGTCTGCCGCAGCGGTAGCTGTCCACGTACGCCAGCGCCGCCATGTGTGTGGAGGCCGTAATTCCAGCCACCACCGTCAGCGTACACACGCGACGCCACGCCGCCTGCTGCGCCGCCAGCTCCTTGCCCACCTCCTCCGCCAGCAGCAGGTTCTCCAGCTCCGGCGCCTTCTCGAACACCGCAGCGATCCTGTCCGTCAGCCATACACCCCACACTCACTTCTTCAGCAGCGCGCAGCGGATCACACAGCCGCCGCGCAGCACGCGCGCCACGGCCGCCAGGTCCACCTTCCACTCGTGCTGCGCAGAGGCCGCGGCCAGCAGGCTGAAGGCCTGCGCGTACAGCACGAGGCGCGCGCAGGCGTAGGCGTGCAGCTGGTCCTGCAGCACCGCCTGTAGGTCCAGGTGCGCCCAGTCGAACTTGGGCGCCTTCAGCGCGTTGGTGACTACGCCTCAGCCTTGCAAATCATACTCACTCTTGCGACGCGCGTCCTTGTCGATGGAGGCGTACCGCGCGTAGATCGCGTCCGCCACGATCGACACGTCGCAGCGCTCCGCCACGCTCTCCGCCAGCGTGTCCACGCCGCTGCGCTTGGCGGGGGCCTGGTCCTGGATGCGGTCCACCAGGAAGGCGTCGCTGGGCTTGCAGCCGTCCACGTCGGAATCCTTCTTCAGCAGGATCGTGGAGGTGATGTCCAGCAGGTAGCTCTCCTGCTCCGTCTTGTTCCACTCGGCGAAGGTGTCCGCCATCTCCTGGTTGTTGAGACGCGCATGGCGCATCACATCGTACGCCTCGGCGAGCAGCTGGCACTCGCCGATCTCGATGGAGTCGCAGATCATCTTCGCGTAGCTGGCGGCGGAACCCTCACCCACACGCGCGACGCAGGGATGATCATCCACGGCGGCAGCCACCTTCGTCAGCAGGGGCTCCACGGCGGCGTACGCCTCCTGCGGGCCCGACACGAGGAAAGCGGGGCCCTTGCGCGCATCTGTGTCCGAACCGGCGATTCCCATCGTAATGTACTGCACTCCCTTCTCCTGCATGTCCGCCGCGCGACGGGCGTACTCCGCAACGGAATCCGTCGAGCCGTCCACCACGATGTCTCCCGCCTAGGAAATGAAGGCAAGAATCGAAGTGCAAACCTCCATGAAGGGCACCACCTTCTGGATGTTTCTATCAATGGAAGAACCGTTACGCGCGAGGAACAGAACAACACGCGGCGTCTTCAGGTTCTTGCAGAACTCCTCGGGCTAAACACATTAGAGGAGGGAGAGGAAAACGCGTACGTCCTTAATTCCGCGCACCTTCTCCTCCAAGTCGTCCTTTTCAGCCAAATCTGTGCACTCTTTGATCTACATGGAATAATCAAAGGATAACGATGGATCCTACCTTATCCGAGGATTTGTTTCCCACCGTCACCAACAGTCCCTTCGACGCCATATTGAGGGCGAGGTTAATGCCCTGCGAGGTCAGACCGTAAATACCAATATCAGAAGACATTTGATGGGGAGAATGCGAGTGGTGTGATTGATTTCAATGCTTTTCGGCTCTATTGAAAGGAAGGATGTGAGCATGTTCTGTATGTTTAAGGAAAAGGGATTCGTGGGGATTGCGTGGCAATGGGTGCGTAGTAAAAGGAAAGGGGATTTTGAAACGGCGTATGTCAGCAGTCGGATAGCACACATCGGGATCACAGAAGAGGAAGCGGTCATTCCCTCCTTTTCGCAATGGCCAACATTCTGGCAGACAATAAGAAACGGGCTGTTGCGAAGGAGTCTGGAGATTTGCTGCGAGTTGGGGTTGTTTGTGCGTGATCATGCGAAGGACAGCAGAACCCACATTCGTGTGGGAAATCGACTCGTCGGAAAGGAGATGGTCAATATCCAGATGAAGGGAAGACACTACGTGCCGTTGGAGAACTTAAACACGGCAGAGACAGAGAAACTGCATTTGGATGATGTACTTCTGCTTATCATTGTGCTTTAATGATGTAGGAGGATTGGGTGACGGCTGGAGTGGTTCATCGACGAGTGACTGGAAGCACGCAGTCTGGGAGACCGCTATTCTATCTGCAAATTACAGACATGAAGGACACTTACGTGACGCTATTCCCGCATGGATCAGAAACACAGTACCCCACCATTCCGCAAGGGGGGTTGGTCTACATCCTTAATCCCACGATCATTCCATCTAGAGATGGATCGCAGAAGGTGGCGCTGTCGATTTCCAACAGCAGGTGCCTCATCCATATCGGCCAAGCCGTTGATTACGGTGTTTGCTGCGCCACTCAGCGCAATGGCTTAAAGTGCATGAACGCTGTAAACAAGGAAGTGAGCCGCTATTGCCTGTATCATATCCGCAAAACACAGGAGGATGTGAACACGATGCGATGTGAAGTGAGCACCGGTTATTGCGATTGCTTCTACTTGACATCCTAGAACTGCTGACAAAGAATATTGTCGCGAACAACCTATCCGAAGGGCGATTTCAGATTGGGAAGGAGGTCATCGACTTTCGGAAGAAGGAACAGAAGCAGGGAGTCAGCATCGCAAAGCTGGCGGGTTTGAAGGAGTGCAAAACACAGATTGTTGATGGGGTTCGAGTTGGTGGTTATGTTGCGTCTCGCATGCTGGAGAAGAAGAAGGAAGAGGAGAGAAAGCGAAGGAGGAAGGAGGAGAGCGAATTGCCACAGAAGAAGCCCCAGCGCGTTTCCCTGGATTCCGTGCCCCTTTTGGGAAGGGGCGTCTCATCCAATGGCATGATCGACCTAGAGGAGGACGAGAATGATCGCCAACAGAAGATGCACGAAATCAGGGAGAAACTGGATCAGCTGCAGGAGGAGAAGAAGACAAAGAAGATAGAACAGGCAAAGCAAATCCCGCTCACACCGACGGGTAATTCCGTGTTTGACGCGCTTATGAAGGCAACTACATCATCTTTGGAACAGCAGAAGGAGGAGGTGCTGAAGAAGCGAAGTGCCTACGCGGAGAAGGAGCTGAGAGAGCAATTGCGCATTGCCCAGGAGAGAGAAGCGTTGCTGGAGAAGAAGGAAGAGGAGAGGCTAAAGGTGACCAGTCTTGACGTGGTTTGCTACTGGTGCCACAATTGCAAGAAGTTCGTGGAGAATGGACTTGGTCGCGAGTACTGTGAATCTTCCGGACACTATCTGGAGATACGGCATGAGAAGAAGCGCATGTTCGAGTGCATGCAGTGTCATTCGCGTAAGAGCTTCATCGGAACCGAAAAGCCAGTAACGCCGTGTGGATGTGGCAATGTGCTGTGGTGTTTGTGTCCATTCTTCAAGGAGAAGGCCGTGAAGACGGAGAAGTTGAAGATCACTCCGGATAGTGTCCATCTGCTCTATTGCCATGAAGCTAAAACGGGGGATTGGACTTGTTTGTTTGATCAACGCATTCCTGTTGTTGCAGCATAACGAGGTGGCTATAGTATTTGTTCTTTGTAGTTTAATAAAGGGATTGATAATACAGATGGATAGGAGGGGGATTCACCAACACGATCCATTCCATGGTTCTGAGAAGCTCTTATGATTTGTTATTCCTTATGGTTGATGTTAGTACTCTATTTCTGGTTTTTAAGGTCCGCTTTCCAGATTTGACTCTATCCTATGAAATAAAAGTGGAATTCAACGCTATGGATGGGATACAACCAATCATTCCAAAGCTATGGATTGTTCTTGAACCAGTCCCCGTCATCCGTTTCGCACCCATTCCCTTATATCCATTATGCGAGTTTGAGAGTAAAGAAACGAGTGCAATGAGCTAAATCACGATTAGATTAAGAACAACGAGTGTGCTCGCCACTTCTTGATGATCACACGCCACTGAACATGCATTCTCAGGTAGTTGGAATCCCAGTACGGTTTTGGGTTATTGGATGAATGCGGAATAATATGCATACGATGGAAGAAGAACAGATACTTCGTAAAGTGGAGTGGCGTTTGTGGGTTGAATTACCGCAAATGAACCTCGATATCCCTGCGCAAGAAGTTGCAATCAGGAGGGACATCCTATTGGACTACGTGGAGGAGAACATCAGGGAACTGCTAGAAGCGGCAGCCATTCCTGTTGTACAGAGGAATCGATACACCGTCGTCCATAAGGGCTTCCTCCTGCTTCTATTCTCTCTATTCGGATTCAACGGTTCGCGCGAGTTGATTGGTTTGGGGAACGCTATCAACGATGATCTTCACTTTTGGGTCTACGGTGCGAGGGGGAATGGGAGGTGGAACAAGTACCGAACGGCGTTTTACGACTTCATTAGGAAGTTGAAGGAGAGGAAGGACGTTTTTAGAGTGCAGAAGGGTGTTCCGGATTCCCAGCACGCGTCCGGCATGTACAAGACCTATTACTCCTACGTCCTCGATTGCTATCTGCAGAGTGTGAACAAAGATCATGTTGTGTACTATTATGACCGGGTGTACTCCTTCAAGCGAGGGTACTGGCAGGCGGGATCCATGCGAACTGGGCCTAAACGCCTCAGTGATCCTTACGTGGTGCCTTGCGACGATACAGAACAGCCAGCGGATCATCAGCACGATCAGCATGATGCTAAAGCCCTACCGGCGTTACTCACACTTCCGGACCCTTGTCTACAAACGGCTGCTTCAAACCACAATTGTTTTCTACAGTCGAATTCTGTATCTCCGTTGCAACTCCCTGGATCGAAGTCTTATGGAGAGGACAACCACCAACGAGAGTGCCCCTTCGGGCCGTTGATGCGAGAGGAAGGAGTGTTGGAGGATGGAAGAGAAGACTGCGATTGGATGGAGAGGATTGCTCCTGTTGAGGAGAAAGTGGTGACAGTTTCTGATCCTATGGCTATGGAAGACCTAGTTGAGAGTGTGGACGCCTTTAGTGCTTCACAATCTGTTGCGGACACTGCAGACTCTCTTGCGCTGTCCGAGAGTCCCTTCATTCCTATGGAAGATTATTGCTGGTAAGGATGCCAAGAACCATGTGCTTTGTTATTATTATTACTCCTTGTGCGTGAATTGTGTTTGTTTCTATTGAAGAGATAGCCTTTCAAGGGATTGTTTGGCGTTAGGCAGAGCCATGTCACTTTGGAGTGGAGAAAGCGACTGTTTCTTCTTTGATAGTGCGCCACATAAAACACACCCACTTCCTTCACCTCCTTTACCATGCACTTGCTCACAAAGTCTACAAATGCAGGAGGGTGATTGGAGGAGGACAGAGAAGGTAGAGCATCGTTCGTGATGCATCCATCCAATGCGCTCTTTCCTTCCTCCATCTCAACCAACGAAATGCCCAGCGACCACACATCACTCTTCAGCTCCGCCTTCCCCTCACGCACTTCAGGCGCCATGTATCGCGATGCAACATGGCCCGTGTCCCTCAGAGAGCAGGAATGCTCCAACGGAGTTGTCAAACCGAAGTCGCCTAGTTTAATGACTCCCGATTCCGCGATTAGCAAATTGTCCGGATGCACGTCCTAATCACTTACTTGCACTCATTACAGATTATACCATAAATAATATGGCGATCGTGAAGATACAGCAATCCCAACAAGCAACTACTTGCAATCGCGCGAAGAGCATCCTCGTTCAGCTTCTCACCCCTTTCCAGAAAGTGAGCGATTGAGCCGCAACGACAGTACTCCATCAGTATCTAGGAGACTCACCCCAGTTTTAAACTACGAGCCCACAACTTGTTTCCCACTTTCAGAATGTCGTTATATCTCACGAGAAACGGATAATTGCATTTCTTCAACGATTTGACCTCTTCCTGGAGGAGCCACTCGTCTTGCACAATTCGCACCTTTTTTACAGCCACAGCGTCACCGGATATCATATCTTCCGCCACATACACTTTTCCATAGCTTCTGTTCTTCATAATCGCATTGACACACGTATCCCTCTCCCAGCTTGTCTTTCATCTTATATCCATACGCTGTATTCGGATTCACTATGACTATCCTTCATAGTACATTTCTGTGAGCCTCACTTCTTTACTACTCCTTTCACTTCCATTTGCTCTTGCTAGGATTCTTACAGCATTTGTCAACAATGCAACACCATTCCCGCATCGCAACGCAATCAACTCCCTGTCACTGTAAACACACAATAACCACACTCTTCAAACCATTGCAACTGCCACTCTCGAAATGTAACGCTGTTCATCCTCCAGAAGGGCGTTTCATCCCCTGTTTCATGAGTCATTTCTTCGTAAGCACTTCATATGATCGACTTTTTCTGCATTTTTACGACCACGGGACTCGTTCTGTGGTCGAAGACCTTCTGTGAGATTGTCGGGAAGCCGGTGAATAATCTCATCAAAAACGTTCTTCTGGCGGAAAGAACAAACGAGAAGCAGTTTATCGAGGGACAGTACGTGCTGAAATGGTCCCTGAACAACGATCTCGGCGTTGTCTTTGTTGTGGTGTATCAGCGCGTGCTGCAGCTACCCTACATCGATGATCTGCTCGCTTCTGTGAAGAGGTCGTTCACCGCCACGTTTGAAGGAGAGTTCCCTCTTTCTGGACTGTATGTATCCCTATTCCGTTGTAACACATAGGAAGGAATTCGATTTCGATGTCCAGTTCACGCAGATTCTCGATGCTGTCGAAGATGTGTCTTCTCGTGCAAAGAAGCCTACCGTTTGTTTCATTGGTTGAAGTAATTGCTAGTTCAGCATTTCCCGTGTGAGCCGGTTGAATAACCGTCGAAGGGAGAGCGATGTGATTGGAATGAGGCGCCATGACGTGTAGGCCACGGCGACCGACTCTGCAGCGAGCGAGGAGCCCGCCTCCAGCGATACGGACAGTGTGCAGGAAGAGGAGAACATGCGTCCCGTTCCTCGCTATATCAGCAAGAAATCGCAAAAGAAGGAGAGCAAGAGCAAGGCGCCGAAGAAGCCGAAGAAGAGCAAGTTCCTGATGGACGATGATGACGTGGACGTGGATTCTCTGGACAGGAGCGTTGGCGGCGAATCGACTGCATCCGACGTTGTCGAAAACTTCGTTGCTGCTCCCTCTTCCTCTCCCCATTAGAATGAATCCGAAATGGACATCAACGAAACGCCCGCCACGTCCTCGTCTTCGTGGGGCCTGGGGAAGCTGACGGGCTTCATGAAACGTCTCGTCGGCGAAACACCCATCACGGAGGAGGAGCTGACGCCGGTGATCGACTCGCTGAAGAAGAAGCTTGTGGAGAAGAATGTGGCGACGGAGATCGCGGAGTCGATTTGCGAGAACGTGAAGACGAAGCTGTTGGGCAAGAAGCTGGGCGGTCTGACGAGCGTGACGAGCGTTGTGCGCGAGTCGCTGGAGGAGAGTATTGAGTCGATTCTGACAACCAAGTCGTCCATTGACATTCTTCGCAAGGTGCAAGAGTACAAGCAACAGAACAAGACCTACAGGTGTTCGAGGGAGCGCGAGTTGAGGCGTAGCATCGTCTTTTGTGGCGTGAACGGCGTGGGCAAGAGCACGTCCCTCTCCAAGGTGGCCTACTACTTCAAGAGCAAGGGCCTGCGCGTGCTGCTGGCCGCCTGCGACACCTACCGCTCGGGCGCCGTGGAGCAGCTGCGCGTGCACGTGGACCGCCTGGGTCTGGACCTGTTCGAGCGCGGGTACACGAAGGACCCGTCGGACGTGGCGTACAACGCGCTGAAGTACGCGAACGACAACGGGTTTGATGTGTGCCTGATCGACACGGCAGGCCGCATGCAGAACAACGAGGGGCTGATGCGCAACCTGGTGAAGCTGGTGAACGTGAACAAGCCGGATTTGATCTTGTTCGTGGGCGAGGCGTTGGTCGGCAATGATGGCGTCGACCAGCTGAAGGAGTTCAACCGGGTAGGGATGGGGGCGGAAATGGACTCTAGGCGCTGCACGACCTCTCGGACTTGCCCGAGCCCAGACTGGTGGACGGCATTGTCCTGACCAAGTTCGATACGATTGACGACAAGGTGGGCGCCGCGCTCTCCATGGTGTACTGCACTGGAAAGCCCATTGTGTTCGTGGGAACCGGTCAGAAGTACACCAACCTGAAGCGGCTGAACGTGAAGGATGTGGTGAACCTCCTTCTCAATTAGGGTGCATGGTGTGTTTGTTAGAGACGTGGGAATGGGGTGTTGTTTTAGCGCGATTTGGAAGGAGTCTGTGTGTGAGTGTGTGACAGATCGTTGTTGAATGGGTATTGCGGGATTCCAAGTGAGCGGGGACTCTTCTATTTCTATAGGTTATATGGGCAAGGAGGAGTATAGCAGATGAGGCTGGAGATAAAAGGATGGCATACCTAACACGGTTGGCGAGATTGGTATGGGGTGGAATCTACTGGCTTTTGATAGTGATTTCAAGATGTCGCTTGAGTGCTTTTTGCATGGAATCCAGTGGATGGTGGATACAGCGAATACGAACGGAGATCGCTCTAGTCTAGTCCTGAAGTGGTACAAACAAGATGGGTTGTCGTTAGGAACAGCTGTAACTACAATCGATTATGATGTTTTGGATTATTATAGTATTGTGGCTATTCTGTTCTTATGAGTGAATTTGGTGTAGTCGCTGTCACGCATGGAACAAGCTACAAGTGAGCATGCGGGTGAAATTGAAACATGTGTGGAAGAAACAATGAACTGGAGATACTGTTGGAGAGCGGGGGTGATGTCTAGGAATGAGGGAGAGGAGGAAGAAAGACTCTTCGTGTGAACGGTTTTCTTGTATTTGAAAGCACGACCCTTGGTAAGAGTTACAGTGGTGAGAGAGGGCATATCTGTTTGTGAGGATAGAGTAATGGATGTTACCCTCCAGAGTGATGGAACGAGGATAGCAGAATGTACAACCGTTCCCTGGAGTCGTGAGTGATGCGAGTTTAGGCAAGTCTATTCATCACTTCATTTCATCATCACCACTTCGCATTATCAATTCAGTTGAATTAACATACTGATGGAACTTCAATGCACTTATACCAAATTGAATGGAAGTCAATTCTGACAAATCTACTCTTCATTCTCTTCTCAAAGATACACTCTCAAACACGACACGAGCACAAAATAAGAATGTATAATCACCAAACAGAAGTGATTTCAAACTAGGTAAGTCTAGAACTCATCTCCTTCTTTAAGTATCACTCTTCAACTCCAAGGAAGCATAAAAGAAACAGTAACTATCTTTATTCAAGTGTCCCATTTCAATCACTTCCAAAGAAGGTAGATTCTCAATCACACACACAGCGTAATTATTGAAGGAAAAACGACCAATCTTCAGTTCTCTCAACCTCTCACAATCCTTCAACTCGAAATGACTATTCGATTTAACTTGGCATGGCAAATTACTCTTCTCTTTCGTGAAGCAATTCCATCCAATCACCACTCTCTCCAATTGATTTAACCCAATCAATTTCACTTCCTTCACAAACCTAAAGCAATCATCTCCCACTTGAAGCACCCGCAACTTGGACATGAAAGATAAGTCCAACACTCTCCATTCTATTCCATTACGACTGTTGTTACTCACGATCAGTTCTTCAATGCGATTGTGAAGGAGTTGATTCTCTTCATTCAGTACAACCCTCTTCTCCAAATGCTGATCATTCATCCATTCTCCATCAAACACTGTCTTTCCAGTGCGGTCATACTGAACGCCTCGTCCCCAGCGCTTTCCTTCAAACCACTCTCCTTCATACTCAATTACTCCAATGTCAGCGTAGTACCGAGTGCCATAACACACATTCACTTTTCCAATTCGGAATCCCTCATACACCATTCTGTTCTCACTGTCATACACCACACCCCAACTATACGGTTCATTGTTTAGCACATTGCCTTCCCATCGCTCTCCATCATCACTCAAATCCAATACTTCATTCGTCTTCATTCCCTTCACATCCTCTCCATTCACTCGCAACAACACATGCCAGTCAACAACCACTATGATCACTCCATTCATACTCAATTCCAACAACACAGACGAAGATGCTTCAGCTAGTCCTTCGTGGTATCCATACAATCCATCATGATTATGCAACACCAGATACGCATCCTTCACATCCTTCTTCAATGTCATTTCACAGTATTCTTGATATTTCAGGATCCTCACCAATGGAATCAACACTTCGTTCTCTCCTTCTTCACACTCCTTCACAAATGGATGCTACTCATCATTCTCATCTCATCACACTCACATTCATCAACTCCTTCACACTCCGTCTTTCGCTCTTTTTCATCTCAAAACAATTCTGAAGGAAGTATATCAAATCAGAAGAGCGGATTATACCAATATCAAATGGTAAATCTGAAATCCTTCTCACTGTGGGTAAATCGTTCTTACCACACCCGTCATATGGCGTCATGCCCATCATTTCAATCAAAGCAATCCCAAGAGACCACACATCACTCTTCATCTCATACTCTCTTCTAAACACTTCAGGAGCAAAACTGCGAACTCCATAACAATCCGTCTTCCTAATGGAATAACACTCTGCTTGGGTTGTCAGTCCATAGTAACCCAGTTTCAACACACCATCTTCAGTCAGGAACAGATTCACTG